>JAABUW010000305.1_pt1 | contig 102299 bp, 60 predicted proteins | sample 5560081 | NCBI WGS metagenome assembly JAABUW01 (sample SAMN10711882, study PRJNA513363) | rock metagenome | isolation source: Antarctica rocks | place: Antarctica: Victoria Land, Knobhead sud
GCGGGGAAGTACGACGCCTTGGAGCAAGATCAGCATACCTCAAGTCCACTGACATAGTCATAGATGACAAAATGCGCCTCCATGAACTACCCAGATCTCAAAGTCAGCACCTTCGTCTACAAACAAATCAACAAGCTCCAAGACAAATATTTAAAGCATCAACACAGTTTCGAATATCAGAATATCCACACCGCAGACTCCGAAATCGCTCCGAAAAGAGTACATACCATGCCCTGATCATACATCGCCTGCTGCAACCCCGCCATCGCATCATCAACCTGATTCCACCTCAACCCCCCAAACACCCTCCCTAGCTCCCTCGTATAAACCCTCACCGCCAGTCCCGTGCTCACGGGCGCTTTCTGCGGATCGGACGGGTCCAACCAGGGATCGGGGGAAATGGCGCTGTTGCCGGTTTTCTGAATCATGCTGAGGAGGGAGATGCGGATGAATTGGAGGGTGAGGCGCATTACGGAACGGGAGATGGGTATTCCGGTCCAGATTTCGAGGGTGGTGCGGCTGTTGGGGACGTGGTAGGTTATTAGGCGGGAGGCGTTTAGGGGGAGGCTTGTGTTGCTGGGAAAATTGGGGTAAGTCAGTCTGTGGTAAGGATGATGGTGGGGGGGAGTACTCTGGCGTGGTGTAGAGGGTTTGGGATTGAGGTGGGAGGTTCAATGCCATTGGTGTTGCGGACGTGAGGGCCATGAGTGCTAGGAAGAGCCATTTCCAGGTGTGTAAGATGGCCATATTGTTGTGGTATAGAAGCTGCTAACCTCCCTAATCGCAGGGCCCAAAAAGGAAGTACGTGGGGTAAAAGGGGGTTATGAAATGCCATGAGGTATATTTCCGTTTGGTACTATGCCTGGGAGGGATACTTTGTCGCATACCAACAATATCACACGGGAATCCATGCGCCTAATTCTCCGTTGCCGTCTGCAGGGTCCTGAGCCGAAAGAAGCCTACAGCAGCGGCTATCGACAGAATGCCGGGAAACCACCAGGTATCGTGGGGTGTTCATGTAGGGTCCTACTATGTTTAGTAGATATACACCAACAGAGAAGGATCGTGGGAAGAGGCGCGATGGCTGGTCCCGAGGTAGCATGTGGATGAAACATTATAGACGCGCCCTACAGCGCTTCCTGTGTCGGAGTCTAGCATTTATCAAAAAGCTAGAGAGATCAAGCAGACTGGAGATGAATGGCATCTCATACTTTAGAAACTTGTATCCGTGAACTTGGACTTTCAAAGGAGTCTGACATGCATATCGTCCATGGGAGATTCGAGCGCATTTAGCATATGCAGAAAGCTGCGGAATTTAGCGTATGCAGAAAGCTGCGGAATCCTTGGCATTTTTATTTTTTTTCTTTTCCCCCACCATAGCTTTACTACCCAGTACCAGCTCTATAGATAACTCTTCTAATTAACCAAACTTACATAAGTAGAGAGCTCTGTTTAAGGCAATTCTAACGCCGTAGGAATCAGCTTAATCGAACTGACGGAATCGAAGATATCAGGGGTTAAAAACTTAGCTTAACCCCTCCCAAATCGAGCAAGCCTACTACCTATATTTCAAGCCTTATAACTCAACGAATACTTTCTCAATTAATATGATTTCTAGGGCGTTAGAATCGCCTTAAATAGAGCTCTCTGCTTATGTAAGTTTGGTTAATTAGAAGAGTTATCTATAGAGCTGGTACTGGGTAGTAAAGCTATGGTGGGGGAAAAGAAAAAAATAAAAAATGCCAAGGATTCCGCAGCTTTGTGCATACGCTAAATCCTTGGCACTTTTTTTTTTTTTTTTGGCACGCTACATGCCCCACCAAGTCCACGAATAAAGCTTCTGAGATATTAATTTTATATTAGTAGATAACTCTACTAAATAGAGTTCTAACGCCGTAGGAAATAACTTATCTCGATAGATACTTAATATATTATAAGGCTTTAAGGATTGGTAGTAGATTTAGTAGGGTACGTAGGGCTTTAGAACGGAAAAGAGCTAAAGAATTAAGATAGAAAGCCTAATTTCTACGCCTAAATTCTAGAATTTTAGCTGTAAACTTTAACCTTTAATAAATTCCGTATTAATAAATTAATTAGGTTTATTTCACGGCGTTAGAATCGCCTGAAATTAAGCTATCTACTTATATAAGTTTGATATAATAAAAGCGTTGTTCGTAGACTGGAGCGCAAAAAAGAAAAAAAGTGCCAAGGATTCCGCAGCTTTCTGCATACGCTAAATACACCTCGAATATGGATCAACCTAATGTATCCGGCGCCGCGGTACAAAAGTCTTTTGGATTATTCTCACCTTTTCTGTGGCCGACTCGCGCAGATCTTCAGACTCCAAGGAGGAAGAAATCATATATCAATGCTGGGATTCTAATCGTCTAGTCGCCAGCCAACCACAAGACCAACATGCAGTGTCTCCGAGCCCAAGTAGATTGCAAAGAGACAGGAGGCATCCCACGACCCGCCTCGGAGACGCGTTCGAATTTACATCCGAGCCCTTTCTATCATGACCAGACAACAATGGTCTCTTTTCTACCACTAGAATCAAGGAGACGCTGATATGATTGCGCATCTTAACCTTTCCAGCAGACGGACCAGAGTCCCATGTCCTTTTTCTACATAGAATCTTATACCTGCGTACTTCATCTCAATTGCCAAAATAAAGAACAAAAGTAACGAGAACAAACATACAACCCTATCTAGCTCGATTCACCATTCAAAAAAAATGGCAGAAGCAGTCAACTGACCATGCGTCTCAAGAATATATATGACTCAACGTCTCACATCAACAATCGTAGAGACAAGAAAGGGCTCTGCACAACACCATCACATCTACTTTGCCATACTCGACCACAACATAACTGTCCTCGGACCCAAAAAGCTACCTCGAGCTTTCTTCCTTCCCAAATTTTCTCCTCTCCCTAAAACCCATCCGACTGAATCGAAAGCCCAGGCCCCCAACACTGGGAGAGAAAGTAGCTTGGAAAGTCTTATCAGACTTCTTGCTGAAAGTGAAAGACTAACTCGTGCCCGCGACAGTGAATCGAATTGAGTTGCAAAATTAGTCAGACATGTAGACAGACATTGGACAATTCGATTTCACTACTCGCATCCGCTTCTAGCAACTTGACAAAAATCACAGGATTTGACTATGAGTGGATGCCATGATTGAAACAGCCCCGAACCTCTGACAGATCGAAGCCACGGTACTTATACAGCCCCACGCGTCCATCGAGATCTCATTGTGCAGCATTCGCGTGTTCCATCAGAGTCCACTAAGGTAGGGGATAGCCAATTTGATGTGTACTCACTCTACACCATCCCCAACACCCTCAGCCTATTTTTATCTCCGTATACCATCCCAGTTCCCGTTATGGGAAAGTGTGGGTTTTCGGCTGGGTTTGGATATTATATGGGCAGCTTTATACTGAGAGGATTGATAATTAGGATTAAGTTCCACTGGCAAGGTTCGGTCCGTCGAAGTTTGAGAAAGGGTTTTGCGGTTAGATGGGTAGGTAAGATATGCAACGCCTGATGAATTCGGTCTCTTGATACAAAAGCGCTTCGTTCTCATGTGGAAGGGAGATGAATGGTTGGGAGAGTTTTTCATGCATGAGGTTCAGTATGCATGCTATGTACACATTTTATTAGGATACAAGTCCATACCCAACTTCACACTCAGCACTCAGGCAACCAAGGATATCATATCATGCACGCACACCAACCCTTCAAGGCCCCACGCGTCCAACCTCATGTACGTCTTATTTCTTACGTTGTCGTCCGTTTTTTTTGGGTTGGTTGTCATTTAAACGTCATGTTCCTTCGCTGCCTTCTTCTGGCTCGCACCCTTGACGATGTGCGACAGGTCACCTACGGGAATATTGAAAGGGAAGTCGAGAGATGCGAGCATGATGGCGAAGAAGATCCACCAGCCGGCCATGGATGTGACGAAGCCGCATGCTCCACCCGCCTGCGGAGATCACGTTAGTTCCATGCCCAGCTATACTGGAAACAATGTGTGGGGAAGGAGGAGGAAGGCAGAGCTTACCACAGTCAACTTCGTAGCCCGCATAGCAGCAGCTGTATTTGTGGGATTTTCGTAGGCGAGAGCCGCGTTCCAGTACGCGCCTGCGAGACAAGAGAACGCGAGGACCAGGCTGAGGAAGATGACGAAGAAGACGATGTTAGTTCTCAAGGAGCAGATGAGGAAGATGAGGCAGACGAGTCCTATAATCAATCAATAAATCAGCCACTTCCCCACTCCAGACCGGGGTTCCAATATCCTTACCCATAAACACCAAAAAGAACGCAAAGCTCGCATTAAACTCCGGCGACTTCAGCCCCGCCGGGTTTCCAGGCTGTCCCATCGAAGTAGCCGCAGTAGTAGGATCGGTCACGTACGAACCATACGCATTGTAATAGGGTTGCAGGGTTGCACCGAAGGTGAGCCAGAAGGCGCCAAAGGTGCCGAAAACGACGAAGGGGAAGGTGTTGCCGACGATCCATTCGCCGACGGAGCCAATGATCATGAGGAGGCCGCCGAAGAAGAAGTATGCGCCTGGGGATTTCTTTTAGTCGACTGGCTTCATGTTTTTGGGCTGGGGGATATTGGAGCTGAAGAGGTTGGGGAGTAGCACGCACCGATATCAGAGGCTCCATTGCCGCCTGCGCCTCGCCAGCCCATGAGCTGGCATGAAAGGGGTGAGAGGGAGAGGATGAAACCGACGAGGGCACTTCAATGGCGTCAGCGAGGTGAAACAAGTGAAATGATGGGAAGGAAGCTTACATTGGCGTTGGGTTACCAAATGTCTTCCTCAGTTCACCGCTGACTTTGTTCTCAGGGGAGAGATAGAGCTTCTCGAAGAGCTCTGGGGAGATGGAGATACTTCCGGCGGTCCGGATGCGGTTGAGAGCTGCTCCAGTTGGGTGATTGTCGTCGAGGTGATCGTGGCCGCCCATGTCGCTATAGTTTTTGTCCTGGTTGTAGTTACCATTCGAGAAGTCTTTCTCAAGGGGACCACCGCCATGTCCGACGTTGGCGGAGGGCTGGAGTGGACGGTCGTCGTTCATTGTTGACATTTTGCAGATGGGGGAAGCTGAGCTTCAGATGTCTTGAGGGGTGGTATCAATTGTAGCGCTGAAGCTGTAATGATGGAATATTAAGAAGTAGATAATTGGGGCAAGAGAAACATGAGAATGCGGGCAAGACGACGTCGACGTAGAGCTTCAAGGTGCCACGGGGGCATGGGACTCCGGCAATTATGTATGTTGCACACAACATCGATCTGCATCTGCATCGGCAGTCGTGTTTAGACTTTACCCTTTGAAGTAAGAGGGGCCATGGCTAGAGAGTGAATGGCGCGTCCCTTGATTCCATTTCGGTGGAGATCCGGAGAAGATCCAGAACCTGTCCTTCAACGGGCTGTTAATATTCGTCCCCACATCTGGTTTTGTTTATCGCTCTGCTCATCACAATCATGCAGCTACCCAAACGACGTCAGAAGCGTTCTTCTGATATGTATGGGAGTCTGCATGATCTGCTGCAGGACCCTCGACTTTTCGAGCTGCATTCGTTGTACTTCACTCAGTCCTTGAAATATGTTGGGCTTCAAGCTCTTCCTAGCAAATTCGGGTTAATGGAGATTGTTAATGCCGGGAGGGGTCCAATTAGGTTATGTCTACCCCAGACATTCGCTCCCCCACAATGGACTAAAGACACAAGGAACCGTCTGGTTTCCGCAATCCGGTGAACTCACTTTGTGCGACGATCGATACGGGTTACTTGATTGGTTCTGGTCGCAAAAGACAGAAAAGTGAGAGACCTGTGCTACCTGTGCTTCAAAATGGCCACTTCTATCTGCACGACGAGTATGTCGAGGATTCGTGTCACGAGGTAGCACGTTGATGATGTCGGTCAGCTGCAGAGGAGACGGCAGGAACCAGCCCGGATGCCTGCATCATCCCACGCGTCCAGCACGCATTTCTTTCTTCTTGGAAACCATAAGTCCGCTATTCTTCTTTCTTATGCACGCAGCAAAGGCCGAAGCAAAGCCCGGGTTGGTTATGCATATTACCTTGCAGCGAAACTATTCCCATCCAATCACCTTCTCGGGAGATTTGATTGACGTAAAAGGCAGCAAGCGTACGAGTGATTCCGCTCCGCTAGTACCATCTATGGCTTAGTGCAATCGGACTTCGGACAGCCAGCGATCCGCTTAGTCTCGGCGTGAATGCGGGGAAAGCTTGAGGAGCTTGGACCGCTGAGGCGAACGATATCAACGCTAGGGCATAAGGTAAACAGAGTCAACGTTAGACTCATGATGTTGGGTACGAGTCAGGTATCGAGAGAAGTACTCGTACGCACTATATAGAGCTCTGCTCCTTCACGTTCGTAGAGCAACTGCTAAATTCACCGAACGGGCTCACACAATAATTTTAGAGATAGTAGAGATATTATCTCCGCCTGCCTGAAGTCTACCTTAAGCGATCAGATCAAATTTGGCTCAAAATGTACCATGTTCCCCTTTTTGGAACTTACCGTTGTTTACTTTGCGTACTTTTAAATTATTCAAGAAATATGTGAAAATTCTCTGCTAATATGACAAGTCTACAAAGCGGTGAGAAGCTTTAGCTGGATCTATGAGAGAACAACCAAGGCTATGACAAGATCGAGTCCCTGCTGTCGATGTTTGCGTAATTTTCACAAAGACTCCCTTTTGTCACCCAGAGCCAGAAGGAATTCTGTGGCTTGCTAGATAGCATCTAACATGAACAAACCAAGTGGCACAGAACACTCCAAGGAGCTCGAAGTGCCCAGATAATCTTTGTTGAATCGATAGGTATTTGTGTGATCAAGCAAGCCTTGCGGCATGTTCAACCCCTCTCGACCCCAACACCCATTCCCAAGCAACTCGAACAAGAAAAAGAAAAGAAAAAAAAACCCCCATAAGCATGCGCTGGTATCACAATCCCCACCTCAAACCCCTACCATATCCCACGTCCAATTCAACCTCAATCCCCATCCATCTTCAACGGCCCCCTCAAACCCCACCGCGTCCCAAATCCACTCATGTCCGCACTGACTACAGACAATACAATCGCAACCCCCATCCTTCTCCACATAAAACATACACCCCACCCCCGGACACCTCTTCGCCATCCCCTTCAACCTTTCCTCCGACGTCTTCAACGACGCAAGATACGGGTTGCTATCGTCGTAGCTCTCGCAGGTATATCCCACGTGCCCGGGGGCGCGGTGGTGGAAGCAGGATGAGGAGCCGCAGTCGTAGCAGATGACACGTGGGTCTGTGATACTGTCGATGTGGATTTAGCCAGCGGAGCAGTCGGCGGCGATGCAGGAGCGGAAATCGGGATGGGATTCTTTCGCGTTACGAGCCACGCTTGCGTCGAGAGCTGACAAATTCATTTGAGCCGACGAGGCTAGATATTCCGTCTCTGGAGACTGGGGATTTGCATTCGATGCAACCGACTCGGACCCAGGAGCCGTGGGTGTGGCGTTGGAGTGTGGTGTGGCGGGTTATGCATTCTTTGCATACGTTGGGGCCGTGACCGCAGTCTAATTGAGCCTCGGCGCTTGGAAAACGCCGTCTTTGGGGGGGTTAGCTGGGGGAAAGGGAGGGGTGTGAGATGGTGAACGTACATTCCCTTGAAATGGGCACAGATTGCGCATTCCCGAAAACTGTCACTTCGGGCAGCTGCTCTGGTCGAACCTTTATAAGGATCTTCAAGTCGTTGTCTACGTCGAAACGCTGGCTTTGTGATCTTGGTTTCCCTCTTACTTATTCTAGCAGATTTCCGGCGACCTCTTGTATTAGTGTCACGACTTTCTCTTTGCCCTAGAAGGGGTGCCGATACTTTCTTCCGCATCGTGATAGCGTACGTAAATTGTAGTACTTTAGTCTCACGTTTAAGCTGATCAGGTGCTCGTCTTGTATTAGGTTGTTCTTTGTGCCAAGCAAGCCACAGTAAATGGTGTGGATTTTCCAACAGGGTTATACTCCATGATGGTGATGCAGGAAGAAAGATATTGAAGGGCTAAGGAGTATTTGTGTTCCTTCTTATCTCGACGGGCGGCATACAACTCAAACCCATGATACACACGAGCCGATATCCTGAGTCATACGCACTTGATACGGCATCATAGACAGCGTATTGGTAGGAGATTGGGGCGACTAGCTTGTCTGACAGGCTGAGGTATTTCAGGCAGCATCACGTGACTATGGTTGAGGTTCAAAGGCTAGGAAGATCTTGCCATCTCTCCTGGTCCAAGGTCTGAATAACGGATGTAGTAAATCAATCCAACACTGTAAACGGGAACATCGTGACTAATGGATTTATTGGAATGGAATAAGTAATTAATGACCTGCGTTATCCGTGGTTGAGACATCAAGAGTATTCGTGTATAATCCAACGCTGACATCTCGAGTATCTCATGCTCACAGTCCATCTCACACCTCCTCTCCCTCTCATCTAATTCATGCTTCAGCCTCGCTTCAGCCTCCTAATCGGTATATGGCTGCGTATCGTCGGGCGTGACTGGGGACCGGTGCCCCGTTCCTGGCATTACGCTTTCGTCTCCGAGCCCGCAACAGCAGGACACCAAACATAACCGAGTCGATGACGAGAAAGAGCGGAATAAGGGCGCCGGTGAAGGTTGTGTCCCGTGTGCTGAAATTTGCACTTGCATTCCTTGTCGACATAGTCGTAGCAGACGCGGAGACCGGCAATATCACTGGCACCGATGACACTCGACAAGTCGGTGGTGACATATGAGCAGCGAACTGTGCTGCAGCGTAAGTCTTGGAAGCGGCAGAAGCGACAGATGCGGGGTTTGACACCTAGAATACTGTTGGTAGGGACCCCGTGGTTAAAGTAGTCGAGCAAGTGAAATTTGCAATGAACTCTAAAGTAAGGGTATATGCTATGAAGCGTGGGTATGTCGTGAGTGCACCACTGTAGTTATAGGATGTATATTCGGTGGATAATGGGATCAATGAACAATCATCACAGGCTCCTATGTCGCAAAGGGTGGTTAGACCATGATTGAATTACCAGTAAGCTGGCTATTCCCAAAGCTCGTGACAAAACACTGTACAGTCAAGTACAGAATCAGTCTCACTTCAACAGAGTGTGGGCACTCTCAAAGCACTCGAGGTTGAAGGAACTCCTGACAACTGTAGACGATGGGAAGGTGGAGTACGTCGAGGGACTGCGGACACGTCTTTGATAGAATCCTCCCTGCCCGGTCAAATGACCAACCACCCTTCCTTTATTATTTTACTCGTCGGAGATGAAGCTGCACTGCGCCCTGTGTTCGACTGCAAAGGAGGCGTGAAGGACCTCTTACATAACAGTGGTGAGGGCCTTTGTTGTTTCGCTAACGGCACGAGAGGCAAATCTGCATACTGCTTGACATGGAAGATGACGCGCTTCATAGAGTGACAGAGTCAAGAGCTCAATTGGAGGGGGATGAGCCCGCAGTACGGTCAACCGTATTCACTGGACCTTGGAAGGTGCTGATATAGACTGGTACGATTATGGCCAAGCCACATTCTGCCAACAGAAACCTAGCATAAAGTGATTGCTGTGCGTTTTTTGGTAATGCCGGTTTTTTGTATGTAAATTTTGAACTCCTTGCCCTCTTGTTTTTTAGTCTGGTGCAAAAGCTATCATCCGCTCTTCAATGTTCGAAATAAAAATTGTCAAAGCGCGCCAAGGCTTGCTTTTCTGAGCCTCCGATCCTCTTGACGCAATTCGCCGGTTTTCCCAGGACGACGCTAGATGCATATCTTCCTAATCATGACGTGTCGGCAAGGCTGCCAGATCTCTTCACCGACTTTTACCATCCCAGGCTTCGGCGAGTTGCGGGTGGTGTATGAGTCATCATTTCGCAGCTACTACGCACAATGCCAGAATTATTTCTCTCAAAAAAAAGTTCGCGCTACTCATCACTATTTTCCTTTTGGCGGAGAAACGACAGAAAACAAGTCAGGAAGTCAGAGAAAACATGGCGATCTCGGCTACTCCGAAGGAATTATCTTCAAGCAAAGCGAGCCTCCAGACAGAGCGGCTGATCTTACGCGCAGTTCAAGAAAGCGATCTAGATAATTTTTTTGAGATGTTCAGCAATGAGGACGTAATGAGATACTGGTATGCCATCCTTAGCTCTGGGTCGATTTCTATCGTTCAAAGCTAAACGATATAGGTCAGGTCCACCACACACCAACAAGTCCAAAACAAAAGATTATCTCGACTGCATGATCGCCTCGCCCACTAACGGCGTACTCGATTTCGTCCTTGTCCTTCCATCCACAGGCAAAGTAATCGGTAAAGCAGGGATATGGGAAACTGGGACCTATGAGATTGGCTTCATGTTGAACCACTCGTATTGGGGCCAAGGCTATATGGCCGACGCGTTGCAAAGGCTGTTACCACATATATGGCAGCAGGGGGTAGAAAGTATGATTGCGGATGTAGATCCCAGGAACAAAGCCAGTATCGGATTGCTTGAAAGGTTTGGATTCGAGGAGTATGAAAGGGTGGAGAGGACGATTAAGACGCATCTCGGGTGGTGCGATAGCGTGTATCTTCTGTTGGAGAGACCGAGAGAGAATTGAGGAGAGCATGACGATTGAAGAGGGAAATGTTCATGCGAAAAGACAGAGTTTAGTCCTACCTAAGGACCGCTTCAATCATACGGCTCCATGAGCTTATTCACCTCCACCCCCTGCGGGAAATCCTCCTCCCCCAACGCCGTCGTATGCGCCCACGGCTTCAAGCCATTCTCCTTCCTAATCGTAGCCGCAAAGCAACTACTCCACTTCTTCCTCGGAAAATGCTTCACCACATCTTCAATCGTCTCTTTATGCACCAAATCCGCGTGCCCGCCCATATTATCGAAGATCGTGGCGAGTTGTATCAATTGCCCCAACGTAGTGATTTTCCCACTCTCTCCGATATCTTGATGCCGAATTATGGCTTCCGTGACGGCTTCTGCTTGCTCGATTGGGGCGTGGAAGGACTTGTGGAGGAGATCGAGAGCGAGGAGGCCGCCGTAGAATTCGAAGGACATAAGGGTTGCGGAGATGTTCTTGTCTGTCGTGCCGATGTCGTGCAGGAGGCAGGTGTGGAGGTATGTCTCATCGGACAGATGCCAGTCTGGGAATTGCTGAATGCGGATTGCTTGACCTGCATGTGAGTTTGTCTCAGCTTAGTCCTTCATTGAGCTGCCACTGGCAGTATTTAGGGCCCGTGCGGGGACAAGAAGGCCGGCGTACCGTAGTAGTAGACGCGCATGCTGTGGTTGAATGTCTCCTCTCTCAGCTCTTTCTTCGCATACTCCATCACCGATTTTGCAAGATCTGTGTCTGGCAAGCGGATGCTGTCCACCTTGACCGGCTCTGGGGTCTTGACACTCTTCTTGCCATTGAGGATGACAGAGGGGTCGCGGGGGAGAGCTGCCCATCCATAGGTCTTGATGGGATCGGAAGACATTGTATGAGGTTTTAGAGAAGTCTGTAGAGATATTGGTGGAGAGGTTGTTCGAGCCGAAGCTTCGAGATAGGATTCCCTCGTCAGGGCGGATGGAAGCGGACACCGTTCGACCGATGATTATCCTGAGGTAGGCACATGTTGAGACTGCAGGGGAAAAATATATGAACAGCTGAATGTCATGTCATTCTGATGTCGCTGACAGCGTCCGGCGTTCAGATCAGCCAGGCTTCAAACCATGACTGTGCTTTGGGAATACATACTTACCTAGGTAGAAAACGTCTTGGCGCGGTTCACGGAATAAAGAGCTGGCAAGTATTTTCACGGTACATATGTAAATACGGGACGCTCCGTGGAATATTCTGAAATTTGTGTATTGGCGAGCCATACTCAATACATACTCCAAATATAAAATATGCTGAAGCCATGGTCTGCACCCAATTGGTCTCTCTATCCCCCAGCTATATCCACCCCGAAACCTATCGTATATGGAATATAAAGTCCTGCTCCAAGGCTTTGCATTCCGTGAAATGATTCGCTTTTCAATATCATCCTATAATCCTCTCCGTTAAGTGCATATGCTCCATTGACGCCTTGCTATCAATTCTCCCCGCTGGCGCCCCTGCTTTCAAAAGCAATATTATAGCTCCTCTCAAGAAGCAAAGGTAAATTTCTCCGAGAACGGTTGCACATATTCCCCCTTTCCTGATAAAGATCTTCCCAAACAAACGTCAATATTTTCCACCTCTTTACTAACATACAAGAGCTTCTTCATCCGGTAAGACTACCCCCGTAGGCGGAGGGATAATTGGTGAAATGGGCCTCGGTGACAGTCTAGTGATACGTCTTATCATCATTGCAGTACCCTCCTGTAGGGCCGATGTGTGGGCAATGGACTTCGGGTCGGAGTGGTACCATATTCTGGTGCACCATGCGGCAAAGGACTGTGTTGCGACCCATTACATGAAGTCAGCGGGGATACCCACCAATTGCACATCCATTCTCGACCGTGTAGCATACCGAGTTCATAAGCCTCCCCCAATCGCACCTGTTTCGTTAGATAAGCCACGTATTGATCTGTACTCGTATATATATTCTCCTTGCCCATGACCGTGGTATTGCAATATGTTGTCGAAGTGCTGCAAATGCTTGCAGCCAACTTTTGATGGGCATATACTTCATTCTGCGGCAGGCTCATATTATATGCAGCAGCCGCTGTCTACAGTAGGTAATCGACAGTCCATTGCCACCACTTGAATGTAGCATCATATTGAGAAATCTGCCCTTGCACGTTGTAAACATTCCAAGTTTCGATCTTAATGGGGACGGTGAGGCCATTGAGAATGGGGAAGGAGAAATCAAATCTATGAGTTAGGGGAATGGTCAGTAATCAATTGTCTTAGTCTTCGAGTTCAGTCGAAAGTGGGTGACTAGGCATACCTCGTGCTCGCACTAGCAATATCCTGACTCGCGGTAAAATGCGTGATCTCGTATCCAGTGGGTACGCCTAGTAGCCTGAAAGCATTTGGGTTGTTTTGTTGCGCCGCCAAGTTTGCGAAGAGCCTAAAGAGGTACTCCGCATTTAAGTCTTGCCCATCAAACGTGCGTGTCATGCCAACGCGTCCCTGGACGTTGGGCGCGAGAAGGGACGAATTGATTGATTTTGCCTGCGTTATCGGAGGTTTGTTAGTCGAGGTTAAGGTCCGCCATGATTTTAGGTGAGTTAATTGACTTGCCTGTAATGCATTTTCTGGTAATACACGTTCGCCAGGCCTTTTCAACTCGTTGTTAGAGCTAAATCCAAATTAACCCCTAAGGCATCCAGTCTCAGTACAATAGAACGGCTTCTTGTGCCTGTTGACGCGGTGATCGCGAAGCTTGCCGGTAGAAAAGCCTTCGTGAAGATAGTAACATGCATACTTGGGGTATTTGAACTAATTCTGTCCATCATAAACAGTCAGCTTTGCTATCGCGCTTGGGTATAGGTCTGGCGACTCCGTAAGCTGTTTGAGGATCGATCGATTATTCAGAACTAGCTTCGCTAGAGAGCCTAGCTATTCGGTACTGCCCTCGTGTGAATCGCGCTGGTGTTGTGTCTATTTCTCGATTACTCATTCGAGCCGTCGCCCCTTGTGAAGACAAGTTTTCGCGACAGAATTGCATCTCTCTATAAGGTGATTCTCTGTCCACCCGGTTTGCAGTATGACTCCAAGCGAAAGATCACAAAGCACCGCGGGGGCTACGACGAGCCTTTTGCGGCAACAACGGTCCCTAGGAGTGACTGTATCGTGATACAAAACAATCTGATACTGGCATTTTCAGAATACCCCGGGAATTGAAATCATGACAAGTTTCTCGTCTTATGGGAGTTATCAACCGCTTAAAGGAGTACGACGCTCGATATATACAGGCGAATGAACAAATCTTTACTGGTACACGTGTGAAAACTATTAGCGGAAGCCATGACAGTCCAACATCATCCCGTACAGGCTATCAGATATTTCCCAGGAACTCCAAACCCTTCCGTTTTTCGCACGGCACGACACAATTAATGAAAATCAAGACACTATAGAGGACAATCCTCTCGCCCCAACGCCATCAATCTTCAGACGATGCATATCAGAGTCACTTTTGCTCTGACCCCAGTCGCAATTATTGTTGCAGAGGCTACTTCCACATGGAGTCCTCGCAGTGCACTCCTTACGAAATAGTCCAACTCCATCGAGATCTCCCGCCTCTTTCAGCCGCGGACGGGGCAGCAAACATCGAATGCCTATCTATAGAAATAGCTTCTTGAAGGTTCTCGAGCAAGACGCACTACCACTCGTTTTTGGCGTGCTGACAGCCATGCGCGGTGTTGCGATTGTTTGGTCCGGACTCGTATCTTCAGGATCACCTGACCAGAGCGTGAGAGTGACCCACGGATTTGAGGTGGGAAAATGGAGTAACGGGCTTTATTTCGTGGGTGTGATGATGCTTGTTGCTAGTTTGGGAGTTGTAGAAAATTTGGTGGAGGCAACGAACAAGGCTGGTGATTCGAAGGACGAAATGAAGAAGATGGAGGCTAATTGGGCCGCTGGACGGGTATCCGATCCAACTTCTCGACAGGGTTTCGGGTTGGCGATAAGCATGGATGAGGAGCCTTTGAGCGAACGGGCGGTCAAAAGTTTGGGGAAAGTAGACGATATGAGTGGCCGCAAATCTGTAGTGAACGAGCGGGAGGTCAATCCCTAGTTCAATAATGAGGGACATGTAGATACTGTTCTCATGTCCTGCGAAAATTCCACATAAAATATTGCAATACTCATAGCAAGCAATCATAAACTCTTATCCAATCCCAACCATCATCAACCATCATGCATCCCCACCACTACAATCCCACCTTCTTCCCCGCCTCCCCAGCAGCACCACTCGCCGAATCCTTCGCACTTCCCGCCGTCTCACTAGCCTTCCCCCCAGCAGCACCCGCCGCCCCCTGTGCTTTCTCCGCCGCTTCCCCAGCAGTACCAGCGCTGTCGCCAGCAGTATCCTTGCCCGCCCCAAATCCCGCTTGTACAGTATTCCCAGCGCCCTTCGCTACACTGCCTAGCCCGCCTGCCACCCCAGTGACTGTATCATTTAAGCCACCGCCCAGAGTACCAATTGTATTGCCTGCTGTATCAACGATGCCTTTTACGCCGCCGCCGACAGTGTTGAGAGCATCTGCGCCGGTGCTGGTGGCGCCTTGGGAGAGGGATTCGACTTTTTCGCGGGCTTCGGGTGGGAGGTTGTCGGTGCCTTGCTTTCTGTGGGTGGGGGGAGTTAGTACTTAGGCTCTTTTGTGAGAAAGAGTGGATTTGGGCTGGGAAACACACGCGATTTGATCGGCTTGAGCTTTGAGCTGGTCTTCCTTTGTGCCTGGAAGGACATCGATATCGACGACTCTGTTTTCTAATACTTTGACCATTTTGATTGCTGTTATGGAATGAACGTCTGTGTGGCTGGTTTGTTCGTGAAGGTTACTACTTTACGTTTCCGATGACGTCGATTTACTAGACCGACGAAGTGTCGATTTACTAAGCTAAATTTTTCGAAAGCTGCTATCGAGAATCTCGTGCTAGGTTTCATTACTTTACCATGTTAGGTTCGATTCCGAATGGAGTTGGTACAATGGTGTTGTGGTCTTGTTCGTATTCTTTAATTTGATACAGCACCCAAGTATTGCTTTGTAGGGCCTGGGTATGATTACGACGACGTGAGCGTTTCCTTCCAAGAAAATTGCTGTGAACCTTCATTGAACTGGGGTGGGACGGCATTGTCGTGCTCTGACGGCCCGCAAACCCTGGAAGTATATCATGCTGACTGTTCATCATTTATTGCTTTTCATCAAGTTGCTCTGAGATCATTATTATTATTTTTGACCACTCCAAAGATGGGCCGCAAGGGAGCACTGCGTGTAACACCAACGTGAGCACAGATTTGTCATTACGATGCTAGAGTATCATTGATGGACGCGCTTTCGACCGTGATGCCGCAAGAAGATTGATGCAACCGAAGAATTTTAGAGTAAGGAAGAAGTCCAGCCGCTGAAGGAAAACCCTATGAGATACCTGATGGACTGATAGTTCTCGCGATTGATTTGAGTGGACCTTGCGGCACGTAGGCTGTTAGCTATTTGGTGGCTTAGGTAGGCTAGCTACAGTGTAATACTACTGGTGGTATATCTTAGCCCACACAAGGCGAGAGCCGGCTGCTTCACTCCTTTGCAGCATTTGGAAGTAACTTGCTGAGGTCATCCTCGTCTTGTGTCGAGCTCCGTCATGCATAATAGACGACCTGAAACACTGTAACCTTGGGCTATCACTTCAAGCGTTCTGTGACGTCTTTGAGAGATGAACTACTCCGCCTCTCTCTAAAAATCCTCATAACTCCTCAAGTTGTGGTCTTGGACCACAATATGGCTCGCAGAACTTAACGAACATGCCAATGTGCGAAGATGGAGAGCGTGAGGAGGGGGTGATGCCTTCGTGTTTGAGCGAAAATGCGGTAGGTGTTGACTCACTATCAAACGTCTATCTACTCAACACTAGCAACTGCCAGCCTTTGAGGCGCACAAAGCAAGGGTTCCTACATCTACCACGGGAGTTTCGGGATCAATTCTACAAGGAACTCCTTTGCTGTAACCGATACTACCAGCAAATGCATTTTTTTTGCAAGCAGCATAGACCGCGGCCTCACACCCTCGATACTTACGAGGAAGCGAAGACGACGCTATACGAGAAGAATTAGTGGGTATTCGTCATCATAGGTCATAGTGCTCTTCGAGACATTCGCGAGAACGTTTAGAATGTCTTTCTCACAAATTGTTGGGTCGGTTATTATTAGGATGCCAGCTGATTCATGGATGCCTCGCTGAAGTTGACGGCGAAGCAACATAGCAAAGATCAGAAACTATTGCTCGATTGCTTCTCGGAAACACGTGGGCTTGGGGAAGTAACAATCGCCGGTCCCCAGTTTCCTCTGAACAGAGGGAAATAGATGGAATCCGTGAAGGCGTCATACTCTGCTATCTGGGAGATATTGCACCGGGCTAAGCCCTATGTACGCCGTGCAAGCAAGGGGATTGAAGCCGGCCAGATCTACAACGCACGAAGCACCTGCGATGATGGCATAAGGTTCATTGGCTGGGAAGGGGAGACCAGGTACGACCATCACACTGATTATGCATTCGGCTATACCGTCGAAACGTCCCTCACCAAGCTGAAATGAATCCGAACCTATTTGATATTCGGCTGCGTTCTCTGTTGTTCCTGGCTCAGAGATCTGAGGGTGGCTTGCATGGATATGCGAGGGCCGTTTAATTACTGGTCACAGAACAGAGGTCTTTCTGACGCCGAACTTGCTGACGCGCAATACCAGCTCGGTATACGGTATCTGGACCAAGGTTCCGACAACTGTGCGGCATACTCCTTTCTTCAGGCGCTATGAAAAGTGTCACGGCACCTGATGGCTGACAATGCCGTTGACAAAATAGAGCAAAGCCTACGGCCTTCGTTGTTTTGGGAAGACAAGATGGTCAATGACAACATCCGATGTGTTCTAGGATCCTTTCGCCACAAGGCCTCCGGCAGTCAAATTGCCATCAGGGACAAGTGCGACTCTATATTCGGAAAATCCAGATGATTCGATGGTGTGGGTGGAGATTACGGAGATATATATAGGCTGGAGACTAGGGACCTCGTGAACGAGATGTTCTGCAATCTAGCGTCATCTGTTTCTCCAAGGGTAGGATTAGGATTAACATAGCTGACGGCCACCTCTCCATAGCTTTACGATGTTCTTGATAGGGACTGGCGGATGTTTGGAGAAGATGAGACAATGCCTGTGGTGAACATACTCGAAACTGGTGCCGAGACTGATAGTAAAAAGATGCTTCCCTTGTTACCAATCAAGAATATAAGAACGTCGGATTGTCGCTGCCGTTCCCTTTTTCTCTGTTCTATGAACTGTGGTTACCTGTCAATTAAAAAAACAAAGACTAGGGTGATCATGATTCCTCCTTACAGGCAACGAAGACATAAGGGCGGATCGGCCGAAGCAAGGGTTGACTGAGTAATAGTAAGGCCGCTAAGCTACTAGAAACTAATTCTTTGCATAGAGACAATGTCTCTTCAATCTTAATCCATTCAATTCGGACAATGATCTCGATTACCGTTGAAATATCTAGGCTTGGAAATATAATTTACAAGACTTGAATATGGTAAGTCCTATAGCTGAGATTGAGGGCGTGGCGCGCGCATAGAAACCAATGGATTTCTATGGGTTCTCTATCATTGATTCGAATTGAGTCAGTTTAGTAGCCGACTATATATGCTTCTTCATATGTGGCCATTCAGCATATCGAAGCGACACGCCAGCGCTGGTATGTCATTCCACCCCAGGCCCATTCCAAACTTTGATTCCATCGTTTGTGCCAACCAACCTCAGTCTAAAAGAGTCTCCACTATTACCAGTGAAGCACTGGTTTTCCCACATAACTGCCTGGGTATAAGGATCCTCACTCGTCTCATTTCGGTGCTTACATTCACTATGAAACGAAGGCACAAAGGCACGAAACAAATCTAATTTCCCGGGGCCCACTCTTGTTTTTTGTCCTTCTTTGGTGGGTTTATCGAAGTCGAAACAAGGATGACACAATTTGAGAACGTTTGATAGAAGGTGAGTAATATAGGTTAATGAGTAACGCGCAAGGGCAACCTACGGAGGATTGCAAAGCCCAACGTAGCACGACTTGAACAAAGCGCCTCGTATAAGCACATACCTTCACCTGGGACTCTATATCTTGCTGTCCCGGGAGCGCTTCTTTTGAATCTTGTAGCCTTCCTTCTAGCTCATGCACCGTCCCCATCACCACCATCCTCTACTACGAGCGGGCCTTACCCACTGACCAGCTCGGTACCTACCACCAGGACCATCAACCAGACGGTACACACACTCTTCGCGCCTAAAGCCAATCCATTGATGACGGTGGACAGCGCGAAGGTCATCAGTAATCGCGGTGCGACCCCCAGGTCGAGAATTAAAGGCCCCTATGCGAACCAGTCCTTCAAATAACGCGTTCTCGCTGGGTACTTCGGGGAGCCGGTTGCCCTCTCGTTGAAGTTGACCATATAGAACAAACTCTCCTCTCAATAGATCCGCAAAATATTCATCGTTGAGTTCGTTATTGGATAGCAGGATGTCCCCGAATGCCCCTAAGTAACGATAGGGAATCCCAGAAACATTCGGATTATTGCGGTGCGCAGCAATGATGGTGTCTCATTCTTTCAACTTTCGCTGAGCGGGGAACACTATATGTCGGCAAAATGGGCAGGCGGTCTGGCCCTCATCTGCAAGCCATCTGGTGATACAGTCGCTTCCAACGATATGGGAGCAAGGCAAGCATATCGCTTTCTCTTCAATTTCTTGGGTCGGAATGACGCGTCAGGGGCTGGTATCTCGTATTCTTGCTGGCAAATGACGCACTCGGCGCCTTCTTCGAGATCGTGATCGCTAACTCGGGGAAGCTGACTTATAAAATGCTCAGCCGTTTTAAGAGGGTGGAGCTGTGTTTCTGGCGTTTTCAGCACGTTCGGCTTTGCCTTCTGCTGAAGGTGGATCAAGCTTGAGATCGTAGGTATGTGATGTTTCAGGATTCACGAAGCCTGTCAAATATCTAGAATCTTTCTGTAGTGCGAAGAGGTACGCGTACATAAAGAACTCCGGAGGCTTTTTTTCAAAGTCGAAGAACGCCATTGTCTTCCTGACAACTGTGTTATTGGGTCTTAGGAATAGGCTCTATATACAACACATTCAGGGATCCTGCCGAGAACACTGTCTTGAATTGCAATATGGTTCGCCATGCATCGACTTTACAGTAGCGAATGGCCAAGATGTGTAACATGAAGGACCTCGATGGAAGAGAAAGTACGATCATTGATCATTGGCGGAAAGAAACTCTAAAAAAGGTTTCACTTTTGATATAAGTGTACGTTACACATGACGGTCAAGTGAACCGCCTACGATGTTTCCCTGCCTTGTTTTGAGATGCAGAGGATTTACATTGCCCAGGAAACACGCAATCTACGACAAATTAATGGTAGTAGACGTGCCATCATCGATCATATGGCGAATTGAGAGCCGCAAGCGGGCTAGAATGTAGAGCTTGATGGAGAGTTTTAGGAGCCTGCTCACCCTCGGTTTCCTGGTCTGTGACTGGGCTTGAGATTCGGTATGCAGCGTTCGAAGTGCTTAGTGGGAGTTGAAAAGCTGGGGTAGGGATGCTTATGTGGTGAAATAGCTCTATGGCTATGTTTCATAAGGAAAATCGTGAGGACTTCCCTTTGTAGGTTTTTGCCCTCGCGCTGCGACTCAAGAAGCGTAAAATGTGTACAGGCCAGAAACGCTGAATAGAATACGCGTCTGTAGTCCGATCAACAGAGACCATGCATGATATGCAATATGGGCCCTGAGAAGCACTCAAGGCTAACACTGCTCGCTGACGATTCACTTCTGGACTTATAGCGTTGACACAGGGGGTGACTCAAGGTAGGGAGGTGGTTCCCTCCTCGTTTTAGGAGCAGCTGCGACGTACATATCTAGGTGCAATATTCGGTAGCGCTTGGATCGCGTCAGGTATCACTCAAGTCAAGTCTACAGTGGTACTCCGAAGTCATCTAATTCTCCAATTCGAATGTTGGGTGTGTAAAAATGAGCTGGAAAGAGTGCCTTGGTCCTACACTGCCCAGAAGACATGTAGCCTGACATCCTCGAAGGTATTCACATAGTTTCCAGGATTCCCCCGAGCCCAGATCCCGATACTATCGCCCTCTTTCAATTGTCGCACAAAATCTGCGCTACGACGCGCATGTTTGTTCCCGAACGTCGATAAGTACAGAGGCCCCACCATCGCATCGTCATCAAATCGTAGAGTCATGCTCTGAAAGTGGAGTTCGCCGGCTGTTACACTGCTTGCGATATCTGACCATACATTTGGAGGTGCAGCGACTTCTGATATCCTCTCAGGGTCCAAGAGGTTCTTGGCGCGGAGGTCATACCAAAGTGAAGGCGGTGGGTGCAAAGGATGGGTTTCGAAGTGGTTGAAGAACTCAAGTATAACCATGCGAGCCGGACGTTGGCCCCTAGGACAATTCCAGTCCTGTGAATATGGCAGGCGCACGAAAGGTGACGAGAATCCAACGCCTTTCGTACCATAGATGCCTAGAACATGAGGTCGTGATAAGAAGCCAGCGTAGTTTGGTAATGCCGCTGCTTTCTTAGAGCAGACTCCAGGTGGCGGAGATCGCAGGAGAAAGTCGTTTTCGATTGTGTCTTCGTAGCGGAGTGGAACTGGCCTCCTCCTTCTCGCCTCTCGCCCAGCTCTAACCTCTGCATGCTGCTTCCCATGGTATTGGAAGCGACATCCGAAAGATTGAAACTGTTTCTCCAACATAGACGTGGTGTGTGGCCAATACTCTGTGAAGCTCATGATCAAGTCGACGATCTCGGTAGGGAAGGTCTTGGCGAAGAATCTCTTCAGAGTCACGACATCGCCCACATTTGGGTATTTGCTCATGTCCAGCCATGGTGGGCTGTCATACGGTACTTGAGTGGCTACTTGTGGGTTGCTATCCAGCACTGGTGTGGTCATTCTGGTCATAGCCTGGCGTTTAGCTGCTGCAAGCCTCTCGGGTCTGCTTTCGCTGGACCGGTCTGGACGAATGTGGTCGAGGAGATCCTCTATAAGACACGGCGTTCTAGTAAGAGGCTCCATCAAAGTTTTTCAGTGTTGATATGATACCTAAGATTGGTGTGTGTGTTGTGATCCGATTATCGAGTTGTGTAGGAAGTTGCAAGGCAGGTTGGAAGAGAGATTAGTCGACACGCGAGTAAGGTAGTCAAAGCAAGAATTGTCGGAGCTAGTTCTAAATGGTATGTCGCAATAACAACACCCTCTATATACACGACGTAGCTTTCATTTCATCAGAGATCAACTTCACAGTCAAAATCCCAACGACTGCCTATCGTCGAGCAGCTTTCGTGAATGTTTTAGTCCGAGGCCAACGTTTTGGGTTGGTTCCCGTGGCTGTAGGTTTTGCATTTGTCTACAGAGTTGAGCGCACTGCCCCACTCAAACTGCCTTCTCTATAATCGTGGGAATGTCCCAACCGCTTCAATGAATTACTTGAATGATCTTTCTATACATTGTGCTTGATATGATATTTTAATAACGTCTCGAGGCTATCTACTACTACGAATCAATTGGAAGATCTGGAGGCAACGTCCTAAGACTAGCCAAGTTATAGACAAAACCCATTCATCTAATCAACCTCAGATATCATGAAAGCATGGCAAAAGGGGTCTTTGGCTCTCCGAAGTGCACTGGCGGCGATGATATCAGCGTTGATGGCGTACACGATTCGGAGAATTTCACCTACCTATGCCCATCAAGCAACCTGAACTATTACCCCCACGCAGACTAACCACCTTTCTTCGATAGACGCAATTGTCCCAAAGTGGACGAGATTATTGCCGTGATGGATAGACTAGATCATTTCATCCCGGTTGATCTCATCGACGTCATCATAGATCAGGCTGAGTACTGGCCACATACATCTAGTACCCTAGATATGACGACTCGCATTTACAGTGGCCATCTGGCCTATGGCAGCTATCTGCGTGAGACAAGAAAGAGAGGTAAAGACAAGTCGACTCCTGAAAGCCGACGAGAGCTCAGAGAATACGGGTTCCTGTTACGAACTCCACCATTAGGAATTCAGTGTGTCCAGAATGGTCGGCCAGCTCAATACCTATCACCATCAAGTATCGAGACAACCAAACCATCGGAAAACGAGACCCACGTCAAAAGGTCTTGGCTCCCTCCACGAGGCTCACGTCCTGCCCGTATGGTCGTTTTCGCAATTCTCGGTCGCGAAGAGAGGCTCGAAGATTGGCCGTTCCCTCAACTCAGACGCTCTCAAAACTCTCCAATGTCGAAAACCTCATTCGATGCTGGTGTCGATCGTATATACTTACCGACAGCTATACCGCCCTTGAATATCGAGCCAGTAGTATGGACCGAAGAGACAGCAACAAAAGAATGCAATGACCAAATGCCAGCGAAGACCAATCCTGGAGTCCAAAATCGCAGGTCAGCTGTGACCCGCCCAACGCTGAAAGCGCATACTACAGTCACGGAAAATCTCAGTGCGCAGAACAAGAAGAACCTTGTGATCTAGCGTTATGATCATGGGAGTAGCCCAAGGGCGTCATTGGGGAAGAAACTTGGCGGGCACACTGGATCAGAATTCGTGCGAAGTCTGCGGAGGGGTGAGTGTGTAGTGCTATGGGTACGTGCTAGAGATGGGGGTGGTGGGGTTGGAACTCCGTGCCGTAATATTGTTGATAGCATGAAGATGCACATATTCTGGGCTGTGTGATGCTAGTCACATCCAGTGAGCAGTAATGGTGGCGTCAGGACTTATCGATATTCATCAAAGCTTGTCAGGAACTGAACCAAGAAAGAAACCTCACGGAGTCCAATGACAGGAACCGAAGCTCCTACAAATGCAGTCCCGACAATTTTGACTCGTCATAGTAAACGTCTTACTCATCCCACTCATCATCCCACCATCAAAGACAACCTTTCCATACGGCACTGAGCACCCACCCTCAAAATCACAACTAGATCCTCTCTCCTCCCTCTGCCAGGAACATCTGTTCTCATGGAGCTTGAGCCGGCTTCCAAATGTCCTACGGAGGTCGTTCACAGCAGCCGAAGAAAAGTGAGAGGGTGAGAGTAAGATGACGATGTTCTTGAAACTTGGGAAGTCGAGTAGAACACGGAGCTCGTTCGCGGGCGAGGTCCAGAATGTATGAATGACGAGGGTTTTGAGGTGCGGTACAAAGTCGAAGTCCTCGGTGCGTACTTTCATCCTCCAACAGTCGGGCCATAGATTTGGCTCCTCAGAGAGATGGGTGAAATGGGTTTTGTGAGACAAGAACTGCACCAAATCCAAGATATCGACTTCGATAGTGTTTTCTTTGTAGAATGCCTCACAGATCTCCCATGTGAATTGGACATTGAGTGTATGTCCGTAAAGCAGAGGTAGTCTATTGTCGTCCGAACCGTCCAGTGTTCGGAGGCCCAACATCCAGTGAAGCTCTAGTGTCTTGGTTGATGTGACAATATGCTTGTAGATCTCATCGCGGATCTCGCGTGGAAGGGTAAAGAACGACAGCTGCTCCTGGACCTGCATCATCTCCAAAGCAGATTCCATGGTAGTACTGTGACTCGTCGAAGGCTAGTAGTGATTAGCTTTTGGCGAACGGTATGGAGACTTCGTGTTACTCACTGGAGAGCGGCCAGGAGAGATAAGAGATTCCATGACTGGCTTGCGGTATTCTTGAGATGATGTTACTAACTGATGAGAGCCGTGGGGCGTTTGTGATCACAGGCTACTTCATTGAGGTAGAAGAAAGCTGTCACAATGTGAGATTAGGTCAGGAAGAATGACTAGCTAGGGTGGGGTCTGGACCCTACTATGTACTAGAGTTTGGGCAAACAGCGGCTGGGAGTCTTCTGTAAAACATGGCTGGCTACATATCTTACAACTGTATCTCAATAAAGGCTGTTTATGCAATTTGACTATGTCTGATTACAACAGCCTTGTGGTTTCAGACAGTGACGACTGATTGGGTTTGGGTATTGGATGAAAGTACAGACAATAGGTGAGAGGTGATTTAAACATCCACTCTATGCCATACTGCGTTCTGGTATGAAATGCTCTTCAACAAAGAGAACAGGCTATGTGGAAGAAACACCTTGAATGTTCGATCCGCCTTAAGTGCCAAGCCGCGCTAAGCAAGCCCGTGCGACACGTGACTTAGAATTGCGGAAACATGCTGAGATTGAAACCAGGCAAACACAGTCTATCAAAGCTATTCTTAATACGATTTACTGATGAGGTTCGATGTGCAAATGAGATATACGGATGAGTATAATGGCATCATAATCTTCTTCCTGGTCGCGGGGCTTTCTACTCACATTGTGTGGGACTATTTCACCTACCACGCATTTCCATCAACCATGGATCAGATTAGGCACTTTCTACAGGCAGTAGGCTATCATGCCGCCTTGATTCAGCCTCTGTTGCCTATGTACATTCACCTCATTGTTTCTGCGATATTCCCCATCTACGCGGGCGCCCACGCGTCTCTGTCGCGTCCATCGTCAGCTGCGAGCCCACCAAGGAAGAAAAAGGGGTATGATGAGGATGACGAACCCGAAGATCAGGAACAGAAGATGGAAGGCTTGACGCCCAGCGATGCCATCATGCTTCCTTTGCTTGGTGGGCTTTCACTTACTGGACTCTACTTCCTCATCAAATGGCTTGAAGATCCGGCAATCCTGAACAAGGTTCTGAACTGGTACTTTGCGATCTTCGGCGTGTTGTCCTTGGCCCGTCTGCTTACGGATATCATGACGACCGTTCATTCTTTCATTTTCCCCGCTGTGTATGTTTTAGGCGGTCAACTCTGGGAAGTCGATGGCAAGCAGAAAATGGCGAAGACCTCGTCAACCGACTCTACGACGCTGAGAGAGCGAGACTCACCGTTGCCCGGATCTTTCTCTATGTTTCCATTCCCACCTCTGGAGAAATGCCTACTCTGGATAGTGAGAGACTTGCCATCACGCAAACTCCGAATCCGCGCCTACCTCCACAATATTTTGAGTGGCGACTTCAAGATAGGATCCCATGGTATTAGCGCACTTCTACTAGCTACGCTCGCACAGCTCTACTTCAACCTTGTCGACAAGCCATGGTGGCTAACCAACCTCCTTGGGTTCAGCTTTGCCTACACGACACTGCAGATCATGACACCGACCACGTCGTGGACTGGAACGCTGATACTCGGCGGTCTCTTCATCTACGACATCTACTTTGTCTTCTTCACACCTCTCATGGTCACTGTGGCCACAAAACTTGATATTCCTGCGAAGCTGATATTTCCTCGCCCGGGATCTCATGGGATGTCAATGTTGGGACTTGGAGATGTGGTCTTGCCAGGCATGATGATCGGGTTCGCATTAAGGTTCGATCTCTACCTTTTCTATCTACGGAAACAGACGGAAAAAGCCCTGGACATTTTCAAGGATGTAAAAAGCTCCGAGGATCACCAGCCGCCAGAGAAAACGTCGAAAGACGACTCGCCGAAAGAGGATACACCAGAGAACACCGAGATCGTCAAATCAAAGTGGCATCAAGCAACTGGCAACTGGGGCGAGCGCTACTGGACCAGAGGCACGAACGTTGACAGGGTGGAATTTCTACAGGGTGGTGTCTTCCCGAAGACATACTTCCACGCCAGTCTCGTCGGTTATGTCGTTGGGATGATCTTCACACTCCTTGTAATGCAAGTCTTTGGCCACGCTCAACCTGCGCTCCTCTATCTCGTTCCAGGAACTGTTGGTGCTCTGTGGGGTACGGCTCTGGTTAACGGCGATATCAAGACACTGTGGGCATTCAGTGAGGCTGAGGAGGAAGAGGAGGAAGAGATGGAAACGGCAGCTAGGGCCAAGGAGGAAGGGACGGCAGAGCAGGACAAGAGCGGATGGTTGGACTATGATTGGATCACCGAATTTCTGCCCTGGAAAAGTTCAACAAAAGCTGAGCAATCAAAGAACCCAGAACAGGCATCCCCAAAGGAAGAGGTACTCGTACCTAATGGACACGCAAAACAGACGAAGAAACCCAAAGAGAATATAGAAGACGATCATCGTGGTGACAAATCGGCCAACGGTCTCTCTCGCGACAGGAAGACAGAACTCGTCTTCTTCTCCATCAACTTGCCCCAAGACCTATCAACCAAAACACCTAGCGACACAGAGTCAGACGAGGTCGCAAAGCCGGCTCTTGCGCGGAGGAAGAGGCGCGAAATGAAGACGCCGCCCAAGGGTTCTGATTTCAACAGCTCTGATGAGCGCAAGCTGAGGAAGACGGGAGGCGAGAGGCGGAGGAGAACTGACATCGCACGTGATGATGGGCTTGGTGAGACTTACTGAGAGCGTGTCATGCTAGCCCAGCTTTGAGCTGTTGCTGGCCATTGCTCCAGCACTCACGGGAGTTGTGGACAAAGGCGAATGCTGTTGCATTTGAGCTTGCATAGCGGTGGTGTGTTGCATAGCCGAAAAACGACGAATGTTTTCCCTTTATCGAGCTATATGGATAATGCTCTTTTAAACGTCGCCACCTAGCATTAAATACTCGGTGCTGTGTGTGGCACACATCTCAAAAATCATGGTTACACTTTCCGCTCAGAACGCCAGCGCTATGCCCATGACTTCCTCATGCCATGTATTCCCCAGTCAGCGGCGGAACCTCACCGCTTCCCCAACACCCCCAACCACTCCTCCCGCCTTTCACCCGCCCTCTCCACCAAAGGCCTCATCTGCTTCACTCCCACTCCACCCCCTCCACTCTTTTCAATCCTCACAATCCTCCCGCCCCCTCCCACAACAACAGTGACACCCTCTCTACACAACGCCTCTTCAAATCCATCCGTATCAGCCAATATCCACTTCCTCCCCTCTTTCCCGTCATCCTCGAAGACAACAAAGCTCAGCGCTACTGGGATATCATATAACTGTAATCTCTGCGCTTCGGAAGGGTCGTCCGAGCAGAGTACCATTTCCCGATCACCATCCCACCACGCCTTTGGTAATATGACATCTTTCAGCGCAGCCAGGACAGACAGCCACGCCGCATCGAAGGCATTACCATCGAGAGAGATGAACAGGATGTCGATGTAGAGGACCCAGAACGCTTTCACCTCCGCCTTCGCAATCTCCTCTTCTCCTTCTGGCTCTTCCCTTCTTCGCTCCGTAGCTGTAGGTGGAGGCGGGCGAAACCATATCCGTAGGTCATCCATATTAAAGAGTTGTGAGGTATGAAGGAGAGAGTTGACGCGTTGTGTGAGAGTCTGGGCAAGAGCGGACGGTGGCCCGCCTGGTAAATTTGCTGGTGAGCACCCAGTCGCGAGTTCGAGATTAGGGACCAGAAGATTCAATTGCGCCATCTCCTCTGCATCATCTCTCCTCCTCTTTCTCCTTTTCTCCTCGTCTTCCCCCCTTCCATCCTCCTCCTCCCCCTCCTCCACCCCCTCTTCTCGCCGCGCCTGATAATCCGCACAATCCTCCACCCTGAGGACCTCCGCCCTAATTCCACACACAACAGCGGTATCCCCACACCTCACCACCGCACTCCCATTCGCATGTGTCAGCGATCCCGTGTGGCATGTTGGCGCTCGTGTTTGCGTTGGCGTGCGGCCTGAGGGGCGGAGCGCGCCGCGGGGGGAGGTGAGGTGCGCGGAGAGGAAGGAGGTGGGGGCGAGCTTGGCGAATGTGAGGGCGGGAAAGGTTCGGGGTGGGGGTTTTGGCGTAGGGGTGGAGGTAGGAGGGTCTGGTTTGAGCGTCATTGTGGCAGGTGTGAATGTAGGTGTTTGTTGTTTGACCGAAGCTATCGGAGAATTAGATTTCTTAGGCGGTTATCGATAAGAGAGCGGAGCGTGCGGAGCTAGTCCCATTTGCAATATCCTGTGCCAACTACCGTCGTCCGCAATATTATCCTTTGCCTCTCTACCCGGCTACAACAAACAAGGGGTATGCATGAATTAGCAAGGGAAGACTTTGACGGCATTACGTTCTGATACGGTGGGGATGGTCATCGTGTTGAATTGCTGGCAAAGCGCCTTCGAAGCCTTCATTCTCAACAGAAAGAACGATTCCAGACAATCTGAATACTGCAGCTCTATAATTGACAAGGTTTGGGGAGTACGGACGGTACTGTTTGATAAAGTAATCATTGCACCTTTTCTGTCAGATATGCCCAGCCCTCTTCGCCTTCTTCCAATCCATTGACCAATGCTCGATCTAAATTGGACCGTATCCGGTCTCGCAATGGCTCTACCATTTGACTAGCAAACTCGGATTTCTTGCTACGGCCACAACGCATATCCACATCCAATCTGAGCCGCTCGCCAAATTTGTGCACGCCGAGATTCCTTCCCCAGCCAATCCAACCATACCTTCTCGTCGTTGAAGCGATGATCTTTACCGACCTTGGTTACATCTCCGGCAACTTTCCAGCCCCATTTGCTAAATCGTTCGAGCACGTCTGAGCTGATCCTGACTGTATTCTCGTAAAGTTGGTCTTTGGGCTCGCCACGACCTTGCTCTGTCCCAAGCTCTCGTGGAAGTCACGGAGCAGGTCTAAATCTCTCGACAGCAGGTCCTCGCTCAGATTGAGACGTACTGTTCGCAGATTCAGGAAGCCCTGGAGTACGCTCAAACCCCGTTCAGCCGACGTATGGAATTTGGAGAGTTCAGCTGAGGACCTTTCTATAGGTGGAAAGTCGAAGACGAGTCTTTGAAGCGAGGCCTTAGTGAAACTCGAGAGGCAGTGGGAGAAGTGGAATAAGCTCTCCCATTTGTCATAGCCATGGAATTGAAATTGGTTTAGTCCGTAGAGAACGGGGGCAGCCTCTTTGTACATAGTTTTGTTGGTGAGGAGGATGTTCAGATTAAGGTATGGGAGCAAGTTTCTAGTGAAGGAGGCGGTCTCTCAATTGTAGCAACACAACGCTTCAAGTGGACAAACCCTGTCTTCTTGTATCCCTTACTTTCGAAAGTACGTTGATCATCAAAGTCGATGACGATGTCGTCCACGTCAACGAGACAGATTTTGTAGATTTCCCTTCGGATTTCTGCTGGGAGCCTGCGAAATGGAAAGGGTAGCATGGAAAGGTTGGCGGTTAGCTCATCTACGAAGAAGCCTCGATAGTGACGCATGACGATTTGGTCGAAGCCGGAGCAGGTATCAGACATCATCAAATATGTGTACACCTTGATTACTTTATGGCGTGCTGAGCCTCAGGATTTGCTGGAGTAAAAGTGGGCGATGAGGTTTGCGAGAGAAATGAAGCGATACTTTTGCCACCCCACAAACAACTTTATCCCACTCTTACTTCACTCATTTCGCCACCAGTATTTTACCAAAGAGGTGAATGACAGAAACGAGTAATCTCATTCTGCATCTCAAGTAGGAGATTCGTGAAAAAGAATGGTGTTCGTTCGATTATAATGACTTCTGCTCGATGGATAGAGCCCCTCGTAGGCGCGACTTCGTTGGTGGCCTTTCATCCGTACGACATTTTGTGCTATCAGCAATGCGTGAGGATGAATGGGCGGAAGAAAGTTCATCGGCCTTCAGCGCGCGGTGAACACGTTGAAACTGTCCTTGCCACTGTACTCGTCTCTGATGGGCCACAACGCTCACGGATCTGAACGAGCAATCGCCGTTTTCGCTCGACAACTGATTCGGTCCAGCATGGCTATACGTTTCTCATTCACAGCTTTTGAGGTCTTGAAATCTGTAGAATTACTAACGAGATCCGCCGGAGGCCTCAATGTGTGATACTTCTAACTTTGTCACTTGAACGGTCCTCCTTCATACGAGTTGTCTAAACCCTCCGAAGCATATGCGCCGCTCCCAATGACAGGAGTGTCGCTATGATGACCCTACCCCTCTCCCAGATATTTAAGCCGGGTAAAACGCCAGCTTTGATTGGGTATGCCGCACTGTACGCATCGACCAGCGGATTCATTGAAGCCTTTGCCCGAGGTAGAATCATGTGCACGGCATCGTTGGCAAGTCAGATCGATGCTAACTATGCGGCTGATGAGGATCATAGAAGCTTTTGCGAGCTGGGCCCGTGTAGGCGGAGTAATGAGGTTGAAGAAGTAGCGATTGGTAAGCTTCAAAGAGACCAGTGCTGGCAGATCTAGGTTGCGGGCAATGAGCAGGTGTATTTCAGGGGGAATATCGTCAGCAGGGTGAGTGGGCATCTTGGAAGATGTAAAGAGTGAAGCTATGACAAGCGCTCTTGGTAAGCGCTAACCTAGATTTTAAAATGTCACGTGATTGACAAACGGTATCTCCAGAAAATCCCGCTAGGGGGGCAATTGACAATTCTCGATAGGTCGAGATAAATGGTTCATGTATTCTACTTAGATTCGTGAAGAAGGCCAAGACTGACGGAACGGCTTAGACAGCCATGGTACGATATCACCTCGATACAGCGGGAAGTCCTGGGGGCGCGCAAACAGCTTGGGGCGCACAGTTCGCTTAATGGGGGCGCACAACTCGGTACTTAGATTTATATGGGGCTCTCACCAAAATCTAAGTACCTATTCATACCCCACTATCGTCGCTATCGGTGACCGCCATTTGCCCCACATATATTTTTTCAACCTCCACCTCTATCCTTCCTACATACCAGTCGCCCTTACCTCACTATTCCCCCTCAAATTACCTCGCTGTCGCTCTTACCTCGCTGTCGCCTTTACCTCGCTGTCGCCCTTACCTCGCTGTCGCCCTCACCTCGCTGTCGCTATACCGCCGCCAGCCTAAGAAGCCGATATAGGTATATAAACCCGTCCTTAACTAAGAACTCCCCCCTATTTTATCCGCTCCGTTAGTACTCGGGCGGCGATAACCTAACCCTACTAAGGCGTAGGAGTAAACTAAGGGCGAGTCTTAGCCTCGCGGAGTAAAAGACTCTACTCTAGAAATAGAGGTTAAGGCTAGAAATACCCATTTAAAGAAATAGTTTAAGAATAAATTTATCACCGCTATAAATATTAATAAAGAGGAGTTATAGGAGTAAATAATTATTAACGCGGTATTTTTAAATAAATTTAATTAGTAATATAGAGTAGAATATTAAAGTAGAAATAATATAAAATTTAAATAAAATAAATAAACGATAGTAATATATAAAAGAGCGATATATTATATATAAATATTTATAATAATAATAGTAATATAGTAAATAATAAAGTATTTAGATCTTAGTATAAACTTTTTATAAATTTAAATAATTTAATATCCCGAATTATATACTAGGGTAGAAGAGCGATAGAGGGTATAAATAAATATTTAGATTTTAATAAAAACTCTATATAAATCTAAATACCGAGTAATATACTTTTATTAAACGAATTATATATACCGAGTTATTTATATATCTTTAAAATTTCCCGTCGATATAAATATCTAATTAATATTCGTATCGTTAATTAAAATAAATATATTTTATTTCTATATTCGTTACTTTAAGATATTCTTCCTTTATAGAAATATATCTAGCGAATTAATAAAGGGGGGTACTTATTATCTACGATAAAACTGAATTAATTATTATATAAAATTATATTAATTTTATATAAAAGAGTTTACCTACCTCTAGGATATATTTATTAATAAGATATTTATTCTACGGGGTCTCTAGGCTTTAACCTATATATCTCTCGATAATAGATTTATCCTAGAGGTAGGTAAAACCTTCTAGGTTTAATTAATAATATAATTTTTAACCGTAGTTAAATTTATCCGCCTACTATAAATATCGTAATAATAATAATATATATTTGTATATAATAAACCGTTTTTTTTTTCGTATCTAGTTAATTAGCTTTTATTATTTTATTTAGGCGCTATTTACTCTCGGTTTACCCTTTATTTATACTCTATACTCTAGTTATTATTTAAACGATATTTATTTTATTAAAGTTTTAAATAACTATACTTTATTATATAATTATTTATAATACTACTAGTAGATAATAAATTACTTTACTATATTAATTTCTTTAATTATATATAACGATACTAGAGAGAGTTATTTTAGACTTTAAATAAATTATTAATTATAATTTTTTTTTGAAATGAATTAAACTCTAGATTTATATATTTATATATTAATATTATCTTATTCTATATCTACTTTATTATTATAATTTCCATTTTTTAATTTATATTATATAATCTATTTTAATTTATTAATTTATCGATTATTTTATATCTTTACTCGTTTCTCTATAAATTTAATTTTATTACTCTTTTTTATTTTAATTTTCTTTTAATTCTATTTTCGTATCTTTTTATTTATTTAATATCTACTATCTCTCGTTATCTCTAATATCGAAAAATATATATTTAAGAATTTCTATTAATAAACTCCTAAAAGTAACTCCGAAAGAATTACTATATTATAAATAATAATAAAATTAAAAAACTACTCGTTTTAGATATAAAAAGAAATTATACTCGAGTATTAAATTTATAAAATTAATAAACTCTTAAATTTTATATACTACGAAAGTCTTTATTTAATATTAATTTATTAATTTTAATTAGATATATATTAAAATATCTTTATTAATATTAATCCTAATAATATAATAATATTAAAGAACTCTATAAAGAGATAATATATAGGATTAATAAAAAATCTCGATAGATTCGGAAAACCGGTTCTATTTAATCGATATTTAATTAATATAAATTACGTAGTTATAATTTTAATAAATATTAATAGTAAGATTTTTAAATAAAAATAAAAATTTATATAAAAGAAATAAATTTAATTTTATAATAAATTTATAACTTTATAAAGTTATATTAATAAAAATTTAATTAAAACTCGAAATCAAAACTGAAAACGAAATTTAATAAAATATTTAAAAATTTATATAAAGGTAATAGGTAATAATATAAATATTATTAAAAATTAAAATTTAATAAAAGTTATTTAATCGGTATTTAATCGGTAGATAATATATTTAAAAGACTCGATATAAATAAATATATATTTCTAGTATTTTATTTATTTTTAATATAAAATATATAGAAATCGAGGTTTCCGAATTTATTAATATAAATTATTAAATTATCTCATTAATAAGAAAATATATATTATAGCGCTAGATTTATTTGAATTTTCAATATAAATAGTCGCTAATAAGTTCTAGTTCCTTAAATAGAAATTATCGGGGTATATTAATAAAGAAGTAGTTTAAAAATATAAAAAAATCGATTAATTTACTACTATTATCTAAGATTAATTATTTTCTAAATAAATAAATATATAATAATAACTAAATCGATATATTAGAAATCTTCGACGGCTATTTTTATATATAAATCTATATATATATATATCCTAATATATATTCTTAGTTTTTAAATAATAGTAGAGAATTATAATTATATATTAGTAGAATCAACCCCGAGATAAAATCTAGTATATTTATTCGTATATTGGGGCTATATAATTAATCTAGAATTATCGAAGAATAATTTAAATACGTTGAATAAAATATTATAAAAAACGTTTTTAAGTAATAATATCACGGGGTAGACTTTGGTAGGAGTATTACTATAAATATTTATTAAGATAGCGGGCTGAGCCCTACCGCTAGCCCTATCGAGACTAGGGTGACTCTAGGATTCTAATATATCAAGGCCAAATCCTCTATAAAATAATTAATATCTTTTATACTATATACTATTATATTAACCCCTTATTAAATAGTAGTAACGGTTATACTAACGTAGAATCATACCTCTTCTATATTAATAAGAACGATTATACTAGTTATAAATAATAAAATAACCCCTAAAACGGCTAATATACTCCCTATTAACTACTATATTTAAAATAACTTACTCCGTATCGACAGCGAGCCTCATTTATATTATATTTATTTAGTATTTCTATACCGTATCTTACTACCTTAAATAAGTACTTTTAAACTCTTTATTAAGTTATTAAAATAACCTATTTAATACCCTTTTCATTTAGGGTATCTATAATAAATATTAAATTAAATATTTAGAACGTCTCTTTATTTATTTCTCTTTTATTAATATAACTACCTATTTTAATAAACTACCTATTAAATAAATGTTTAACCTAGTAAATATATTACTAGTTATATCTCTTACGCTTCCGCTATAGAAAAAAGAATATTAGAATACTAGTCTTTTAATACTACTCTTATTATTCGCCTAGTATTATTACTTTTAATATTTATTATTAATTATTACCTTAGTTATTATTCTAGAAGAAATTTAACTAAGCTCTATTATAATTAATTTTACTTTCTATTTATAAGAATTCCTACTATTAAATAAATATATCCTAAAATAGGTAAAAGTTATTTTTAATGTTAAACGAGTAACTACCTAGATAATTATATAATTTTCTTATCCTCTTACTAAAATACCCCTTTAGTATTTATTAAGGAGGGGCCGGAAAGCGAAGTAGTTTAACGACGACCTTTCGGAGTATATTAAGTTTAAATAGCCTACTATATAATTACTTTAGGTTATAAATAAAATATTTATAATACCGCCTATCGGTACCTTCCGAAGGGATATTAAAGAATTACGTTAACCCCTATAAAAGGAGTAACCTTTAGAGGACGAATTTAAAAATAAAGAAATTATAACTCCTCCCGAGCCCGAGTAACCTACTATAGATTCCGAATAAATAATATAATTTATAAAATCGTTAGAAATTCAGGCTCTTATTATTAGGTTAGTAATTAAGATAAAGGAAGACCCGATAAAACCTTAAGACCTATTAAAAATAAATAACTTAACTAGTTAAAATAATATTAATACTAGGGTAAACGCCTAAAATAAATTAAAACTCGAAGAGATTAAATTCTTCGACCTTAAAGGTAATAAAAAGAATAACCTATTTACTTTAAAAAGATATATTATATATAAGAATATTTTTAACTTTAAAGATCGCGTTAACGATATAATTAAATAGTACGGCGAAGAGGAGGTATAAAAACTTCTATTTTTATATCCTAAAAAAATAACTCTTAAATAGTTCTCGAATAAACTAAATATTAATATTAAAGTATTAATATATATTTTCGCTAGCCCTAAATAAATAGATTATTTTATTAAACGATTTAAAATAAAGACGCTAGAAACTATATATAAACTTCGTTTTAATAAATATAAATTCATTAGGTATATACTAGTAAAACGCCTAGATAGTATATAAATAAGATATTTAACCTAATTAAGGCCGCCGATATTCCTAGTATATATTAATAAATATTTATAATCTACGACTATATTAATTCTAATTTTAAGTTTTTTATTAATCCGCCTAAACCTAGTATCCTAATAGATAAATTCCTTGATTTATTTAATACTAAAAAAGAAGTTTAACTAAGAATAATACGAAGTAATAAAATAATTAGGCCTTTACCGCCTCCTAAGCTAGAGGGTTTATAGTAAAACTAGTAGAATTATTAATAACTTAACCGGTTCCGCCTATAATAGAACTAGTTACTTTAGGTTACTTTTTATTAATTTATTAATCCGGTTTATTAAAATATATTAAGTATCCCTTAAACGTAGTAGTAGCCTTATTAAATTTAACTATTATTTACTTAGTTATAGATTATTAGTAATAGTACTAGAAACGTACTTTTCTCTCCTAGAAATAGAAATCGTTTTAATTATTAACCGCGCCAAGAAAACCGCGGGCCTATAACCGGTAATTATAATTTTAATTATTTCGGGCAATAGTAAATACCCCCTAGGCGTATAACTATTTACTATAGAACCGAGGTATAAAAGGACCGCTTTTAAAAAGACGGTATTATAAAGTTATAAATAGAAGAATAATTTATACCTAATATTAATTACGTTAATAAATAAAGCCAGGATTAGTAGTAAAAGAATTACTATAATAAATAAAACGAAATAGCCGGTTATTAGATAATTATTATCGATTCGCCTAAATAAGTCGAGTATCGTATTTATAAAGAGTTATTCTCTTTTAAAAACGTATTATATACGTATTTTAGAAATTAAAACTTAGGTAGGAACCCTATTAAAACCTCCTACCCTAAATATTCAATTATAAATATTATTTAGAAAAGTAAATAGCCTTTAATAATAGACGAGAACACGGAAGCCTATTACTAGGTTAAAACGAATAACGAATTACTAAAATAAAAGCCTATTATTAAATTAAACTACGACTCTTCTAAAAATACGGGAATAGGATAAGCGTTTAGGAAATACCGGTATACCGGTATTCGGGTCGGCTTAAACCCTAGAATTAAAGTAGAAAAGAGTTATAAAGATATTAACTATAAAATAACTATCGCCGATTATAAATTTATAGTATACTTTCTTCTAAAAGCTAGAATCCGTATTATAATAACCCTACTCTAAGTTACTAGTATTAATATTAACCGCTATATTATTTCTAAATATATCGTTACCTCTTTATACTTCCCCGGGAAAGATAAAAGTAGTAATAAAATAATAACCGAAACCGCCCCTAGGGAAGTCTATATTATAGATAATCTTAAAGTAAATATATTTATTAATATAGACGTTATAGCCCCTAAAGGGATTAATATATTAATATCTCGGTAAATTATTTATATCGGTAACTACGATATAGAGTGCCCTATCGATATTTATTTAAGAGGTACAAGTATGAACCGGCCGGTATATACTACGAAAATAAAAGTTATCCCCCTATAAACTACGGTAATTATCGAAATCTATAAATTTAATTTATTAGTACGAGATTATTTCTTTAAACTAGTAGATACTAACCTATACCTCTTTACCGGAATCGTTAATAATAGAATAAAATTAATATTTATAAAGAATAAGACGGATAAATACGTTAAAATTCCTAGGAATATAAAGCTAGGCTAAGTAGTCGAGGTTTAATTTAATAACTATTATAATATTACTATAGGCGATAACGACGTTCGCGAGCTCGTTATACGAAGGCCTCTTTAAAAGTATAAAGAAACTTTTATTAAAAACACTTTTAATAGTATAGTTACCGCTAGCTCTAGTTTATTACTTCTTAAATAATTTTTAGAGGGTAAAGATATAAAGAACCTAATTAGTTCCTAGCCTTCTATTCTATTAATAGAGGTAATTACTTCGGTAAAGAATAATATCCTCTTAAATAATATTATTATTCATAGTAAATAACCGGAGTTAGTAAAGATTATTAATTAATTCTCTATACTTTAGGTAGAAGGAGGCTTTATTAATATTCTAGAAAACGAATAAATATATATACTACTACGCGCCGACTAGGAAGATAAAGTACCTAAAACGGTATATATTTATCCTATAAATAACGAGAGCCGGAAGATTATTAACGAAACCTTTAATAAACTATATATTTAGGGACGGTTTAAATAAACGATATAAACTACTCTATTTAGTTTCCTAGTCTTCGTTATTTAGATTATAAAATTAGACGGTACTAAAAAGGGCTATACTATTATTAATATTCGAGGTTTAAATACTATAGTTATAGTAGACGTCTATTATTTACCTCTATAAAATAATATAATTAACGCCGTTAAGGGTTATCGTTAAATTACCGTTATCGACGCGGTTAGTTTCTTCTATTAATAATATATATACTTTAAGAATAAATATAAGTTCACCGTTGTATTATACCGCGGCCAAGAGACTTTTAATATTATGATAATAGGATTTAAAAACTCGCCTACGTATATATAGCGGTAAATAGACCGGATCCTATATATCTATAAAGTATTCGCCCGAGTATATATCGATAACGTTATAGTATTCTTTTAGACCCTCGAGGATTATATTTAATACTTATATATAATATTTTCCTTATTCGCTAAATTTAATATTTTAGTTAACCCTAAGAAGGTATTTATTAATTATCCGTTAATTATACTATTTGGCTAGAAGGTTAACTCGTTCGGGTTATTAACTTTTAAAGAAAAATTTATAATTATTAAATAATTAACTTTCTTTTAAATACTAGTAGTATTTAAGATATACCTAGGAATAACTAGTTAGTTAAGAGATTATATTAAAGATTATACTACTCTAGCTAGGCCTTTATAAAATAAGAAAACCGCGTTATTAAATAAAGTACCCCCTATAAGCGCTTAGCGATAGGAATATATTAAGAAAACTAGTTTTAAATCACCTTCCTTATAGGAGATCCGTTTATTTAAAGTTATTTAAAATACCTTTTCTAAACCTTCCTTTCTATATTATTTCGATAATAAAAAAAAACTATTTATCGACCTTAATATTAGTAAGGAATTCGGTTACGGGGTTATAATTTATTATATTATAAAAGAACTAAAAGACTCTTATCTTAACTAGAAGTAGATTTAATTTATTCTTTTCCTTAACCGACTCTTTAAGGATATAGAAATACGCTATTAATTTATTAAAATAAAACTAGTAGGAATAATATAAATATTTATTAAAATTAAATATATAGTCGAATTAGCCCCTAAGATAATCGTCTATATTAATTATAGAGCTACGTTTAGTATAATTAAATAAATAAATATAACTACCTTATTTATAATAAAGATTAATTTACGTATCGTACGAGCTTTAAATTATATTTAGTATTTTTAAAATATAAAGATCCGTTATAAACCTAGTATTAAATATATAGTACTAGATACCCTATCCCGACTATAGTAAAAGAATATAGTTAAGGACTTTTTAAAAGGCGAGCTAAATATACTCTAGGTATATATATATAAAATCTATATATTAATAAAAATAAACGCGTAGTTTAAATAAAAATTACTTTAAAAGTATTAGAATAACGATTATTAGGCTAAAATAAATCATATATTTAATTATAACGTAGAAACCCGCGAGGACGCCGTAGATCTTCTTTTTTCGAAGGGGGATAACGGTTTAATATAGTATACTAATAATTTAGTTACTAATCGCGTATATACGCCGGAGCGCCTATATATACCTTCTTTATATATTAAAATTATATTTAACGTCGTATATTCTAGCTTATATATAGGAAGATATAAATATTATAAAATAATAACTAGGTACTAGTATATATATAAACTAAATAAAAAACTAGGGGAGTATTTACGATATTATTTATAATATTAATTATTTAGTACTCCTGGGTATAAGCTTTATAAAATACTATAATCTATTCTTATACCGCCCTCTTCTTTTTATATAATTTTTATCGATTTTATCCTAGTCTTACCTCTTTCGTAGGAAGGATTCGATAATATTATAATTATTATATATAAATTTTCCCGAAAGGTAACCGCGATTCTAGGAAAATTAATATAGAAGGTAGAGTAATAGGTATATATACTTTTATATCGCCTATACTTAATAAACTAAGGTATTCCGAAGGTTATTCTTTTTAACCGCGACTAGAAGTTTATAAATACTCTATAGAAGACTTTATTCAATAAATTTAAAATAAATTTAATATTTTCTACCGCCTATTATCTATAAACGAATAGATTAAATAAATATATAAATTAAACTATTAAAATTATATTACGATTCTAGATCGTTATTTTATAAAACTTTAAAACCTAAAAAGAGATATTACTTTTTATAATTATATAATATAATAATATATTCTCCTAGCCTATTAACTATACCCTAAATAAAGTAGCTTTTAGTTTTATTATTAATAACGCGTTAAACCTAAGAAACTAGGAGAATAATATTTTATTAAAGAAGTTAATATATATTTAAACTTCGGATATAATTACTTATATTTAAATATACGATAAAGAGTATTATAATCGTACCTATTATTTTTATTACTTTCGTTAAAGGGACTAGGCCTTACTACGTCTATATAAAGATTATAATATTCCGGTAAATAAACTTACTAGTCGTAAATATAATTAATAAATAATTAAGTTATTCAAAGTTCTTAACCGTATCGGTAGGCTCGTATACCGCCTTAATATCCCGGAAAATTAAAAGATTTATAACGTATTTTTAATAATATAGCTATAGTAGTACCTATTATTAAATAAAAACCCTTTTAAATATCTACGACCTATTAACCCTAAAGTAGTAGAAACCGAGCGAGACGATTTAGAGCTAGAATAGGAACTAAAGTATATTTTTAATAAATATATTACTAAAAAGGGGAAGGGTTACGCTACCGAATACCTCTTATCCTAGAAAGACTAGGGATTTATATAAAACCGTTAGATAAACGCTAAAAATATTTTCGTAGGCGAATTTATTAAGAAATACGAATAATAAATTAAATACTAAACCAAATTCTTCTTCTAGGGTCGATAACTCTAGAAATATAATTATATTTCTCTTTTATATTATCGCCCTTTACCTACTTTTATTAGGAAATAATCGTTATATTAAATCCACCTATCGAGCTCTATTTAGAGTACGGGCACTACGATAATATTAAAGAGGTACTATACCGAGAACCGGTAAAACTACTCTTTAATAATTTTAAATTATTCGCCTAGTCGTACGCAGAGTTATATAACCCGAATATCCTAGTATAATATTACTTATATACTCCTTTATATAGATTTAGGTATATACCCCTTATTATTATTACTTCTTAGTTAGATAGTATATTTATATAGGAAAGAGCTTCGGATAATATAAAAATTATATAATTATTTAACCGAATCGGGACTAGCTCCGCGCTAAAATAGTTTTAATTCTAAAAGTACCGTTAAGCGACTTTTACCTAGATCTAGCCTAGATCTAGCCTAGATTTATACTAAGATTTTATTTTACTAATATATATTTAGGGCCCTAATCCTTTAATATTAATACTTTTATAACGTTATATATATACGCCTCTATTTTATTAATACTATAGCTCCTATTATTAATTATTTATATTATCTCTATACCGCCTTATCGCTTTACCTCGTTATCGCGATTTTAATACTAAGCTTTACGGCTCTACGCTAAACTTTAAGGCTCTACGGGCCTACCCGTAATCGATCGATAATTTAGAATATATACTATTTACTTATTTACTTTTATATATAGACACTACTTACGTTATTACCTATATAAGCGTATTAACGAGGGCGTTAACTTCTTTCTTTTAAATTAAGCGATCTATTACGGGGTGGACTTTAATAGGAGTATTATTATAAATATTTATTAAAATAACGGGCTGAGCCCTACCGCTAGCCTTATCGGGACTAGGGTGACTTTAGGATTTTAGTATATTAGGGCCAAATCCTCTATAGAATAATTAATATCTTTTATATTATATACTATTATATTAACCCCTTGTTAAATAATTAATAATTATAAACAAATAAAGAGATAATAAAAATTATTAAGATATATTAAATATCTAGAAAAGAAAATTAGTTTTAAATAAACTTCGACTTTATTAGAAATATTAACTTAATGAAATTTTTTCTAAATAAATAGTAATGATTTAAAAGAGTATTATAATACTTTTTAAATTTATTATTTTATACTAGAATAAAATTATTTAGTTTATAGACTATTTATTATTATTTTTAATTATAATAATAAAGACCGGAAAGTATTTTATAATATAATTATATTTTATTAATAAAGAATCGAAGTTATATATTACTTTAAACTAAAAATAAAGAGATTTATTTAATAATAAATACAAAATAGAATAATAATAATAGTTTAGTTTCTCTATATCTTTTAAATATATAAAGAATTATTAACGAGGTTTATTTCTCTTATAATAAACTAAATATCGAAAAGTAGAGATATATTAATAATAATTATAAAAGATTTTTACGATCCGTTGAAATTTCGTAGAACTATATCGTAGTAATTATTTTAAATTCTTTATTTAAATATATATTCTTTAACCGTTAAAACCCTAAATAATAACTAGATATAAAACTAGCGATAAAGAATTTATAGAAAATAATATACCGATTATTAATTAATTTACTTAAATACTATATTAAAGTAAAGTAATATAAAAACGATAACTAGTATCTTTAATAAATATATTAAATCTAGGGCGTTTAATAAGATATTATTTCTAACGGATTAAATAAATATTTTAACGAACTACTCGTTATTACTAGAGACCGACGGGTAATTAACTAGTAACTTTTATTAAAATAACGAAAATATTTATTATTACTCTCTTAAATAATTATTAATATTTATTCTATACCGGCTATATTTATAGAACTAGAGCGCGTTTTTTCTAAAGTTAAATATATTATTACGAATAAAATAAACTATTTAATAATTAAAATAATTAAGATCCTAAAATATTTTAAATTAAAATTTCGGATTAGGATATTTATTTAAGAAAATCTATATATAATAATTAAAATATTAAAAGTAATATAAAGATAGTATTTAAAAACTAATATTAATATAAGAGTTATATTTATTTAAGGCTAGTAAGGCGCTATAAGAGTTTTAATTTTGAAAAGTATAATAAACGAGTTTTTAAAATATTTAGAGTTTAAGTCGTTTTTATTTAAAAAATATAAAACGATTTCTACGACTTTTACGCGCGATACTAGTATATTTTATTTTATTAATAAATTCAAAGACTTAATATATAGGAATATTATTTTATATATCTAGAATAAAGTCTATATATCTATATATATATTCGTTCATAGTATTATTATCGTATCGTTATCGTCGCTACTAGGGAAAATTATTATAATATAAATTATAAACGATTTATGAATTTTATGAATTTTATATAAATTATTTTAATTATTAATTTAAACTAGTATATAACTACTAAGAACTAGCGCTAATAGTTAATAATTAGTTTAATTATATGACTGAACTAGTTACGCTAAAAATTAGCGTAGTTAGTTGGTTTGGGGTCAAAAATCGAACTAGTTAAATATTGCAAACACTGCTATCGCACAGTATTATTACCCTGTGTGTTGACCTTTCACCAGCTCGATAAGCGTGATAATCCACCAGTAATGTAAGACTTTGCAAACTTCTCTAGCTCGCAGCCATCTAGCGTTATAAACGCCACGGCATTCTATTCCGGCACTGGTCAATCGGACTTAGTGACCTTCGCCAGGGCCAAATCCCGCAACACGCTGGAGATGTTGATCGGAGACAAGTAGGAGCGATTACAAAAGGACAAGTCGCTCAGTTCCGAAGCCTATTGGAACACGTGGGACGATGCGGTGGCGGGCTTCTGGGACCTTGCCTCCCAGGCCTGTGCCGAAGCCAGCACAGGCATCGTCTACGTCTACATGACCCCCGATCGGGATGCAGATCAACGAAACCAGTTTACGCCGGATATGTCGCGTCCCCAATGCACGACTTGCTGGTTTCGCAAGGAAAAACCGGCGCTGATCAATAACCTGCGAGCAAAGCGGGTGACGCAGATTGTTAAATATCACCCTCCCAGTCCAGGTACGGTTGCTGGAAATATCGTGACGATGAACGACAAATTTTGATTGGATCCTCTTAAGCTCGCAGAGATGAAGTCTGTCAATCAATCTCGGCCGAAGACGACGCGGTTGTCAGATTCTGAAATGCTTTTCTGGGCGTTTTAGTTTTTGTTTATCGAGGAGGGAGGTGGCTGGGGACTGGGAGCGTCGGGGCTAAGCTACTCATCAAGTCCGAGCTTCGTCGTATGTTATTGAAGGGTCCTCTTTGTCATTTGTGATCATATCCTGGTTTCTGCCTACATGTACTCTTAGCGGTGTTCCTCAATGCAATATCAGAGCGGCCAATTCGTTTTACCAACTGCACGACACGTGGCTAAGAATTGATACGAGAATTGAGAGATATGTGCTATGCAGTGTATAGAAGACAAATAAACAGCGAAGGGCAGCGTTACTAAGGTCATAATCATTTATTCTAACAGAGGTTACACAATAGCAATTGACAGTCTATGGTGAAACTCGACATTCGAATCCCTGAGGTATGCTCATGTGAAGCCAGGCGAAGCAAGCAAACACGTATGGTGCCGAGATGGAAAGGAGGGAGATTCTCGCGTTTTCTAAGGGCACCCAAGAATTGGCAGCGAAGTCCTAGCAAATTGTAACCGGAGCAAGAAAGTCCGATATTTTTAAGTTCATCGCAACTACTCTTTGGCGTCACAATCATTGAGAATCCGAACAACCTCATCCTCGTTCTCTTCCATAGCCAGTTGCAGGGCTGTTTTGCCTTGTCCATTGCGAACTTCCGGCTTTGCACCACGCGACAGAAGAAAACGGACTGTTTCGGCCTTCGAAGCTTGCCTGTCGGGGGCTTCTGAACGTGAAGAGCTGATGGCGAAATGAAGAGGACATCCCCAAATAATGTCTTTTCCCGCAAGTTGATCCCGTTTGGTGAAAACCTCGTTCACATTGACGCCAACATCCAAGAGTATGTCGGCATTTCGAATTTGCCCGCGTTCGACGGCCTAGCGTAATGCTTGAGATCCTTTGACTTCCGATCCAGATCCTAGAAGTAGCTTAAGCATCTCGGACTGTGGGCGACGCGCTGCAGCCCCAAGGTAGGTATCATCAGGGCTCAGATAATGTCCAGTAGGTTTAGCACCTTGAGAAAGGAAGAATTTGACCAGATTGACATCGTTCATTCCTATTGCACGGGCGGTCGTGTTGATTGCCCGATCAAGATTGTGATCTGGCTTCATTCCGTAGTCAAAGAACACTTTGAAAATGCCAAGAGGATCGCTTCCCTCCAATGCCGAGTGAATGATACCATCTTCGTAGATTCGCCATTTTTGGGGTATCTGATCGAATCGTACGCCTCCGGGTACTTTGGGCTCCCATGGGTGTTGAGAGAACCGGCTGTCTTTGGGAAGTAACTCCCAAATCAAACGGACAGCTTCCGCTTGACCATGTTTAGCTGCAATTTGCAACAGGAATTCTGGACTCGGCATGGATTTTGGATCCACGCCTTCGTATTGAGGCCAGACTATTCTTAGTTGGGAAATGTTTCCTGTCGCACATGCGTCGATAATGTTTGGGGCAATCCCTTGATTGGGGAAACCTGCGAAAAGGGCGAACAGTCAAACTAAACGGTCTTGTTGAAGGATCAAGACTTCACTTGCCTTGGTCAGACATGTTCGGAACGGAAATGGTTGCTTGTAGTAGGGCCCAGACTGGAGCTTAAGGGAGGACGTTACAAAGTTGAGTGAAATGAAGAACATGACGCTGGAAGATACGCTTCACTTCGAAGGGATACCTAAACGAAGATTATGGTAAAGGGAAGAATTAAGAGTAAAGAATGTGGTGGGAGGGGGAAGGGTTGAACAACAGCAGGTTGACCGCAGCCTGTCGCGAGGTGAATCCCTCCACGTCATATGCAGCGCAGACTTCAGAGAGGATCATGAAACTCTTTGTTATGTGGGAGGTGCGGAGAGGGAATGAAGGTAGCATGAGAAGGATGAAGGAGGGTGATGCCTGACACCGCACCGGGCTTAGCATTAGGTACTCTTTACGCGGGAAGTCCTTGTCACGAAACGCCAAGCATTATGCTTGATTTGGACTAGCGTCTTGCACTGGCCTTAAAAGAAAACTTTCAATCAACCAAACCAAACCAAACCAAACCAGTCTATTTGTAGTCTATTTAGTCTGTACACCCTCATGTTCCTATTATGTAGTTACTTCTTGGCTTTCCCCTTTAGATTCTTGAACACAGGTTTAGAGGTCTAAGATAACGGAAGTTCCGTTTCTGTCTATTGTGAGTACGAAGTAGTTAATTGGCTGTCGTTTTGTTCGAAGGACGCAAGGTTTATTTACTAGGAGAAGGACTCTATAATGAAGTCTTCTAGGTTGAGTATTTAATCTACGGCGGAATAAATTCTTTCGTAATAAATTAGATAAAATATTTCTAAGATATTTATCGTAAATTTATATAAAGTCTATTTCCCTTTATTGTCTTCGCTAGTGAAATTAAATTTCTATATAAGATAATAATAAATAGAATATATTCTTCCTTAATTAATATATAATATCTATATATTCTTACGGCCTTATTATCGTACGAAATTAAAAAAATAAAGATCTTTTAATAAAGTTTATCTTAACTAGATATTAATTTATATAACTCGATAATAATAATTACCGTAACGGCGGCGCTATTAATATTCTATCGTACTTTATCTTCGACGTTAAGAGTAGGAAATATATTATCTATCTCTAATAAACGAGTTATAATTTATTAATTATTAATAAAGGGTTATAACTTCTTCTATTAATTAGAAATAAATATAAATAATCGAGTAATATTCTAAATAACTCTAACCTTGTTTTAATATTATTATAAAATAGTAGAGATTCTTATCGACGCTAGAGTAGATATTTACATGAAGGTGATAAATATTAGGGTTTATACTTAATTTACTACCTTATAAGGCTAGTTTTAATATTACTAAAATAACGATTAACTACTCCGATTTTCAGCGAGAGGGAACCGCGTTAACAAGATAGTCTTATAGTAGATTACAAAACCACCGAGGCTAGCGTTAATAGATTTTTTTTTTTTTTTTTTTTGCGCTACGGGCTTAGCGGGGTTAAAATCATTAAATTTTAAATAACTATATAACGATAACTAGGGCTACGATATATATAGAAAGTAGATATTATAATAAGCCTAGAATAAAGTTATAGAAACTAGTTTATTATAGCGTAAATATAATATTAATAATTAATATATATCGGGCTAAAAACCTTATTTTCGGGAATAAAAATAAATTATATATAGAAATAATAATAGGCTATATATAGAAGTAAGAATAAACTATATAGAGGAGTAAGAATAAACTATATATAGAAGTAAGAATAAACTATATATGGGAGTAAAAATAAATTATATATAAAAGTAAAAATGAGTTATATATAGGAGTAAAAATAAACTATATATAGAAGTAAAAATAAACTATATAGATATTACGATCAAGATTCGCTAAGAACCTTAATAGATTTAATATATTTAATATACTAAGGGTCTACTCACTACTCGACGTAGTATATAAATTAATAAATAAGTAAACGCTTAATTATTTATTTACTCGATATTAAAATAAGCGAGTAAACGAATAAATAGCGTAGTTTCTTTCTTTTATATAAACTACGTATTTTCTTAATAAATAGAAACTTCGTATTTAACTTCCTTTAAAACTTTTAATTATAAATTCTAAATATAGATATTTATTAAATTATTAATTAAATTTATTAAATTTATTTAGTTTTATTTTATATTAATACGAAGCCTATTATTCTTTAATTCTTAATACTCTTTTCTACGAGTACTAACCTAGGTCCTATTAACGTTATATTAAAGTATTAAACGAAGAGCCTTAATATTTTAAATACTCTTAGGATAAATATTTTAAAATTAATAAAGACCCTAGCCCTAAATACCTAAAATAGTACTAGAAGACGTAATATTATAGAAGAAAAGAATTATATTAAAGTTACCCGCCTAGACTACTACTATAGAGAGCGCGAGAAATTTAATAATTAACTATTATAACTCTAGTTATTCTTCGTATTTAACGAGAATATAATATTAGTTATTAGATAAATAATCTTTATAATAACCTATATAAGAGGTAATATATAGAAATAAATTAAACTATTCCTAAAGCGTTATATAAAAATAGTAAACGATATTAATAATTTATTAATAAAGTTTTAAATAAAGAACTTCTTTAGGTTTAAAACCGAGATTTATTATATATTTAAACTATCTAACGAAAGTAGTATAATAATTCGTATTATTTAATATTTAATATAAGGAAGGTCTATATCCGATAACTCGGTATAATTTTAATATTATATAATATTTACGGACTAGGACGATACTACTTTTATAATAATATATTAATAAAGACTAAAATATAATATAAAAAACGAATTTATATAAAGAGGAGCCGTTATAAAAAACCTCGATATATTTATAAAATAAATAATTAAAATTAACGATAAATTATACGAATATATAATAGAAAAACGCTATAACGGAGGAGCTAACGGATAAGGATATTTAGGAATATATAATAACGAATATAATTCGGCTAGTCGTTATTATTATAAAAAACTTAACCTATATAATTATATATTAATAAAACTCGATTTTATTAAAAAGGAACCTATAAAAGAATTCTAAAAAAGAGATGAATAGTAATAAAAAAATAATAAAATAATAAATTACTATAGTTATAGTAAACCGGGCTATATCGCTAGGAACTATTATTCGAAAAATATAATAAATCGATAATAATTAAATATATTTAAGAAAGAGATACCGGATAACGTAACTAAGTCCCTTAAAAATCTAGTATAAAATAATACTATATTTAATAATTTATTTAAAAAGTAAAGAGAGATTAAAGAAGAAATCGCTTAAAGAATTCGAGAACTCGAAGAATTAAATAATAATAATAATAAAACTCTAAAGGAAGATTTAGGGGAAGGATAAAAATAAAAATAAAATATAATAAATTTTAAAGAATAACTTTAGGTAATAGATTACCTCGATAATTTTAAAACCTAATTTATTATATTAAAAAAGAAACCCGGGGAAAAAAAATAATAATAATAACTCTTTAGAATTAATTATACCTATAATAAATATTACCTAAAATATAGGAAGATATATTAGTTAATATATACGAGCGAATATTATAAATACTATTATAATAGTTTAAGAGAGCGGAAGTATATTATAAAACTAAAATATAATTATAATTAATAGAATAACTACGTTAGAGATAATTATTCGTAGTATTTAATTAAAAAAAGGGAGAATTAAGTCTTCCTAGGCTATAATAAAGAATAATAATTATAATTATAAAACTAGATAAGATATAGTAGGGAGACGAAATATTATAATTAAAATAAATAATACTACTATTTAGCCGAAGGTTACGAAAGATACTTCGAGTCTAAAGAGTACTATAAATTCCTATTTTTATCGGGAAAAGACTAATTTCTTATATTAAGAGAAAATATAAAGAGATTAATATATTAACTTTAGAATAATATCTATATTTAGTTTAATATAATATATATATATAAATACTAGTAAAAGTTAACGGATATAGAATTATTATAATAATAAATTTAAAAATAATTAATAATTTTATATCTCGAATAATAGTTTAGGTAATTAACCTACTAACTCGAGAAAAGAAAAAATAGTATAAATTTTAATTAACCGACGGGTCGAAGCTATTAATAGGAAGAGTAAATAAAGAAATATTCCCGCTACTAATTATGATTTAACGCTACTATAAAGAAATTACCTTCGATATAATAAGAATAATTATTTATTATATTATTCTAGGAATATCTTAGTTAAAGAAATATAATCTAATAATAAATTAAATAAGAGGAGTATTTATATTCCCGCGTACTAGAAACGTTATTAATATAATATTTATATATTTATAAAGAATAGTTATAAATAAAAAGTCGAACTATAACCCGGTCGAAATTTATAATATTTTATCTTCGTATAAAGATAATTTTATAAAAGGATCCGACTCGATATATATTAATTAAAGAGGTTAATAGGGTAATTAAATTAAAGTTTTTAAAGAAAAAAATAAACCTCTTAATATCCCTAAAAAGTATTAATAATAAAAGTACCTTTTTTAAAAAGAAATAACTATAAAAATATTACTTAAATATTAGTTATAAGATTATAAAATCGAACTCGAATTAAATAAAGTACCGATATTTAGACCTATTTATATTTTATTAAAAAAAGAACTCGGAGTACTTCGCGGGTATATCGACGAGAATCTTAAAAAAGAATTTATTCGAGAATCTAAATTACTAGTAAATTATTTAATCCTCTTTATAGTAAAAAAGAATAAAAGTCTATAACTTTATATAAATTATCGAAAATTAAATAATATTATATTAAAGAATCGGTATTCTTTATTAAATATTAACGAGTTATAGGATCGGTTTACGATAATAAAAATCTTTATATAATTAAATCTTCGAGGCGCGTATAATCTAATTCGGATAAAAAAAGGCGAGGAGTAGAAAACTACCTTTAAAATTAAATATAATTATTACGAATATTTAATAATACCCTTCGGATTTACTAACGTATTAATAATCTATTAAATACTAATTAATAATATTATATAAATATACTTAAATATAACGGTAATTATATACCTCGATAATATATTAATTTACTCTATTAATAAGGAAGAATATATTTAATATATATAAAATATCTTAATTTATTTATTACTAACTAGGCTTCTCTTTAAACTAGAAAAGTACGAATTTTATAAAGAATTAATTAAATTCCTTAAATTTATAATTAATATTAAAGGTATTTATATAAGCCCTAAAAAGATTAGAAGTATTAAGAAATAACCTATATTATATAATATTAAGAGGGTATAGAGATTCTTAGGATTTACGAACTTTAATAAAAGATTTATTAAAGATTATTCTAAAAAGACTTTACTATTAACGGATATTATAAAAAAAGATATTACTTTTTAATAAAGGAAAGAATAATAATAATCTTTCGAGGTATTTAAAAAGACTTATAAAAAACCGCCGGTATTATATTCCTTTCGGAGTAATAAACTAGCTCGAATCGAAACTAATATTTTAAATTTAATAATAAATACTTATATACTTTAATAAAAAAAACGATAAATAATACCCTATTATATATTATTTTAAAAAAATATTATTAGCGGAATAAAACTATAATATCTATAATAAAGAAATACTAGTAGTCGTATCTATATTAGAATAATAGAGGGTATACGTAGAAAGTTATTTAAACTTTACTATCTTTACAAATTATAAGAATCTTCTTAACTTTATAACGATAAAATAATTAAACCGAAGATAAATTAGATAGTTAGAGTTATTAGGATAATATAAATTTAAAATCTTTTATACCCTAAGAAAGAATAACGGTCGCGTCGATATATTTAATAGGCGAGAGGACTATATAGAGGATAAGAACGTAGTAATATAACTAGTCCTTATTTAATAATAGGATAAATCGCTAGTCCTAGTATAATAATTAGTAACGACGTTATATATCTTTATTCTCGGAATTATTAATAGTATCTAGAAGGAATATGAAAACGATATTTTAACCGTAATACTAAGAAGTTAATAATTATAAGTTAAACTATTAAAGTATAATAAGAAAACGTACCTTCCTAAAGGATATCTTAAAGAAATTATTCGTAATTATTATAATAATCTAGTTTAAGGATACCCTAGAGTTATTAAAACTATATAATTTATCTATAAAGAATACGACGCGCTAGGATTAAAATCGTACGTCGAGAAATATATTAAAGAATATATCGAATACTAGTAGAATAAGTCTATAAGGTATATTAAATACGGGTAAATTTAATTCGCTCTAGTACCGGAAATATTATAAAATAATATTATAATAGATTTTATTATTAAATTACTAAAATTAAAGAACCCTATTATATCGGAAATCTTTAACTCTATAATAATAATCTATAATAAACTTAGTAAATATATAATAATAATATTTATTAAAGAAACTTATAAGGCCGAATAAATCGCCTTCGTATTATTAAATTAATTTATTAAAGATTATAGGATATTTAGGTCGATTATTTTTAATTAAAATAAATAATTTACCTCTAACTATTAAAAGATACTAATTAGTACTATCGGAACTAAATTACGAATATTAATTATATATTACTTATAAACGGATAGGTAGATAAAGCGGACGAACTAAATAGTAAAAATATATTTACGATATTATATAAATAAGAAATAAAATAATTAGGTAAAACTTCTACTTATAGCTTAATTAATATTTAATAATATAGTATTTAATATAACGAAACTTACGCTATTCTTCGTAAATTATAGTAAGTATATTAATATATTTCTAGACTTAAAATAAGGATTTAACGCGTATAAGGCGCTAGTCTATATAATTAATATAAAAGTATTATATAAAGAAATATAAACCTAGATTAAATTAATAAATACTCGGACTAAATTAATAATAAATAAATATCGAAAAGAGTATCCTTAATTAAAGGAGGGGGATAAAATATATTTCTTAATAAAAAATATAATAAGTAAGAGACCGAGTAAGAAACTAAATTATATTAAAATCGGATTATTTTTAATTAAGAAAAGTAAGGGACTAGTTAATTATAAATTAAATTTTTTAACCGACGTTAAAGTATATTTAATATTTTATATCTCTCGATTAGAGTTAATAAACTTTAAAATATCTTTATAAAATATTTTTTATTTCTAGATTAAAAAAGAAACGGAGTTTAAAGTAAAAAAGATTTTAGGCTAAAGAAATTAAAATTATTTCATTAAATAAAAAGATTACGACGAGTCGGAAAATATTTAGGAGTTATTAACGAACCTAGTTAATTATCGGGAACTTTTAAAGAAGTTTTAGAAATAATAATATAAAAAAGCTAATCGAGAGTCCCTAGCGAAAAGGATTTTAAAGATATAAAATCGTCGAAATACGGAACCGAGGCCATTATATATTTTATTTTACCGAATTTTTTAAATTCTTCTAGACGCTCTAACTCCTTTATATTTCTAAGATTTTTATTAAATATCTTTTATTTACGCTCCTTTAGGAATTTCTTTTACTAGCGAAATCTTTTTAATTTCGTATTCTTTTAATTAATAACTTCGTTCGCCGCTTTTTATATAATTTTAATCTTTTCTTCTTTACGTTTTAAATATTCTAAAGTTTTATTAATTCCTAAGAAATTAATAATAGACTTAGAGGGTTTATATTTTTTCTTAATTTTAATATACTCCCCGTACTTTAATAATAACGAGGATAATCGATATTCGGTTTAATATATCGCGTAATATATATATATAATTATAATTATAAAACCTTTAGAAATAACCTATTCCTATAATTTATTACGTTATTATCACGGGGTAGACTTTGGTAGGAGTATTATTATAAATATCTATTAAGACGGCGGGCTAAGCCCTACCGCTAGCCCTATCGGGACTAGGGTGACTCTAGGATTCTAGTATATTAGGGCCAAATCCTCTATAGAATAATTAATATCTTTTATATTATATACTATTATATTAACCCCTTGTTAAATAGTAGTAACGGTTATACTAACGTAGAACCATACCTCTTCTATATTAGTGAGAACGATTATACTAGTTATAAGTAGTAAAATAACTCTTAAAACGGCTAATATACTCCCTATTAACTACTATATTTAAAATAGTTTACTCCGTATCGATAGCGAGCCTTATTTATATTATACCTATTTAGTACTTCCGTACCGTACTCTATTACCTTGAATAAATATTTCTAAACTCTTTATTAAGTTATTAAAGTAACCTATTTAGTACTCTTTTTATTTAAAGTATTTATAATAAATATTAAATTAAGTATTTAGAACGTCCCTTTATTTATTTCCTTTTTATTAATATAACTATTTATCTTAATAAATTATTTATTAAATAAACGTCTAGCCTAGTAAATATATTACTAGTTATATCTTTTACGCTTCCGTTATAGAAAAAAGAATACTAGAATACTAGTCTTTTAATACTACTTTTATTATTCGCCTAGTATTACTACTTTTAGTATTTATTATTAATTATTACTTTAGTTATTACCCTAGAAGAAACTTAGTTAAACTTTACTATAATTGATTTTATTTTCTATTTATAAAAATTCCTACTATTAAGTAAATATATTTTAAAATAAATAAAAGTTACTTTTAATATTAAATAAGTAGTTACCTAGATAATTATACGGTCTCTTTATCCTCCTATTAAAGTACCCCTTTAATATTTATTAAAAAGGGGCCGGAAAGCGAAGTAGTTTAACGATAATCTTTTAGAGTACGTTAAATTTAAATAACCTACTATATAATTACCTTAGGTTATGGATAAAACGTCTATAATACCGTTTATTAATACCTTCCGAAGAGATATTAAAGAGCTACGTTAACGCCTATAAGAAGAGTAATCTTTAGAGGACGAATTTAAAGACGAAGAAACTATAGCTCCTCCCGAGCCCGAGTAATTTATTATAAATTCCGAATAAATAATATAATTTATAGAATCGCTAGAAATTCAGGCCTTTATTATTAGGTTAGTAATTAGGATAAAGGAAGGCCCAGTAGGACCTTAAGGCCTATTAAGAGTAAATAATTTAACTAGCTAAAATAATACTAGTACTAAAATAAGCGCCTAGAATAAATTAAAACTCGAAGAGATTAAATTCTTCGACCTTAAAAGCGATAAAAAGGATAACCTATTTATTTTAGGAAGGTATATTATATATAAAAACGTTTTCGATTTTAAAGATCGCGTTAACGATATAATTAAATAGTACGGCGAAGAGGGGGTACGAAAATTTTTATTTTTATATCTTAAGGGAGTAGCCCTTAAGTAGTTCTCGAATAAATTAAATATTAATATTAAGGCGTTAATACGTACCTTCGCTAGCCTTAAATAAATAAATCGTTTTATTAAATAATTCAAAATAAAGAAATTAGAAGTTATATATAAACTTCGTTTTAATAAATATAGATTTATTTAGGTACGTACTAGTAAAACGCCTAGGTAGTATATAAATAAGATATTTAACCTAACTAGGGCCGCCAATATTCCTAGCGTATATTAATAAATATTTATAATCTACGATTATATTAACTCTAATTTTAAGTTTTTTATTAATCCGCCTAAACTTAATATCTTATTAAATAAATTCCTTAATTTATTTAATACTAAGGAAGAAGCCTAGCTAGGAATAATACGAAGTAATAAAATAATTAGGCCTCTACCGCCTTTTAAGCTAGAGGGTTTACGGTAAAACTAGTAGAATTATTAATAGCTTAACCGGTTCCGTTTATAGTAGAACTAGTTACTTTAGGTTACTTTTTATTAATTTATTAATCCGGTTTATTAGAATATACTAAGTATCTTTTAAATATAGTAGTAGTCTCGTTAAATTTAACCGTTACCTACTTAATTATAAATTATTAGTAGTAGTACTAGAAACGTACTTTTCCCTCCTAGAAATAGAAATCGTCCTAATTATTAACCGCGCTAAGAAAACCGCGGGCTTATAACCGGTAGTTATAATTTTAATTATTTCGGGTAATAGTAAATACCCTTTAAGTATATAATTATTTATTATAGAACCGAGGTATAAAAGGACCGCTCTTAAGAAGACGGTATTATAGAGTTATAAATAGAAGAATAATCCACGCCTAATATTAATTACGTTAATAAATAGAGTTAGGATTAGTAGTAAAAGGATTACTATAATAAATAAAACGAAATAGCTAGTTACTAAATAACTATTATTAATTCGTTTAAATAGGTCGAGTGCCGTATCTATAAAGAGTTATTCTCTTTTAAAAACGTACTATATACGTACTTTAGAAGTTAAAGTTTAGGTAGGAACCCTATTAAAACCTCTTACCCTAGATATTTAATTATAAATACTATTTAGAAAAGTAAGTAGTCTTTAGTAATAAACGAGAATACGGAAACCTATTACTAGGTTAAAACGAATAACGAATTACTAAAATAGAAACCCATTATTAAATTAAACTACGACTTTTCCAAAAATACGGGAATAGGATAAACATTTAGGAAATACTAGTACACCGGTATTCGGGTCGGTTTAAACCTTAGAATTAAAATAAAAAAGAGTTATAAGAATACTAGTTATAAAGTAACTATTATTAATTATAAATTTATAGTACGCTTCCTTCTAAAAGTTAAAATCCGTACTATAGTAACCTTACTCCAAGTTACCGGTATTAGTATTAACCGTTATATTATTTCTAAATATATCGTTACCTCTTTATACTTCCCCGGGAAAGATAAGAGTAGTAATAAAATAATAACCGAAACCGCCCCTAAGGAAGTCTATATTATAGATAATCTTAAAGTAGGTATATTTATTAATATAGACGTTATAGCCCCTAAAGAGATTAATATATTAGTATCTCGGTAAATCGTTTATATCGGTAGCTACGATATAGAGTACCCTATCGACGTTTATTTAAGAGGTATAAGTATAAACCGGCCGGTATATATTACGAAAATAAAAGTTATCCCCCTATAAACTACGGTAATTATCGAAGTCTATAAACTTAATCTACTAGTACGAGACTACTTCTTTAAACCGGTAGATATTAACCTATACCTCTTTACCGGAATCGTTGATTATAGAATAAGATTAGTATTTATAAAGAATAAGATAAATAAATATATTAAAATCCCTAGGAATATAAAGCTAGGCTAAGTAGTCGAGGTTTAATTTAATAATTATTATAGTATTACTATAAGCGATAACGACGTTCGCGAGCTCGCTATACGAAGGCCTCTTTAGGAGTATAAAGAAACTTTTATTAAAAACGCTTTTAATAGTATAGTTACCGTTAGCTTTAATTTATTACTTCTTAAATAATCTTTAAGAGGTAAAGATATAAAGAATTTAATTAGTTCCCAACCTTCTATTCTATTAATAAAAGTAATTATTTCGGTAAAGAATAATATCCTCCTAAACGGTATTATTATTTATAGTAAATAATCGGAGTTAGTAAAGATTATTAATTAATTCCTTATACTTTAGGTAAAAGGAGGCTTTATTAATATTCTAGAAAACGAATAAATACGTATACTACTACGCGCCGACTAGGAAGATAAAGTATTTAAAATAGTATATATTTATCCTATAAATAACGAGAGCTGGAAGATTATTAATAAAATCTTTAATAAACTATATATTTAGGGACGGTTTAAATGGACGATATAAACTACTTTATTTAGTTTCCTAGTCTTCGTTATTTAGACTATAAGATTAGACGGTATTAAAAAGGGCCGTACTATTATTAATATTCGAGGTTTAAATATTATAATTATAGTAGACGTCTATTATTTACCTTTATAGAGTAATATAATTAGCGTCGTTAAGGGTTATCGTTAGATTACTATTATCAACGCGGCTAGTTTCTTTTATTAATAGTATATATACTTTAAGAATAAATATAAGCTTACCGTCGTATTATACCGCGGCTAGGAGACTTTTAATATTATAGTAATAAGATTTAAGAACTCGCCTATATATATATAGCGGTAAATAGACCGGATCCTACGTATTTATAAGGTATTCGCCCGAGTATATATCGATGACGTTATAGTATTCTCTTAGACCCTCGAGGATTATATTTAATACCTATATACGGTATTTTCTTTATTCGTTAAATTTAATATTTTAATTAACCCTGAAAAGGCGTTTATTAGTTATCCGTTAATTATATTATTTAGTTAGAAAGTTAACTCGTTCGGGCTATTAACTTCTAAAGAAAAGTTTATAACTATTAAATAACTAGTTTTCTCTTAAACGCTAGTAGTATTTAAGATATACCTAGGAATAACTAGTTAACTAAAAGATTATATTAAAGATTATACTACTTTAGTTAGGCCTTTATAAAATAAGAAAACCGCGTTATTAAATAAAATACCCCCTATAAGCGCTCAGCGATAGGAATATATTAAGAAGACTAGTTTTAAATTACCTTCCCTATAGGAGATCCGTTTATTTAAAGTTATTTAGAATACTCTTTCTAAACCTTTCTTTCTATACTACTTCGACGATAAAAAGGAACTATTTATTAACTTTAATACTAGTAAGGAATTTAGTTATAGGGTTATAGTTTATTATATTATAAAAGAGCTAAAAGGCCCCTATCCCGACCGGAAATAAGTTTAGTCTATTCTTTTCCTTAACCGACTCTTTAAGGATATAGAAATACGTTATTAACCTACTAAAATAAAACTAGTAGAAATAGTATAAGTATTTACTAAAGTTAAGTATATAATCGAATTAGCCTCTAAGACGGTCGTCTATACTAATTATAAAGCTACGCTTAATATAGTTAAATAAATAAATATAACTACCTCATCTATAGTAAAGATTAATTTACGTATTATACGGGCCTTAGATTATATTCAGCGTTTTTAAAATATAGAGATCCGTTATAAACCTAGCGCTAAATATATAATACTAGATACTCTATCCCGACTATAATAGAAAGACGTAGTTAAGGATTTTTTAGAAGGCGAGCTAGATATACTCTAGGTATATATATATGAGGTCTATATATTAATAGAAATAAATACGTAGTTTAAATAAAAATTATTTTAAGAGTACTAGAATAACGACTATTAGGCCAAAATAAATTATATATTTAATTATAACGTAGAAACCGGCGAGGACGCTATAGATCTTCCTTTTTCGAAGGGGGATAACGATTTAATATAGCGTACCGATAATTTAGTTATTAATCGCGTATATATACCGGAGCGCCTATATATACCTTCTTTATATATTAAAGTTATATTTAACGTCGTATATTCTAGCTTATATATAGGAAGATATAAATACTATAAAATAATAATTAGGTACTAGTATATATATAAATTAAATAAAAAACTAAAGGAGTATTTACGATACTACCTATAATATTAATTATTTAATACTCCTAGGTATAAGTCTTATAAAGTACTATAACTTATTCTTATACCGCCCTCTTCTTTTTATACGATTTTTATCGATTTTATCCTAGCCTTACCCCTTTCGTAGGAAGGATTCGATAATATTATAATTATTATATATAAATTTTCCCGAAAGGTAACCGCGATTTTAGGAAAATTAATATAAAAGGTAGAATAATAGGTATATATACTTTTATATCGCTTATATTTAATGAACTAAAGTATTCCGAAGACTATTCTTTTTAACCGCGACCAGAAATTTATAAATACTCTATAGAAGGCTCTATTCAATAAGTTTAAAGTAAATTTAATATTTTCTACCGCCTATTATCTATAAACGGATAAATTAAGCGAGCGTATAAATTAAACTATTAAAATTATATTACGATTCTAGATCGTTACTTTATAAAACTTTAAAGCCTAGGAAGAGATACTACTTTTTATAACTATATAATATAATAATACATTCTCTTAGCCTATTAATTATACCCTAAATAAAGTAGCTTTCGGTTTTACGATTAATAACGCGTTAGACCTAAGAAACTAGGAGAATAATATTTTATTAAAGGAATTAATACGTATTTAAACTTCGGATATAATTACCTATATTTAAATATACGATAAGGAGTATTATAATTATATTTATTACTTTTATTATTTCCGTTAAGGGGACTAGGCCTTACTACGCCTATATAAAGATTATAATATTCCGGTAAATAAATTTACTAGTCGTAAATATAATTAATAAATAACTAGGTTATTTAAAGTTCTTAACTATATCGGTAGGTTTATATACCGCCTTAATATCCCGGAAAATTAGAAGATTCATAATATATTTTTAATAGTATAGCTAGAATAGTATTTATTACTAGATAAGAACCCTTTTAAATATCCACGGCCTATTAACTCTAAAGTAGTAGAAACCGAGCGAGATGACTTAAAGCTAGAATAAGAATTAGAGTATATCCTCGATAAATACGTTATTAAAAAGGGGAAGGGTTACGCTACCGAATACCTCTTATCCTAAAAAGGCTAGGGATTTATATAGGACCGTTAGATAAACGCTAAAAACGTTTTCGCGGGCGAACTTATTAAGGAATATAAATAATAGGGTAAATATTAAACCAAATTCTTCTTCTAGGGTCGATAATTCTAGAAGTATAATTATATTTCTCTTTTACGTTATCGCCCTTTACCTATCTTTATTAGGAAATAACTATTATATTAAATCTACCTATCGAGCTTTATTTAGAGTACGGGTACTATAATAATATTAAAGGGGTATTATACCGAGAACTAGTAAAACTACTCTTTAATAATTTTAAATTATTCGCCTAATTGTACGTAGAGCTATATAGCCCGAATATTTTAATATAATATTATTTATATACTCCTTTATATAAATTTAAGTATATACCTCTCGTTATTACTACTTCTTAACTAGGTAGTATACTTATATAAGAAAAAACTTCGGATAATATAAAAATCATATAATTATTCAGCTGAATCGGGACTAGCTCCGCGCTAAAATAATTTTAACTTTAAAAATATCGTTAAACGACTTTTACCTAGATCTAGCCTAGATCTAGCCTAGATTTATACTAAAACCTTACTTTATTAATATATATTTAAGGCTCTAGTTCTTTAGTACTAATATTTTTATAATACTATATATATACGCCTCTATTTTATTAATATTTTAGCTCCTACTATTAGTTACTTATATTATTCTTATACCGCCCTATCGCCTTACCTCGTTATCGCGATTTTAATACTAAGCTTTACGGCTCTACGTTAAGCTTTAAGACTCTACGGGCCTACCCGTACTAATCGGTCGATAATTTAGAATATATATTATTTACTTATTTACTTTTATATATAAACGCCATTTACGTTATTACCTATATGAGTGTATTAACGAGGGCGTTAACTTCTTTCTTTTAAATTAGGCGATTTATTACGGGGTAGACTTTAGTAGGAGTATTACTATAAATATCTATTAAAACGGCGGGCTAAGCCCTACCGCTAACTCTATCGGGACTAAGGTAACTCTAGGATTTTAATATATTAAAGCCAAATCCTCTATAGAATAATTAATATCTTTTATACTATATACTATTATATTGACCCCTTATTAGTTATTTTATTTAATAAGAAGATATAGAATTATTTTTAAAAATAAAGAAGGTTAGAAGGGAGGGGTAGTATTATAATTAAAATTTACTAAAAACTTTAATAAATTTAATATATTTAATATATTAAGGGTTTATTTACTACTCGACGTAGTATATAGACTAATAAATAAATAAGCGCTTAACTATTTATTTACTCGATACTAGAATAAACGAGTAAACGAATAAATAGTATAGTTTTTTTCTTTTATATAAACTACGTACTTTCTTAATAGATAAAAACTTCGTATTTAATTTTCCTTAAAACTTTCAATTATAGATTCTAAATATAGATATTTATTAAATTATTAATTAAATTTATTAAAGTTATTTAGCTTTATTTTATATTAATATAAAACCTATTATTCTTTAATTCTTAATACTCCTCTCTATAAATACTAACCTAAATCCTATCGACGTTATATTAAAGTATTAAACGGAGAGCTTTAATAATAGGGGAGTAAGAATAAATTATATATAAAAGTAAAAATAAATTATATATAGGAGTAAGAATAAACTATATATAGGAGTAAAAATAAACTATATATAGAAATAAGAATAAACTATATATAGAAGTATAAATAGACTATATATAGAAATAGTAATAAATAATATAGTATATAAGTTATATATAGCGCTAGTAATTAACTATATATAGCCTATTCCTATTAAAATAAATAATTTATTTTTATATTTATATATAGCCCGTTTTTACTCTTATATATAGTTTACTCTTACTTCTCTATATAGTTTATTCATATTTCTATATATAGTTTATTCTTGTTTCTATATATAATTTATATATAATTTATTTTTATTTCTATCTATAGTTTATTCTTACTTCTATATATAGTTTATTCTTACTCTTATATATAGTTTATTCTTACTCCTATATATAGTCTATTCTTACTTCTAATATAGCCTATTCCTACTCTTATATATAGGATATATATAGTTAATACTATTAAGATATTTATATTAACTATTAACGCTATATTTAAGTTATAATAAACTTGCCCTAGTAGGGCCAGCCTAGGATTATTAAGATATCTATTTTTTATATATATCGCAGCGCTAGCTATCGTTATATAGTTATTTTATGATTTTGACCCCGCCAAGCCCGCAGCGCAAAAAAAAAAAAAAAAAAAAATCCACTAGCGCCAGCCTCGGTGGTTTTGCAATCTACTGTACTCGTTGAGGCCGGCGGAGAACTTGAATTGAGAATAACAAAGGAAGAAGGCCTCTTGCTGTTGCGGTCCTTCTCAAGAACGATGACGCCGCACGTGTCCTCCTTAGACTGGAAGCTCATAAGTCGAAACTTGAACAGGAGCTAGCTCGCTCGCTCTCTCTACTTTCGCTTGAAGATGGGCAGATTCCACGAGATACCGCGAGGACGCACGCGAGCGATTATGATCAACTCCTCGTCTGGTTCATCTTGAGGAAGTGCTCATCACGCCCACTTCCCCTCCCAATAATCTCTCAAATCTTCGACTTGCCATATGACTTCCTGCGAACAACAGCATATCGTGACGACTATCAACTAATCATCCGACGAAGCCCTCTACTACCATATGTAAAAAGCACCCTGATCACTGGAGGCCCCAATATCCCGGTTCAGCGCATAATCTTCAAAACATGTAGCCACGCTTAGTGCTAATATAATAGCAAAGACTCGAATGATATTTGGAGCTGGCTTGAAGCTCACAAGATCATCGGAGAACGTTTCGAAGATCCTGGGATCAACCAGCAAATCTCTCGCGAGGTGGGTACGCAGACATCGTTCGCCAAACGGGAAACATAATCATCGCCTACCCTCTCATCAACAAACACGCATCGGCCAGTCGACAGGTAAAGACCATATGATCACCAGGCCCGACGATGCGAAGAGCGCTGAAGAGATGGAGAAAGTGGACTGGCTTCACAGACTTGTAAGATGGGACAAAGGCTCAATTTCCTGGTTGGGAGAACCATGTGTATGAGGCTCGCATTAATAGATATACCGCGGTTATACGAGCTGGGTATTCGAAGCAAGAGAAATCGAAGTTTCTGGAGCTCCATCCGTTACGGCTCAGCTTGATTCGCTGAAGCTGATGTCTTCAAATTCGAAGATCAAGTTAATGCAAGCTTGTGTACTAGAGCCGATACGAGAGAGCCCCTTGGTATGTTTCTGTGCTTCCCAATTCTTGATCTCCGAAAAGCTTTAGCTAGGGATCTTACCGTACATGAACAACAAGGGGTACCGTTCCGCTCTACCTGGAAACAGGGATCAGCTATTAGATCCATAGAGCGGATGAAGAGTGAAAGTCGCTGATTCGTGCGGGAGCATGTCGAGACTATTATGCGCTACTTGCGCCTATTATCGTGCGCTACGTCAGGAGACGAAGGCCCAAAATCCTGGTCATCTTGCAGCATCGAAGAACGCATTTTCAATATAACTCTTTGGTGGGAAAAAAGACTGGCAAGACTGTTCAGCCCCCGTCCAGAGCTAGCTCAGACTTTACGTGCCGGAAAGGGGAAACCCCCCACAGCTACTCATTCAACAATGTCCACAGAAAGAGAAAGAAGCGAGAGAGAAAGCCGCCGCAGAGTCCAAGAGATCCAAGATAGCTTCACACTGGAGCAGGACCTCTTCGTCTGGTACCACCACATCGATCTCGGACAAAGCTGGTCGGAAATCATTGCGAAATTCGAGGCTGAATTCCCTTATCAAGCGCCAATGTATCAGATACATTTGCAGCGCAGTCTCCTTCGCACGAGCAATTGTCACGACATCAAGTGGCCGTAGAGGAGACCTACCGTTAAGGCTGGTTTGGATCCCGTTGAATTGTATGGAATGGTGGCGAAGGCTGGGATTTGGTTTCCGTGGATGGGGGAGGTTTAAGGGGCGTTCATCACTCCGACGCTAGTCATATTCGCGGGGCAAGGGACAAGACAAGAGCGTGACCTGTAACGAATTTATTTCATGATCTCATCACACACGCTAGGCTTGGCTTATAACCACTCGTGGATTAGACCCCCTTACGACGTTTGAGATTCATTTCCGCCAAATACACAAAGGGAACAGAGCATACGATACATCCAAACCCTCAAGTATTGTCTGCAAGATCTAGTGATGAGGTTATGTTTAGGGCCTTCTACCGTTTCCACCATGTAGCCGCTAAGATACAGGAGCCGGCCCAGGTATCGATGGACCGTCTTGCTCGCCCACGAGATATTGATCCTTACATAAAGCAATACTACAATCCGGAAACAAGAACGTTATTCCACTCGTCATGACTCAAAACCAAACTTACAACGAGGTCCGGAAGATCTTCTACCATAATGCAGTCTTCGCTTATTCGATCAAGAATTACCAAAGTCGCTTTATGAAGTTTCCCTTGAGCGGATGTAAGACACGTCAAATTCACACGTTGAATACTCTAGTATATTGCGAGGCATTTTGTTGGGACATGGGGGCTCCAACATCAGCCATGTGCTGGTCATTGGATTTCACTCTTCCTGCAATTCAATGAGTTCATGCTGGAGATAACCACCTCCCAGGTGGTCGAGCCGATGATTCAGTATTTTCGCTTCTTCCAGTCGACTAAGTGGGAGTCTCTCCTGCCTCTAATGGTTCATTGCGACGTCCCTCAGCCTGCCCGCGAGGCTTTGATCTTTGACACCATGTACGTAAATTAGCGCACACAAGAGCTTTGCCATTTAAGCATACCCAGCCTGTGAAATTCCAAAGCACTCAGAAGAAGATATCTTGAATAAAACGGCGGTATCACTACGTCGGCAGGGAAGCATTTTGAAGGAATTGGGGCATTCATAGGTTGCATTCTACAACGCACGCTATAGGTTCTATCTCTGCTTCATCTCGGTAGCTCTCCGCAATCTTCGGATAACAGTTATCCGTTCAGTCAAATTATTGGTTCACTGTGTAATGTCTCCCTTCACTGATCAGTGCTAGACTGCTCGACCTGCAGTCCCCATCTCTCATATATCAATTTTTGTTCCTCGACATCCGTCAAGCCCTTGACCTCGATCTTGGTCTTACATTTTTCCTTGATATCCACCGTGATCGGCCGGACTAAGCCTGACCATGAACCTGGCTCCAATCGATACCATGGCCCTTGTTGTCCCATCACGAAAAAGAATTGGTCGAGAACCTCGGAGCGACAGCATCCACTCGGGCAGAACAAATTCTCAAATCCGAGCACAAGGTTATTAAGCTTCATTTTCTCCATAAGCCTCTGCTTCCATTGCCAAGTTACTATAAGGCAACGGATGCGACCGTCGTGGATGAGGCTCGTTCGTTGCTCTTTAGAGAACCCTAAAACGTTCAGAAGCTCAGGTTCCATCCAGTCTTGCGTTATCTGTCGTAGACAGCGCTGGGATGCATCGCCCATGTCGAATTGTGTTGTAATATAACGGAAGAGATGTATGTAATTTTCCCAGAACTTCCGCTCATGATCCTTGGAGTCGATAGGGTCGTACTCATGGGCGCGTAATTAAGTGACGGATTTACGCGACTTTTCGCGTAAATCCCCCATCTTTCCTACACCTCCCCCCCCAAATGGATCCCTACATACCGAATAAACACCTGACTACCCCATAACGCAAGCATGTTATCGATATGGATACTATGCAACATACTAGCGTCCCAGAAATCTCGACAGCTACCGGAATCCCAAGCCTAACCGTGCGCAGAACGCTGAGATCCGGAGTCGCGCGCAGCCAGAAAAACCCTACTGCCGGCGCACATGAAAAAATCGACAAACGAACATTAAGATCCCTAATCCGGGCAGTTACGAGTAGAGCAGACGGCAGGCGTAAATCCTACATGCAATTAGCTTCAGATCTAGGGATCTAAGCCGGTGAGACAACTGTGCGGAGGGCTCTTCGGCGAGCAGGGTTCCGGCGGTATATTGCCTGCCCTAAACCACTTATTTCGTGGATAAACCGGAAGAAAAGACTTAAATGGGCGCGTAAGCATCTACACTGGACGATAGAAGACTGGATAAGAGTGATTTTTTCGGATAAGAGCTCATTCGAGAGTAGACAGCGGAGCCGGGTTTACGTTACTAGAAGGCCCAACGAGCGCTACTGCCCGGAATATATACAACACCATAAGTATTCCGGCCGTCAAACCCTCATGGTTTAGGGCGGGATAGTGGGTGAACAGGCTAGCGAGCTCTACCTACTTCCGGGCAGTATTAAGCCTACTGCCTCAGGGCCAAACCGGGGTAATATGAAAAAGTCAATTACAAGCATAGACTACATCGAGCAGATCTTAGCGCTATTCGTCCTACCCTGGTACCGGGAGTTAGAAAGGACAGGGCTACGCCCGATATTCATATAAGACGGGGCCGGAATCCATAGATCCAAGGAGACGTTACGCTGGCTGAAAGACCATGGTATCGAGACGCTAGTATAGCCGCCAAGCAGCCCTGATTTAAACCCGGATAAGTACATGTGGAGGGGGATGAAACAGAAAATCCGGGCGTACAAAAGAATGATCCTAACGTCAAAAGATATGTGGCCAGCGGCGAAGTATGAATGGCTTCAACTAGTGGAGCGACAGGCCTATTTGAAGTGGATACATTCTATACCTGAGCGGTGCCGGGATGTAATTAAGAACCGTGGTTTCTCGACCAAATGGTAACTCTATGGCTTTAAATTTTTGGCCTAGGATAGGCCTTCTACATAGCTTCAAATCTGCTAGCCTAGGTTTTATCAAAATAAGTGATACATGCGTTATTCAATAAAGAAGCCTGGATGCGCATGCTTCAAAATTTAGCGCCTCGCTTAATCCGTCACTTAATTACGCGGCCATGAGTACAGGTACGAAAGACGCCAGACATTTTTGCTAAGCAATATTCGCAGACCCTCCTCCCGAATGTTCTTGGTTACACTCAGTAGTGCAACTGTTGGAACTTCTGCTGCCTCTTTCCAGCCAAGAGTAGTTTTGGGTTCGGCAGGAGAATCGTATCCCTTGCCTTCATAGTGCGTAGGAAATGGGACGATGTCTCCTTCGACACATAGGCAGTACTCGAGTATCATCTCTCGGACCTCCATGGGGAGGCCTTCCAATGTTGGCGACATCGTGGGATGTATTTAGGATCGAGCTGAGCAGCTTAGGAGCACTAACAATTTAGTTTGCTGGTTCGAGTTACAGTGTAAAGTAGAGAACGTTAAAGGGCAGAACGGTGATCTGATACTGCAAAAGAATTATGAATGCGTCTGCGGGAAACAAAGTTTCTCAATATCTGATCAAGTATAAAAACAAAAGTGTTGGACATGAAATTATTCAGCTAGCATGTTAAATGTCCAGTGTTCAAAGAGTAACACCATCACTTGTGATACATGTCTTCATCACGTTCCACATCGACACTAACACGTTTGTCACACCTAATTATCTAGCTTTCTAGATCTTTAGCTCTTAAAACTGCCACCAGTAAATCTAATCTCAGCATCACATCTCACTCAGAAGCCAGGCCAGCTACATATCAACGAAACTCATCAAATCCGCCCACCATGTCTTCACAAGCTGCGGCCCCTTCAGTCAACGAGGATACCTCGAACCCTACCCGTGCCAGCTTACTTCGTTTACCCCAGGAGATACGTGACAGAATCTACGAAGAGCTCCTCACATCTTATAACTGCTCAATGCCGTATTACAAGCTACATCAGAAGCTCGAAGTTGCGATCCTGCGAGTCAACAAGGCAATTCACCAACAAGCAATGAAGACATTGTACGAGAAGAACTGTTGGGCCATGATAAATATCGACACGGCGTTGTATCGGAAGATTGTCCCTCCCTCTGTACGACACGGTAATAGCGTCAACGCAGGCTACGCTATCTTGAGAACCAGTGGCGAGTTTCTACGTGGTAAAGTGGCCTTATCGATCGATCTGCGAAGCCTCGGACACCAGAGCCAGGCAGATCGGACAACACTAATGGTTTACGAATACTCGATGCAAAATTTCTTCAGGGGCTTCTCCAAATGTGGTAGGCTAGGACCAACGAGGATCGACCTCCGCTTCTGGGAAAATGCTGGAGCACGTCGTCATCAAGCGGTGATCCTTGAGTACCTGAAAGAGACCCGCGGCTTAGATCTAGTCACTGTTTCGGGGGTACAGCCACAATCGACTGGACGTGATTTAGAAGAAGACATGAGGAAGCCATTCGTGCATGTTCAGGAGATTATTGACCGGGTACAGAACTACGTGACCCTAGCGGACCGAGCCTACAAAGAAGGCAAATACGGTACTGCGAGAAGCATCGCAAACAACGGCATTAACTTTCTCCGGTGGTACTCCGATATGAAACATCAAGCATTGCTACGTCTAGAGGGAAGGAACGAGAAGCGTATAGATAAATTGTGGGAGTTGAGGTCCAAGTCAGGGTTCGCGTGTGCGCGTGCCTCTATCGGACTCGGGGATCTAAGGCATGCGTGGGAAATAATCGATCGGACAATGTACGAGTTGGCGTCGGACCCGAGAGGCATTACTAGCCACGCTGCTGAAGCGCTATGCTGCGCGAGTATGGTCTTAGCATCACGTGATGCAGACAACATCGCCGTGTTTTGCCTACTCCAGGCGCTCAAAGTATCTCCGGGTCACCCAAGAGCCGACTTAGCCGTTGATGGAATGGAGGCACGACTACAAGGTCAGGTCGATGTCAAAGATCTGATCGTCAAGCAGAACATCGAACGGGTCCTTGGACCGTTTCGTCACCAGGATCGAGGGCAATACCCAGTGTCCGAGGATGACTACCACGACTTCTTTGCCGCTTTCACTGGGACTGCAGGGGAGATTAATTTTGTAGCCCGGGCATACCAGAACTGGGATATGAAGGACTTATGGGATTATTTGCGGGGCTGGATTGCTCAATAGACGATCTGCCAGCAGTGCGGCAGTCAGTAGCCTTGCAAAAGCCTTGGACAGATACAAGACATAGTTAACTTGCATTTTCCGAAACCGTGCAAAAAGTATAGATCAATAATGAGCGAGGTTTCCCGTCTGTGTTGTAGAACAGGACAATCATGATGTTCTTTTTATTACGTGTCCTTTCAAAATAGCTTTCTCTTTGAGTGCGATACAATGAATCTTCGAATATACTAAACAAAGCAAAGGCTCATTTGCGAACAATACCGCTTTGAACATCTTGGATTATTAGAACTACAATAATACAATCTGCTCCCTACATTTAGTTACAGATCGTATGGCTGTGGAGAATCACCAATTAGCAGTGTCTGTTAATCGTATACTCAAAGACAATGATTCGTTGCTCTAATCGGCGGTTCGTATATCTATCATGCTCTCAGCAAAAAGAGTCGGCCTAGCGATGAAGTAGTTCCACTGCGCTTTTCTGTGAACATCGTGACCATCTCCCATCGGGTCGTTGGCACAGGAAGTGTGGGTGGTAATTGTGCCCGAATGACATTGGCTACCATAAAGCTACACCACATGTGATCTATCACTTCACTTCATTTTCTGCTGTCTTCGAAATCATACTTCCATGGAGGAGCTGGAAAGCAACCAGAAGACTCCACGCCTTCTATCAAAGATCCCCGTGCTCAGGATTCCTTGTTGGCCCTCCTAGAATCTTGGACACGCGCTGTTGCTAATATAACCCAAATCACAATGTCGTCCAAGGAAAACAACAAGAAAGGGAAGCTCAAAAGCCCAAAGGCTTCTCAGATCTTGAGCCTTCCCCGTGAGCTTCGACATATGATCTACCGCAAGCTGGTGTCTCCGGATAGAGCAGATAGGACACGCATGTCCTACAAAATAAAACCTTCCATCCTACGTGTCAACAAGCACAAACATAAGGAAGCGTCTGGCGTCTGAAATCCTCTACCCTGAGATCAGCTGGGCTAACTTCAACACATACTACCATGCCTTGGAGAAAGATATCAAGTCCTTTGATTTCAACGTGATCCCATTTTGAGCATAACCAAGCCCTTAGGCCGTTCCCGTTCGGTAGAAAGCCTGCTCTTCAAGTTGACTTCGTGCTCCATCCCTCTTCCAACCGAAGGACTCAAAGCATCATGATTGTCCCCTTGTTCGACGCACAGCGCATCTACAAAAATATAACCTCGCACGCATGGTCCGAAAAAATCTGAATTCGAGATCCGCTTCGACACTTCGGCGCAGAATCGGTCAGAACGCTTCGAGGTCATGCTAGGTTGCTTGAGGGACCTACGAGGAGTTACAAAGGCGACAGGTCATGATATCAACCCAGCTCCTCTCGGAGAGGAGATTGCGAAGTCGATGATGACCCGGTTCGAAAAGATCCAAGAACTTATGGATCGAGCTATCACCTACCAAGCCCGTGCAAAGTGGACGTTCTCCATCGACACCGCTAGCTTCGAAGACCCTCACAGAGTTCAATTGGGCCGCAAATATCAGATAATCGTTTCGATACATGAATTGTACTACCTCTGCCGCGAAGTGGGCGAGCGTATAGTACTGGTCATCTCTCGTGATATCCGTGGCGTCAAAGAAATGTCGGTAATTGATATCACGACAGATTGCTTAGACTTCTCGGACCTTGCAAACTTGATGGAGACTCCAGTGACAAGCATGGCGGAACGGATCGCTAGAGATAAGACTTATCAAGCCCGCGCTGCTCGTCTAATCTCTTGTAAACAATATTTGAAAGCTGCCATTATGCTTACGCATTGTCGTTCTTACAGGCATCAAGTCAGCGCCGATAAACTTCCGTACCCCAACGCGGTCGCAAGTTATTCGCCGAGATTGGAGCTGAGATAACCTCCGAGTGCGGCTTCTGCAGGATCAAATTTGGGTGTTTTGCTAATGCAAAGGATACGTTACTTGTGTATCGAGAGTGGTCGACGCCCACCTCGATATCTTACCTGGGCTTGGCGACGTTGGGTCTCAGCGAGGAGGGTATCGCAGCGGAGTTCTTTACCACCGTATTGATAAGAGACCCGAACCATAAAGCCGCCGGCAAGGAGCTCGACAGAATAAAGGCACGGCTTGAAACACTGCCCGGGCAACAGAGATCAGAAGTCGAGAGGAGACGAGATGGTGATTTCGAGGAACGCACAGGTTGCTTTCTAGAACGTTTCATGAAGCGGAATTGATGGTCTAGATAGTAAGTTCTTTGACACCCGGCACGCCTTCAGTATCATTGGGTTGAGATGTGCTCAAGTCGACGCGCTTTCACGAGGAGAGCAGTGGTGGGTCTCTGCTCGATTTTGAGGACATACCTGAGGGACGCTTGCGAATGGCTAGTGATTACACTAGTCTTGAGATGGTTTGGAATGGAAGGCTAGGAAAGCTCGCAATGATCATGCATTCGAAGAGGTCAAATCTGATGAGCCCTTTGAAGGCTTCAAAGACACGACCTGCTGTATCCTTACTGACCCACAGAGTTTAGCCTAAATTCCCAAATCCAAATTCGAAGAACATAATAGCCGATAATGAGGATGCTTGTACTCGCATGTTTTGCTATGGAACAATTGTTTGAAGCAAAGGCTTTGGCATGGAGGAGACGCGTAACACAACTACTCTCCAGGAAATATCGATAGTACCGTTCCGAACTCCGTACGTTAAAGTTACTATAAGAAAAGAGGTCACCTGCATTCCCTACGGTCGTATGATTTTCGGCGCAACTACTGGGCGAGGAGCGGCGAAGGGTCGGCCGTATCTTCACGGCCGTATCTTCAAGGCCTTTCTTGAGTGAATACCCGTTTGTACCACAAACTTTACCCCTCGTACACTTTGAAAGATGTTGCAACGTTTTGAGTAGAGCATTGCCATGAGTAGCCTTCGCAATAGTCAACTAGCCAGCATTATGAGATCAATTGTTATTGGCAAGATCTTGTCTCCTCACTGCTGCGTTGTCCTTGTGACATTGGGATAGCGACCCAAAAGTTCGTCAAGTCGTTTCTGGAGTGCTCGGTCGCTGGCCGCCTTCTCTTCATCCAATACTGCCTGACTCTTTCTCTCAAATATCCACCATCCACTCTCTATGCTGATAGTGTCTAATTCTACCAAGCCTCGTTTCCGCTGCTAGTACAGTTGACACCCACGGATCCCGCAACCATCAATGCCTCAAATTTGTCGCCATTGTCGTCGATCTTCACAGGAACTGATGAGAACCCTGGCGGCAGTTCATCGGAGTCAATTAGTGTTCGCAATAGTTAACTATTTAACTGGCACACTATTAGTTTAGTAGTTCAGTTCGCCCTTTTTCCCCTTAATAATTAGTTGTTTTAGGGTCTTAATTAGTTCAGTTATAAACTATTTAAACTATAGATTATTAGTTAAAACTAGTACCTTAGCGTTTGAAATTACGTTAGTCATGGACTATAGATAAGCTTTCGTGATAGTATATAGTTAAATAGGCTATATACTGTATTAGGGCGTAGCCACTCTATTGATAGTAATTTAAAATTTATTAAAATATAGATTTAAACGTAAATATTAATTTAGATTAATGGAAATTTATTATTAATTATCTATTAACTAGTTATTAATCTTAGTGCTCTATTTTATTCGATTACTATTTAATAATCTATTAACTATAATATTATCTCGTTTTTAATAGTATTGAAATATAGGCCTTTATTAATACTATATCGGTAGAGCGTCGGGTGAAACGGGAAGTTAAAAGACGAATCTCGGATAAACTATAAATAAAACTTGAATAGAGTATTAATAGAGTATTAATAGAGTACTAATAGAGTATATATATTAATAACTATAAAATTCTTCCTAGGATTTCTATTTATGATTTTTATACCGGTTTAGGTATTTATAATATAATTATATATATCTAGGCGTTCTAAGTTACCTACGACCTATTTTATATTATATTAAGAATATAGAAAATACTTAAAAACACGTTACCTAGTAGTAGAGGTTATAATTTCGTAATTATTTAATTAAATAATAAAGTGTTTAATATATCCTTATTATTTTAATAATACCGTAAATTATTAATCTTAAAGATATACGCGCCGGGTATTAATAAATAGTCGTAACTATATTTACTTTATCTACCGCTAGTATACTATTTAAATATTTTATTATCTAGTAGTCCGAAATTAATTAACTAGTCCTAAACTTTCTAAAAATATTTCTCCTCCTACGCCTCCTCCTACCCCTTTTTAATTTTAAAGTAATTTTTACTATATTTTATTCTCCCGAAATAACCCTACTTTTATAGTATAGAATTTATAAAGTTTAAGAAAGCGATAGAGGTAAGTTTAAATAAGTTAATATAAGAGAATTATTAATAAATAGGATAAGGAGAGAATAATAGAGGCGAGACGAGGGTTTACGAGTTTTATAATCTACACTAGTATTTAGCCAAGCTTTTTAGCGCTTTGGGCGTTTTCTATCTATAGTATATAATTAGAATAAGTTTTTTTAGCGCTTTAGGCGCTTTCTATCTATAGTATATAATTAAATTAAACTTTTTCAGCGCTTTAGGCGCTTTGCTCTATAGTATATAATTAAATCAAGCTTTTCTAGCGCTTTAGAAAGACGCGTAATCTATAAAGAATAAATATTAACCGGTTATTATCTTCCGAAAATATTAATTAATTAAATTATAATTAAAGGCGGCTTAACTAGCTTTAATTAAAAGTAATTAGAAATTATATTAAAATACCTAAAGTAATTAGTTCACTAATAATTATTAACGAGTTAGTTATTTATAATTTAGTATACGATAATATAATTCGGAGAGAGAATTAAAAGGGCGAAAATCTCTTAATTAAAAATATATCCTAAATTATTAAATTCTTTCAGCCAATTTTCTATATCTATAATAACTCGTCTTAATTAATCGTACTATTTATTTTATCGTGGAAATTATAATAACTAGATTTTAAAGTAGTTATTTTATTAAATCTTCTAATTATTATTAATACTAGTTTAGTAGCGTTAATACCTTAAACTTAAAGTAAATAATATTTGAATTTATATTAAATCTATACTCGCTCTCCTCGACCGGTGTAATTAAATTATACTAGGTATAATTAACCCGATCCGTCTATATATAGTATATAGTCTTAGTGAATAATGAAATAGAAAAAGTAAATATTAAACTATAGAAAGTAAGGCGCTAGAGAATTATTTAGAGGCTAAAGAAATAATAAGGAATTTTATCGAAAGAGTTAAAGGTATAAAGAATAACCGCGAGATAAACGAATATATATAGAGGATTTTAGAGATAGTAGAGTACTAGGTATAATTTAAGAAATAAGTATATTATTAAATACCTAGGAAAACGTATTATTAATATAATTTTATAAAATATTAAACTCCGTAATAGTAATATTTATTATCGCGGTCTTTAATAAAATTTAGAGAAATTATTAAATTCGCCCTTTTACCTAGGTTAATAACTAATTTATATTTTTTATACCCTCTTTATACCCGAACCTTATTACTAGTTTATATTATTATATTTTTAAATAATCCTCTATATATATTAATTAAAGTTATAAAATATATAAAATACGTTAGGCGGTAGAGTTTAAATTTTAAATTTTATAAATAGATATTAAATAATAACTAGATTAATAACGTTACTTCTTTTATAATAAATATACGGAGTTTAAGAAACTCTACTTCGACCTCCTTTTAAAGTATAATCGATCCGTTAATTTGGGATATTTTTAATAGAGGGATAAATTAATTAGGGTCGGTTATATTAAAAAAAGAATTTATTATCTCTGAAGTACTCGCTATAAACTAGGCTATATACTCGGATAATTATATAAACTTATTAATATATATTAAATAATATTAAAGGTTAAAATTTTAATATTTATATTTTACTAGTTACTTATTATAGTATTTCTCGTTTTCGTAGATATATTTTCGAAATTTTAAATTAATACTAAGAATTCTAGATAGTTTTAATATTAAGCGAGGCGCTAGCGTTTATCGCCTTTTCGAGTATAATTCCTAATTATAAAATTAATTTAGATATTAGTCTCTAATCTACTTTATATAATTTATCTATAGTATAGAATTAGTAAAGTTATTAATAATATTTTAAATACGATTTAAATTTTACTTTTATTAAAGTTACTATTAATACTAGCCGCGTAACGAGTCTTTAGTTTAATTACTACTAGTATCTACTATCTCCCTAATTTTAAAAGAAAGAAAACGTAGTTATATCTTCTTTATATAAATTAGATATTATAATTTTAATAAAGTAATAAAGTATATCCGCCTCGTCGAAGACTATTTAAAGTACTATTTAATTTTTTGATTTAATAGATATATATAATATAGAGTTTTTTATTTCTAATTCCGGGTAGTTTAATAATAGTTTTAAAATCCGAGAGTTTTATATAAAGAGTATTCAAGATAGGATCTAACTTCGGGGTATTAAATTACTCTATTAGATATATATAAATAAAGAGCCTTAGTCGACCCCTAGATAATTTATATAAAAATACTTTATCTAGATATATAATCTAGTTATCTTTAATTAAAATAAAGTCTTTTATTTTAAATATAATACGGTACTCTAAATATCTATATTCTATAAATTAATAATAGATTTATTAATAAAATAAATACTCTAAGACGCCGCGAAAAATTAAAGTTATAATTTACGATCTCTAAAAATATATAATAAAGTATATTAATTTATCGGTGAATATAAGTTTCTAGTACTACTATAGTCTATATACCTTTAGAAATATTATATTAATTTTATCATAATCGACTTTATATACCTCTTATAGTATTATCGAAAATACTTCGTAAAGAGAGAGACGGTTAGGTTATAACGACTATTTTTATCTAAATATTCATACTCTTTATAAATTATTAATAATTACTAGATTATTATAATCGTAGTTTAATAGTATTACGAGCCTTAAAGTATTATCCTCGCCTTAGTTTTATTTAGAGAAAGATAGTAAGGTATCGAGTAAAGATAAATAACGGGTATAAATATTTTATAATCGTTTCTTACTAGTTTTAAACGAACTTATTAATATAAAGTAAATAGTTTAGTAAATTAATTCTTTAGTAAATAAAGCTTTAATAATATTTTTAAAATTTATATATATTATATTTACCTTAAAACCCTTAATATTTAAAATTAGTAAATAAGAAAATTATATATTATAATTTAAATAAATTAAGAGATTAACCTATATTTGTCTTCGCCGCTAAAAGTCGTAATATTATTAAATATTATATACTCCTTTACTACCTCTACGTAATATAAACCTATATATACGTTCGGCCTAGTTTATATATTTTAGTAAAAGATAATAATTTTAGTTAAATTTCTCTTTATTATAAATTACTCGCCTAAAATACCGAGCTCTCGATTATTTAAACCGTAATTAATTAGGTCTTCGAAGTTACTAGCGCTTTCCTACCCGGTATTAAATCTAGGTATAAATTCTTTTTTTTTAAAAAATATTAATATCCCGCCTTTTTTAAACTCGGAGGTCGACGAGATATATATATATTTATAGAGTCTTTAAAATAATTTCCGTAAAACTATTATAATAATATTTAAATTATTATAATTTACTTATAATATTACCTAGGTTAGGATAATTATATTATTAATTACTATTATCGCGAAAGCTTGGACGATTAAATTTATTATATTTAATTTCGTTCGCGGAGACTAAATCGTCTTTACCGCTCTTAAGTAATAGGGTTTAATTTATTATAATTTTAACTAGGTCCTAAATAATAAAGAGTAGATAATCGATAACCGAGTATATTTTTATATATATAAGTAAATAAGGTAAATAACGGGTAATTAAATATACCTCTAGTTAGATAAAAATAGAAAGTTACGAAGCTCTACGGAGTAGGCCTCGAGGTTTTATTTAATTAAAACCGCGTTAATAAAGATTTCCTAAGCTTATTTAGCGATACCTACTAGTTTAGAATATATTATATCTAATAATCGAGATCGAATAATATTTAATACGGGGGTAATATTAATAAATAGTATTTATTCTTATAATATTCCTAGTACCTAGAAAGTTTTATCGCTTTTTTCCGCCGCTTTATATTTATTCCTTTCTTCTAGTACTCGGTAATAATATCGGTTATTAATTTTAATATCGAATATTAAATTAACTCTTTAATTTATTAATATTAAATATTTATTATATCTACGATCGGCTTTAGCGGTTATTATACTAATATTTTTTAATTATTATATTATATCCCTAGTAAATACTAAAGTCTATATATAAACTAAGGTCTCTACGCTATTAATATTTATTACAATTTTATTATTTAATTAACGTAGGCTCGGCTCTAGTATTTATATAATATCCGAGAATACTACTCCGTAAGGCCCTAACGCGAGTAGAAAGATATTTACCCGTTTTTTATACTCCCGTTATATTATTCCCGTTAGTATTTAATAGAAACCGAGGATAGCGCGGTATATATTCTTATATAAATTAAATTTATCGATAAATATAAAGAGAGGTAAAGAGATATAAATTAATTTAACGAAGTTAAATAGGCGGGACCGACTATAATAGTATAATTCGAGCTCGCCGCGGTTAAAATATAATAACTATAAAGAGTAGGTTATCTTTATATCGATATTAATAATATTACGAACTATAAAGTTTAATATATATACGACGGGGTATTTATTAAAAAAGACCGATATACCTTTATATTAATAATTATAATATATATCCGGTTTTAATATAACGATATTATTCTCCGTAATTTAATTAAATTCTTAAAGCGAAAGGAATATTTCTTTAGATATTAATTAACGTAATATTAAAAAATCTAATTACTCTATATTAATCCTAGTTAGGGTACGGAAATAATTAATTTTAAATATTATAATATTTTTAATATTACTTCGAAAATCTTTTTTTATTATAACGACTCTACTAAAATAACGGTTTATTTTATTATTTATATACGTATATAATAAATCCTCGTATATATAGAAAACCGTATTTAATAGAAAAATAATAGTTTTATTATCTCGTATCTTACTATACTCGCCCGAGTATATTTTAATCGAAGATATTTATATTTTAGAGTAATATAACTCCGTAGATTTATTTATTTAATATATTATATTAATATATATTTTCGATTTAATAGAAGAAGAGGTAAGAATTATTTTAAATTATTTTAATAAATCGAAGAAAATTATATCCTTTATTATAATTTTTAATATTTTCTTTTTACCCTTTTTTTTTATCCTCGCCCCTTTTATAATTAATTTTATCGGGTTTACTATAATCTCCTATTTCTTTAGTTTTAGAAATAGTAGTTACTCTTTTATATATTTCTTAATAGTCGCGATAAATCGGGGTAGGTATTTAAGGGTTTAAATAAATTCGAGAAATAAAAATACCTTAAAGAGACTTTAATAGTAGTAGCGCGAGAGGCCTATTACTTAATATTATAAACTAAAGATTATAGTAAAATTATTTAATTTAATTTAAACTCTTTCGTTTAAAATCTTTTTAAATAAGTCTATAGCTAACGCGCGACGTAATAATAGAAATATTATAGTATTTAACGGAGTCTTATTTTAAAGGAGCTCTACTTTATTAAAATTATTAATAAATTCTTATTTAGGTAGTATTATATCTATTAGAGTATTTATAGTAATATTTTATAACTACGAGAACACGTATTAAAATTCTGAAAATCTATTACTATTATTATTATTATTATTATTATTATTATCCGATTCCTTATAAACCTCTTTATTAAATACTAAGTTAATAGGGTTATTAGGCGCTATATCTTCGATCGTAGTAAATAAATTATTCGTTATATTAATTATACTCTAAAAAAATTAGCGACGAATAATATATCCTAATATATATACCTACCGTCGTCTCGCTATTAATAACTATATCTAAGATATTTAGATATTTAAATTTATTATCGCTTTCTAGAAATAATAATAGTTCCGATTTATTAATTAATACTTATTTAGGCTTAGGACCAATCTTTATATTTATAAATCTAGGTCGTTTTAATATAAACGGCCCCCTTATTACGGGTATTCGGCCTCGATATTATATTAAATCTATATTACCTTTCCGTATATAGCGAGCGAGGGCTATAAAGTATATATTACTCGATATTATAAATCTATAACCGATATAAAATTAGTAGAATTATATAATAGTATAATAAAGAAATAAGGTATTTATTTAAAAAGATTTCGAGGTTATAAAAAAACTAAAGAGGATTTTAAAATAACGATAATATAATAGGAGATTAAAAAAGGACGTAGGAAATATTAAAAATAAATATTTTAATATAAATATTTTTAGAGATAATAGAATAATGAGTAATATATTTAGATAACTATATAAGGTAATTAGTTAAATTCGTAATTTATTATAACCTAGAAAAAAAGTTTTAATTAATATTTATTATCGCGATATTTAATTAACTCGGAGAAACTATTAACCTAAACTCTTCTTTCTATATTATTTATTCTTTATATAAATTATATATAATTTTTATTTCTACCCGTAGTACCGTAGTTCCCGATAATCTTTTATATTAAGGTACTTTATCTATATAATGAGCCTAGGTATTTATAATCGTAAATTTAATATTTATAACTCTTTAATTAACCTCTTAATATAGTTTATTACTTCGATTATAATAAGTTTACGGGATTTAAAATATAGCCCTTTTTTTTATTTAGATTATATAACTAGCTCGCTACCGCTAGTAATTTAAAATAGTAATAAGAGTCGAGAAGAGGGATAGTCGTTAATATATAAATTAAAACCTTCTCTATTAATAACGCCTTTAATTTAGAACTTTATACCTATTTATTAATAAATATTAAATAATATTAAAGATTAAAGTACTAGCGATTTTAACTACTATATATTTTATATTATAATTTCGAGATATTTAAAATATATTTATCTCTACTCTCTTTTATATATTTAAGGTATTTTATATTAATATAAGAGAATTTCGGCGCGTTAAATAACTTTTATAAATAAAATTCCCCACTTCTCTAAATTATTATTATTTATTTTAAATTTATTACTACCCGTTCTACCCTTTCTTTTTATTCTTAATTTTATATATATATTTAAAATAAACTAGAAAATATAGTTTAAAGTATAATAAATTAATTATTATTATAATTTAGGTACTAGGATACCTAGTCTCTAACTACTCCTACTCGAGGTAATAAATATAAAGTATTATTATTATAATTATAGTAGAAAGTTAAGAAAGTTAAAGCCTCGAAGTTAAAAGAGAAGATTAAGAAAAGGAAGGAAAAAGAATCTAAATTAAATAACTACCGAATAATAGGCTCGTTTATTTTATTTCTAGATTTAATATTAATTAATTTAAAGCGACGGAATTTTATTAAATAAATTATAGTAGCTAGATAAAAATCTTTAAATTATTATTAATTAAAATAACCGAAGATTAAGAGAAGAGCTAGCGAGATAGAAAGAGCTAAAGAGATATAATAATAATAACGAGTTTATATTATTATTATCCTTATCTTTAATAAGATTTAACGAGGAATAAATAAACCCCGATATTATATCGAAATTTAAGGATCTATTTTATATTTTATATATATATTACCTCCGATAATTTAATTTCGAGGAGTATAAATCTTTAATTAGGAAAATCTTTCCCTACGAAAATAAATCGTTATTAATATTTAGAGAAGTATAGCGGCGGATAAGATATTATAAAACGAACTAGAAAATAAAGGTTATTATTAATATAAAGGTATAACTACTTTTACTTTTATCGAATATTTCTATTTATATTCTATTTAGTTTAAAATCGAAGAGCTTTTTAAAAAAGATACTACCGGCTAATTAAAAGCCGAGACGAATATACCGCGACTTATTAAATTATTTATAAAACTCTATTTATTATCCTTATTCCGATAAATAATAGAGTTCGCGAATAAAACTATAGATATCGTTAAAACTAAACGAATTAAGAAGTAATAATAGTATTTTTTTAAATATAAATAACTTAACGTATTATTATTTTATTATATTAATATTAATTATTTTTATTAAATATCTAGTTAATCCTCGCCGTTAAAGTTAAATTTTAGATAGATTAATATAATAATAATACTACCTTTAAGATCTCCTCGTATAATCGCGATAATATTCTATAATAGTTTAATTATATAGCGATTTCTTAGAAATACGAGAAAATATAAATTAAGGATTTAGTTTTAGTCGAGTCTTATATTCGAAGACCTTTATACCGAATTAAACTAATATTTAATTTTAATAAAGACGAGAATTATATCTACTACGATAAAATACTAGCCGATATTAGCGACGAGGAATTAATATTATCTACCGACGATAAGGATAAAGATAAAGATAAAGATAACTCTTTACCGTTATTAAAGCGCTTATTAAAGAAAGTATAATATTTAACTTTACTCGCGCTATAAAATATCTAGTTTATATATTTACTTTATATTTCTTTATTTATTATTATTATATATATCTAGACGATACCTTCTTTAAAGATTTAATACTCGATATACTCTTTAGCGGAGAATATTACGATAGTTTATTATTTAAGATATATTTAGCTAGGCTTTAAGTTAGCTCTTATATATAGGATTAATACTCTATTTTTAATAATACCCTATCTAGCGGAATATATTTATATATATTATTATATAAATAAGATATTTTATCTAGTAAAAATCTATTATAATTTATTTAAGAATAGAGATAACTTCGTCTATTTTACTCTCTTTAATAGTATTATCGTTTATTATTAATTACTCTTTAGATTAATATATATAATATTTTCTAATTTATTTATTATAGGTTTCCTCGTTAAAAGTAAGAGATACTAGATAGATACTAGTTATTATAAAATAAAGTTATAAGGAATTAAGTTTTTTTAATTAAAATATCTACCGCTCCTCGAGTACCCACGAGATAAAGAGCTTAAGATTTCTACTTTTCGTTATATTAACTACTACTATTATTATAACCTCGCGAGAATCGACGGTAATATTTAATTAATATAAGTAAATAAAATCTATTCGTTATTAATTAGAAATTATTACTCTCGTTAATATTACTAAGCCCCTAAATTCCTTAAAGTATATTTATTAAAAATTATTATAAATAGTATTAACTCGAAAGATTAATTATAATTTTACTTTTATTATATTTTCAATTTTCGATCTATATAATCTAAAGAAGCCCGATCTCTATCGAGTTTTACTATTAATTATTTACTAAGCTATAGACTATAAAGATATTAAAGATAATATACTTTTAATTTATATCTTAATATTATATTATAATAGAGATAGACTTTATACTCCTTTACCGCTAATTTCCTAGTAATATATTCTATACGAGACTAAATATAAGAATATCGATTTTTTTATATTACGAATAATTATATTACCCCGATTTTTCTTTATTTATTTAAACTTAATAAAGCTTCGTTTATTTCTAGTCCTTAACGAAGGGGTAGAGGAGTTTTAAACGGTATTAAAGAAACTAAGTAAACTATAATAGAGAAAAAGAAATTAAAAAGTAAAAAATAATATCTCTCTAATAACCTAGGAGCCTAGGCTATCGTTTATTTAATAACTCTTTAATTATAACCTATAGGACTACTATTATAATAAGTATAGAATATTCTATTAAGGACTTATAATATCCCGTTTAATACTCCCGTTATATAAATATATCTATCTCTATAAAATATATTTAGGATAATTAATTAATATCTCGAGCTTTAGAAATCGGTAATATAATAAACGATGAAATTATTTTATATTTATTAATAGTATCTAGCTTAGAGAAGTATAGTCTTAAAATATAATATTATTATATACTTTTCTAAATAGTCTAGCTTCGAAATAAATCTCTTTTAATAAACGGAAATACTAGTAATAAAACTAATATAGTATCTCTAATTTTATTTCTCGGGCGGAAAATTATTAATTTTATAATCGCCGGTAGTACTACCCCTCGTATTTTATTAATAGATATATTTTCTAATATTATTTCACCCGTTAAAGTAATTTAGTAGATTCAAAATTAGAAAAATTAAAAGATACCTACCGCGATTATTTATATCGGACTTTATTAGAAGTATTTAGAAAACGGGTTTTTTTTTATTATTTATATAACTTTTATCTTAATATTAAAGATCCGAAGATTTAGTAATACGGCGGTAGTATATATTCGCTCTATAAACTACGTATTTACTCTAATATCTAATAACGTAATTAAGAAATAATAGAGGTGAAAAACTTTATAAATATAATAAAATTAGTATTATTATTACTTCGCCGATTATATTAATAAATCCCCTCTTTATCCCTTTAACTAAAGGCCTCTATTAATTATATTCTCGATTTTAATATAGAAGGCTTAATAACTAGGGTACTATAATTATATATATCGTTATAACTCTAGTACTATTTTACTAGATTTATTTTCTAAACTTTATTTTCTTTTTTAAAGTCTTAATATTTATATTTCTTTTAACGCCTATACCTCCTTAGTATAATTAAAAAAAATAGTAAGAATATACTATACCTCCTCGGTATAATTAGAAGAAAGAGTAAAAGGGAATATACTATATTTATACCTCCTTTAAACTTTATTTCCTTTTTTAAAACTTTAATATTTATACCTCCTTTAACGCTTATACCTTCTTTAATACTTATACCTCCTTTAACGCCTATACCTCCTTTAATACCTATACTTTCTTTAATATTTATACTTTCTTTAACGCCTATACCTCTCTTAACGCTTTATTTCTTTCTTTAAATTTTATTTCCTCCCTTAATCTCTTTACCTCCTATAGTATAATTAGAAAAAGTAGAAATATACTATACCTCCTATAATATAATTAGAAAGAGTAGGAATATATTATATCTCCTATAGTATAATTAGAAAGAGTAGGAATATACTATACCTCCTCGGTATAATTAGAAAGAGTAGGAATAAATAATTAATATATACCTCGGGGTTTAATATATTTACCTTTTCCTATTATTAAATAATATAATTATTATTAGTTACGTGGTTATTCTTATTAATAATTCGTGTTTTAATTAAATTTTTAGCACGGTTTAACTAATTATTATATAGTAATTATAAATCGTAAATCGTATTATACCGTTACGTCTACGCGTAGTATATTCCGTCGTAACCTAGCCGAGTTAATATAGTTATTATTAATTACGTAGTTATTCTTACTAGTAATTCGCGCTCTAATTAAGTTTCTAGTATAGTTTAGTTAATTATTACATAGTAATCGTAAATTATAATTCGTATTTATACCGTTATTTAATTTATATTATTATTTTACTCGTAAGTCTTTTATCCCGGGATTATTTTATATATAATAACTTTTATCCTATTTAATAAATATAGTATTTCTATATCCGTAGCCTAAACTTGAAGGACTATAAAGAAAATAACTTTTATCTTATTTTTTAGACGGAAACTTATGAACGGAAACTCGTATATTATTAAACTCGTATAAGGTATTTTATAACGTAGTTATTTAACCCTTTTATTCTTTTATTTATAATTTTTAAAATTTTTTCGATACGAGTTTATCCTCCCCTTTATAATCTTTAAAATCTTTTCAATATAAGTTTATTTAGTTATGAACTTTCTATTCTTACCCTCTTATACTCTTATTTATAATTTTTTAAATCTCTCCGATACGAGTCTATCCTCCTCTTTATAATTTTTAAAATCTTTTCGATACGAGCCTATCTAGTCGTAAACTTTCTAATCTTCCTCTTTTATTCTTCTACGTATATACGTATACGGACTTTACGATAATATACCTAGATTAATATATATACCTTCTTATAAACTAAGTTTATTACTTCGTCGTTAAATATATTAAATTAAATTTACTCCTAGCGTAAAACTTATTTAATTATCCTATATTATACCGAGTATACTTCTTCGAAGAATACCCGATAGTCGTAGTATAGGGTTTATTAACGATACCCAAGTTTATATCGTAGTATAGAGTTTATTAATAATATCTAAAAACTTTCTATACCTACTAAAAAACTAGGTCCTTGTATAACTCTTTAATTAATAACAAGAAATAGTTAATAAATTTATTCTAATACTTTATATTAAATTTAATAATTCTCTTTATAGCCTTAGTATTGATTTACTTTAGAAATTTAATATTAATAATTCTCTTTATAATTTTAGAATCGATTTACCCTAGAAGTTTAATATAAATATCCTATATAATACTATATACCTCGTTAAGGTTAAAGTATCTAGAAAATATAATATAATCTTTCGAATAAAAAATAATTCTTAAGAACTTATTTAATATAAATTATATCGATTTATATTATCTCTTCCTTTTAGATAGTAGAGGGTTTAATTTATTATAAATAAGTCCTCCCCCTTTTTATCCGCTCGGTCTCTATTTATTAAATAGGTAGGGCTTTATTTAATACCTTAAGTCCCTTCCTTTTAAATTATACTAGGCTTAACTTTCTTCTTTTAATATTTATTTAGTACTACGACTTATTATTTAATAATATATATATAAATAAATAAAGCGGCTCCTTTATAAGGCTCGTAGGAGGCTAGGGTTTAAATTATTTAATATAGATTTAATAAACTAGCGTATAAGTATAATAAATAGATTTTCGAATAATAGTTTTATTCGTGGTCTTATAGTTATTTTTACGTAGTTTTACTAGTTTAAAAGTAGTATATACTTTAATTATACTTCTTAATACCGCTTAATTATTCTCTTAAACGAGAATCTATTATAGTTTATTATTATTTTATTAATACTCTATTAACGGCCTATTTAGTTTTATTAATAATTATTATTAATATCTCTATAATTTATTAAAGGACCCTAGATACTTTTACCGTTTTTAATTTTTAAATATAAAGTTTATATTAAAAATAAACGAGTTAATTAAATTTTAGAGAAATAGATATATTATTATTATATTAAAATAATATAGAGGGAGAATTATAAAAGAGATTATATAAACTATAAAGTACTACTATATTTAATATAATATCGTATATATTTCTAGCTATTATTATTCCGTATATTATATATTATAAAATAGACTATTCCTTATAAAGTTATAGTTATAATAATATTATATTAATATACTCTAGAGTTATTATTCTATTATATAGTATATATTATAGAGCGAATCTTTCTTTATAAAGTTATAATAGAGATAAAATTACTTTAGAGTACCGTAGATACTTTAAATATATAGTATTTTATTATATAAAGTATATTATTAAATAGACCTTTCCTTATAAGGCTATAGCTGGAATAATATTACTTTAATATATATTAGGTATAGAATTATTATCGATAGAATCAAAATATCCTATTTTAACTAATAGCGGTTCTAGCCGGTAGGGCGCGATACTCCTTCAAAGCCTACGTAAAGCGCTATTTCCGGTAATTAGCTCACTACGGTATATTTATCGACTATAACGAATCCCCGCCACTACGCTAAGATAGTTTAGTAGTTTTAATTAATTTTATAAAACTAAAGAGGATCCCTCTTTACGGGGAGGTAAAATAAAAATTAATTATTTAATTAAATAAAGCGCGGCCGGGATAAGCCTAGCGTTAAAATAATTTCTACCGAGATTTTTAAAAATCTTAAATTTTACCCTTTATAATCTTTAATTATTTTATATTAATATTTTTTATGAACGATTTATAAATTTTATAAATTTTATATAAATTATTTTAATTATTAATTTAACTAGCGTAAAATTACTAAAAATTAATATTAATAGTTAATAGTTAGTTTAGTTATATAAATGAACTAGTTACGCTAAAAATTAGCGTAGTTAGTTGGTTTGGGGTCAAAAATCGAACTAGTTAACTATTGCGAACACTGGAGTCAATCCTATCATAGACTGCGTCGTCGAGATAAAGCAAAGTGTAGTCAGCCTTTTCCCAGGCTACTTTCGACAAATCGTCGCCGTGAGTGGGGATCCGGTACATCAACTTTCCATCTTGATCCCAGAAACAAAAAGCAGTGATTCAGCCGGAATAATATGACGGGTCGCTACCCATGTCGTAGTAGTGGGCGATACGTTGCCAAAAGCTGATGACATCTTCCGAGATAGGGTCATCAAATGATCTCACAAAACGTGATACCACTGGGCGTAGTAGCTTGCAGAACTGTGTCGGCTCACTTCCGAAAGTCTTAAGCTTGTCAAGACTGCTGTAGATAAGTTCCCAGTCTACTTTCTGACCCAGTAGTGTTACACTTGGAAGGCCACATGTTATACAACACTTGAAGCCAAAATACTTCTGGGTGACGCCAATCAAGAGAATTGAAGCGATGACATTGTCGTGGTCCGTCGTGGTAGAAAAGGCGGGCATTGCCCATTCGCGGAGGTCTGGGTCGACGACATTTTCCTCGACTAGCGGACTCATTTTCCGAGCAAAAACGCCGAAGTTGATGCTATACCGGTCACCAGATTCGAATTTCACCTCTGATTCTTTCTTGCCTTCGTGTGCGACGAACTTTCCACGGAGCTCTTCGGCGTGACAATTAATGTAAAAGATTATTTGCGTAATGATGGCGAACCAAACATCTTCTGCCCTAATTTGAAGATTGTGATGTCTGCTATAGGCTTGGATAGCGCCGTGTACGAAGCCGTTCGAGGACGGATGGACCACGCCATTTAGGCTGTCATCGAACGAAGACTGCAGTAGTTCTACGCACTTCACACTCTCTTTACCACAGGCGCGGTTCAAGAGATCATGGGCATCTCGAGCCGCATTGTCACGATTGATGGCATTCGCGCCATGGGAGGCTGGCTTGATTATTACAGGCATTGGTTCGAGAGTGCCTGCTGAACTTATGTATTAATTGCAATTCATCAACTTTACATGAACACCTAAGAATGAAAAAATGGTTCTCTTTTTTTGTTGGTCGGATTCCACAAGGGATTTGGCATTGCTGCCTAAAGCTTGCCTTGTTACTGCCATCTTCCTAACAGCGTAGTGCCTTGGCGTGAGATGCAACCCCTATCACCAAAAGAGCGGACCAAGGCACCATGTTCGAATTCGCGGAGCACTTGATCCAAAACCAGCTCCATTTTCGTACTTTCATAGTCGACCTGAAAGTCAACAAGAGAATGGGTTTAATGTCGTATCCGCCCAAAAGGTACCCATATATTGGACTAGACCAAGAGAAGCAGCACCGCAAGTACGCTACCCGCTTACTCGTCCTCGGTCCTCGACAAATCTCGGAAAACCTCAGGTGCCGGTTGATCCATGCAACAGTGTGCTGCGAACACCCACAATACAGGGCTCTATCCTATTCTTGGGATGGAATCAAGGCAACTCGGCCTATCAACGTAGACGGCTACGATCTCTATATCGGCTTAAATCTAATACAAGCTCTACAGCACCTTCGGCAGTCCCTTCAAGACACATACCTATGGTTTGATGCAATTTGTATTAATCAGGATGACATCGTAGAACGCAACTCTCAGGTAGCCTGTAACTTTCTCCTTGCTGCCTCCTGCTAGGATCTTGTGGGCTGAGGATTATGCTCACGTTTCTGCTGGTGCAGATGTGCAAGGTGTTATAGATGGAGAATCGATGCCGAAAATCCCCCTTCAGCACCAAGATACGCGAATATCCTCCTTCGCTGAATATGACATGGTGACGGACGAAGTGCATGGAGCAGTGAGGTTGGAGAGATGAGATGCTTGGGTAGTCATAGCCACTGTGAGTCTTTTGCTTTGATCTTGCGTGAAGTATCGGTGGCGAAGGTGCTGCATCTTATTATGGTAGATCAGGTAGACCTTTCACCGTATCAGGGGCACGAAATCTTGCAGGAGAGCGAACAGTATTCCTTCTGACCTTCGGCGAGATCAATGATCAGCAGCGCAAGTGCTGGCTTTTCAGGCATCAACAAGCGGAAAGTACCCTGGAGCCTTGAAAACGATTTATACGGTGCGGCCATGGACCTTTTCAGATGAACATCTATAGCCTTACGAACAAGATGTCAATAAAGTCCAATTTGTAAAGTGCTTTCTATTGTTCTCTAGTGGAAAAGTGAATGAGATTAGTAGAACTTGAGCTAAAGAGATCTTCGTACTAGCGGCTGAAGCGCGATCTTAAACCCTAAAGTAAACAATACATTGCCTGACCTTTCACTAAGCTTTAAGGTGTATACTTAAGCTCGAAAGGTTTCCTTCTAACGCGCATCTATGTGACCAGAAGCGTGGCGCTCGTGACGCCTGCTAGTATAACCTAGCGCGGTCGAAGCGCTAGAATAACCTCCCCAGCACACGACAATGCCTCCCCAAAAAGCCCTACCAGACCAAGTCTCGGTCCAGCCAATCACCCTTACCCAGCTCCCCGCCTACCGCCGCCTCATAACCCTCCTGCTACCAATCCGCTACCCCGAAAAATTCTACAAAGACTCCGTGGCCATCGAGGGCCCTTCATCGCTTGCTCTCTGCGCGCTATGGCACGAGCCAGTCCGGCCCCGCCAGATAGTCAATGGTCTCTCAATTGGCCGACCTGGGGCTAGCGAAGGCACTCCCTCACTACCGTATGATGAAGTGGTAGCAGGCATCCAATGCCGCCTCGAGTCCGTCCCATCGCCCATCAATGCCAGCAAGCCGGAGCAAACCCTCTACGTCCAAACACTAGCGACGCTGGCTCCCTACCGCTCGTACGGCATTGCAGGCGCGCTTCTCGACACGGCAATCATGACGGCTATTACACATTACGAGGGCGTAAAGGAGATCTATGCGCATGTGTGGGAAGCCAACGAAGAAGCGCTGGAATGGTATGGGAAGAGGGGTTTTGTAGTGGAGAGCGAAGTCGTGGAGGGGTATTATCGGAAGCTGAGACCAAGTGGGGCGAAAGTTGTTAGGAGGAGGGTGGGAGTGGGCGATTATCTGAAGGCGAGACACTCTCGGGAGAAAGGAAGAGACTGAGGATGCTATTGCTGATGGCGATGACACTGGGACCGTGGTGGGAAAGGTGCAGAACGGGTGAGGCAGGCTCGGTGGGATGCAGAATTCTATGAAACGAGGTGGGAGCCTTTCAGAAGCTCCTTGATTCTCGCGAGCAGAGGTGGTTCTGCAAAAGCCGTATGCTATCTAGCACCTTGCTAAAACTCAGTGCAAGGTGCTAGTGGGAGGGATCTCGATTTCGAGGGCGCTTTTGTCAGGATGTGTACAAAGAAAGTAGGCGCGAAGGTAGAAGAGAAAGAAGAAGTGAATAAGTGGTAGATTTGCATCTTGCTTCACCCCGTTATACCGTAGCTCGTACGCCTGTACCCTTTTCGTCCCAGTTAGCTCCCTACTCCAAAACCCTCCCAAAAAACGCCCCCTCCAACCTCCCCACCTCTCTCCTAAAAGCCTCCACCTCCCGCCAACAATCCAACGGCCTCCGATCATTCGCCGTCAAACAGCTCACCACCTCATCCCTCGCCTTCTTCACCCCCTGGTCATCCTCCTTCACGTTCCTCTCCCCCAACTTCTTTTTCAACAAATCAATCTCCTTCTGCACACTCGCTCTACTCAGATCCCTCAACTTATCCGCCTCAGCCTTAGCAGCGTGATCAGCGCCGCCGTGGGACGAGGATTGGTCAGGGACGTGAGGCTGGGGCGCTGTGTTAGTTGATTCAGTGGTTTTGTCGGAGGAGGATGAGATAGAGGCTTCGAGGTCTTTTAGTTTTTGTGAGGCTTCTGCGTCTAGTCTTTTGAGCTCAGCGGTGACGCGGGATTGGATGTGGAGTTCTAGATCCGAGGCGCGGGTGCTGTCTGTCTATCGATTGACGATTTGGTTAGCTCATGCGATAGAGGTAAGGTTGGGGTGCATAGAGTACCTCTGGACTCGCTTGGAGGGCGTCAACAAGCTCTTGGGAGAAGCGGACGGGGGTTTCGCTGCTACCGATTAGCTGTGTTGCCCGAAGGGTCAATTGCGGGGATCTTGAATCGTACCTTACGAATACATGCTGGGTGCTCGATGGAGCGGGTTTTGAAGGGCCGGAGCCCATGTTTGCGAGGATTCGAGGATGCTCTCGTGCGATGTGGAGGGGAACTATTGGAGAGCGCTTGTGGGAGCTTACTAGCGCGTAGGACTAAAGACACTCCAATACGATCGGTAATGACTGAAATGAGCTTGTGGTACGAGAAGTCCCTCAAGGTTGCTGAATTGGGGTTGTTGATGGTAGAGAAAGTCATTGCCAAGACCGGAGGTTTCTACGATTCCATAGGGCTGTTTCTCCGCCAAGAGCTGCCGGTTCTCCTTTGTTGAGTCGATTCAATCTATCCCTCTGAAATCTACGCACTACAAGCTTTTGCAGCGCCCTAGTACTATTTTGACTGATTTATCTGCTCGTTATCGACCGATGAACTCCCTCGAGGTCCCGCATGAACGCTCGAGGACAACCGCCTAGCTGCCCCGCAATCCGACGAGGTCCCATCAGCAGCGCCGAGTCAACCATTGGAAGGTCTTTAATGGGCCTGACCAGGGAGACTGACGGGTGTCGAAACGACATTACACAGTCAGCCTCGTTGGGAAGAATGAAGGGCGACCTTGACCTTAGCACTAGATCCCTACCTCCCTAGGCACATTCCTCGTTCTCCGCCTTCCCCGCCTTCACCCCACAAACCGCCGCACTGGCTCCCCTTCGCTCTCACATCCCCCCCATCTTCGAGACCTCTTCCTCTGTTCCTATCGTGTACTCTTCTGCCGACTTCGAATTATCGCCGAAGCTGTCACGCCGCAATCCATTCACCCCTGCCCAGCTCCTATCTCTTGCTGTACTTCTTGTGGTCTTTGCCATCCAGGTGTTCAGATCTCCTACGCTCCTCTCGGAAGACCATATTGAAGTCTCATACTTTGGGGATAAGACAGCGCCGCCTCCTGTCTGCAAAGAGCCGAACCTCTTCGAGGCCCCACTACCTGTCACACGACCAGACAAGATGTCCCTCCTCGCAGAAGCGAAACGGGTGGCAGCAGAATTCGAGTATTCAGCAGAAGACCTGAACATAGGGGTAAAAGCCTTCATAGAACAGATGCATGAGGGGCTGCAAAAGACGGGGTCATCAATGAGCCAAATACCAACATACGTCACGGCTGTAACCAATGGCACAGAGAAGGGGCTCTATCTGGCAGTCGATCTTGGCGGGACCAATTTCCGAGTCTGCTCCATACAGTTACACGGCGATACAACATTTTCAATTACCCAGTCAAAAGTCGCCATACCAAAAGAGCTGATGGTAGCCAAGACCTCCAAAGAGCTCTTCTCCTTCCTTGCAAAGCAGATTGAGAACTTCCTGAAAGCTCATCATGATGACCACTACCAGGCCCAAATCCAACGGCGGCAGACCGTGAGCTCGCCCAATGGCTTCAGAAGCGCTGAGATATTCCAATTGGGGTTCACTTTCAGCTTCCCCGTCAATCAGGTCGGGATCAATAGAGGCACGTTGGCACGGTGGACGAAGGGATTCGATATTCAAGACGCAGTGGGAAAGGATGTTTGCGAGCTGCTGCAAGCCGAGATCGATGATCTTGGCCTCCCAGTCAAGGTTGCAGCTCTGGTCAACGACGCAGTTGGTACTCTAATGGCACGATCGTATACCTCACCTGGAAAGACTGGCACACTTCTAGGCGCTATCTTCGGCACCGGAACCAACGGCGCCTACGTAGAAAAGCTGTCCAACGTCACCAAACTGGAATCGCTAAAAGGAAGCGACTACGACAAATCAACTGGCGAAATGATCGTAAACACCGAGTGGGGTTCTTTCGACAATCAGATGAGTGTTTTGCCAAATACACCTTACGATGAAGCACTGGACCAAGAAAGCGTAAACCCCGGCATTCAGATGTTCGAGAAGCGAGTTTCGGGCATGTTCCTAGGCGAGATATTGCGACGAGCTATACTTGCATTGATCAAAGAACCGAAAGCGAAGTTGTTCAGTGATGAACATTCGGGTAAGAACGAGCTTCATTCTACAACGTCTATAGCAGAAGACTCGGCGCTCTATAAACAATGGGGTCTCGACACCTCTTTCCTTTCGATCGTCGCCGCGGACAGCACTTCTGACCTTCGTGTCGTCCGGCAGACGCTTTCCAAGGATCTCAGCGTCGACGCCGCATCAGCTGAGGATGCGGAAGCAGTCAAGCTTTTGGTTAACGCCATCGGCAAGCGATCAGCTCGGCTCAGCGCAGTAGCGATGGCTGCAATTGTTATAGCCACAGGCAATCACCTGTCCCATGGTGGATCCGTGTCTGATGATATAGTTGACATGGGAGTCGATGGCAGTCTGGTAGAATTCTACCCGGGTTTTGAAGACTACATAAGGGAAGCATTCAGAAGTATTCCTGAGTTGGCCTTGGAAGGTGAGAAGAGGATTAGGATTGGGATCGCGAAAGATGGGAGTGGAGTTGGGGCGGCATTGATTGCACTCGTTGCTGCGCAGGCTGATAAGTCATGAGCAAGAGGTCTGCTGACGTTTCTGTATAAGTCAATAGCAAAGGTATAATGACATGTATGTAAGTACCATATCTTCGGTGTACCTATGGGCGCGTTTTTCGCATTCGAAATTTGGCGTGGATGTATGCATGTCATTATATATTGCCTCAGCATATCAATGGAAATCTCTCGTCACCTATGGCAGATACTGCTCTTTATGATGAGCCGAGCGGTTGCCCACACCGTCCTTGTGCCCGTGCTGGGATAGTCTTGTAGACAGACCAAGGCATGCACTCCGGGCCCCGTTCATGACGAGTGCAAACCTTTCACCCTTCACATCATATATAATCAATGACAGTGCCTTTTTTTTTACTATGGACTCAGCGTTCAAGCCTCAGATCTTTATCGAGTAATAGGTCGATATCAGGTCTGATACTTAGTATCGTATGGGCCTACTAGCCCTCTCGATTTTATGATAGAACGCTTGTACAAGAAGGCTGATCAGCGTGTCCAATGCTCAGACTCAACGCCTGTGACTTCTGTTGGAAACTGAGTACTGTCTATCCTGTCGGTTTCATGAGTGCCTTTGATTGGCCACCGTTTTAGTGTCATATTACGTAAGTCCCTACGCTTTAATCTCACCTTGACAGGCTCTATCCCCTCTTAATCATTGCCATCTTCTTGCGATTATAGTGGTCATAAATTGCTCTAGTCCAAGTATTGTGAGTCAACTTAGACGAATATTGCCCACTAATCACTCCGATGGCCACTTACCGAAGTGAGCTGAAGATGCCCGCTCGGGCTGACCTCAGCGTGTAGGTGGCCCAACGTGATAGCGTTGGCGGTAGTGTGGTACACATCCACCTCGTTGAGAATAGAGAGAAATTCCTCTAAGTAGTAAATAGTAGTATTGGAGAATATGCTGCGTCGTTATGTGTTTCTAAGCTACTGTTGGTATGCTGGCCTGAATGGGGAAGAGCTTCGACATCGACCTGGAGATGCTTGATTCAACATGAGAAGGCTGTTCTCAAAGGATCAGAGCCGGCTCATAAGGATGCCTCTGCATCCACAAACGAGGGACTGTTAGGTCAAGCTACCAATTTCGGCGGTTCCTCGAAGACATTGGTAAAAGGCAACTCGGATTCAGATCGCTAGGGTATCAAGGTCGTCGCGGATGGTACCGAACCTATAATCGAGTAATCCAGCTGGCTGCTGTTGTTTCCGATGGCTGATTTCAATGTTGCCTGCAAGCATCATTGCCATTCATACCCTCAATGGTCATCGCGAAGTAACTTGGACAGCCGAGGTGGTACGCTGTGGCTCAGAGATCTCTTGCCGGCAGAAGTTCCACACGCACGAATTTGTACCAACGGCTATGACTCAAGAACGCACAGTCATCAGTCCTTACCACATGTTACTTTTGAAGAGCATGCCACAAATTTGTTTCGGGTCTCTATCTCTTTCGGCAACGAATGGGGGTAAGTCTTCATTATATATGGCTAGGAGCCAATTAGGAGTCAAATACATATATTTTCAGAGTCATAAGCGGCCCATCATCTTTGTTGCTCATAGTCTTGGAGGTATTTTGGGAATGGACTACCTCTTGGCAAGATTCTATTGAACGTCTTGTCTGTTACTGCTTACGCCCATGATCGGGCCTTGAACCACGTAGGGAAGAACTCCGGGCTCCCCCAGATGCAAAGTAGCCAATTTAGCGCCATTAGCAAAGACTTCGACACAAAGTTTTGTTTTGAATTGTATCCCACCCCTTTGCCGATAGGAGCCACCGTGGTCCGTGTACCCATTGATAGCTTTTCGTGCATCGATATGCTTACTGGCTTATAGATAGTTCCTCTACAACCCGCGGTCTTACCGGGGATGAGAGACGCTGAGGCTATTGGCATACGAAAGCACCACCGCAGCATGGTCAGATATGCAGAGGACTCTGACCAGGACGTCCAAACATGTCCGCTTGGATTAGACCGATGTCTGAAAAGACACTCGTAGATTCCAGCTCTGATTGGGACATTGGGAAAAGAGCACCAGCACCCGGCGAAACCTCCCCAGATGCGGTCCCCCCTCTCAACCTCAAAAAGGAATTTCTAAATTGAGTATGAGATACCATTCGACCTACCATTTCGGAGGAGCCGCGCCTTTACTGGTAGAGAAATTGTTCTCACTTAAGTACGTGAGCGCCTCGATGCCAGCGGCGGAAGCCACCGCTCGCAGATAGATGTCATTCATGGCACTGGGGGCATGGGGGAGGGAGACTCATGTTGCGCTTGAGTACTCTCATACACACGCGGAACATTACACAGTCATCGTCTAGCTCAATGCACCATCAGCACATTCAATCGCTACTAGCTTTACCAACGTAGCTCAAAAACTCATTGACCAATATGCGATACTTTTAGGGGACTCGGTGCCGGACTACATTAAAATTGCCCGTACCCTCTGCACAACAGATGTGATCGATGTAAGAGGGCAGATAAACACAATACCAGTCGAAATACATAACAACACTGAGGCGGATATTACCACTATGCAAGACAAGGCGAACAGAATCATTGATGCCGCCAATCTCTGGTTAGTCCGGAGAGATAATCAGCGATGGATAATGGTAATCGACAATCTTGATAACCTCGAATCGTTTGATCAATTATTAGTCATTCCAAAGGTAGGCCGTGTTCTAATTACCACGCTATGTTCTAATTACCAGTCGCTGACCTGAATGTGCTCGATTGGGCTACAGCATCCCATTAATTGAGATGCAGGAGGATGAGGCGCTGTAGCCGTTCTCGAGTAGCCTTGCAAGAGACCTCCCACCAACGGATGACGAAGGTAGGAACTTCGCCAAATTGGCGTTGAATTTGTGGAGTACTGCTGAAAACTTGGTATAGACTACCGAGAAGCCGAACGGACCATCAAAAGATCGGTTATCTTCCGCAAGCCATCGAACCAGCCGGAGCGTATCTAAACAAGATATCAAGGCCAAAACAGACTTACATCCCACTCTTCGAGAGCAACATCAAAACCCTGATGAGTGAAAGGCCTTCTACGGCCACATGACAATACAGGAATGATACCGTCTTCACGACCAGGGAAGTTTCATAGGTGGCCACCGTAAATAATTATCCAGACGCGGCGGATATACTCCTGTTCTGCTCCTTCTTGGCTAGTGTTGATATACTCGATCAAGTGTTGGTTGTTGCCATGGGAATGGATGGTTTAGATCCTGTTACAATCGGATGTTTGTGAGTGAGACTGACACAAAACGCTAAAAATCACACGTTGCAGCTGATATCAACGCTTCTGTCTTTCTCCCTGGCTAGTCGTACTCAGAAAGCCGACGGAATTTCTTTGCCCCCGTTAGTGCATGCATGGGCTTGTGAGAGACTAGACGTGGTCCAAAAGCGTGAGATTGCAGAAAAGGCATTTCACCTTATTGCTACCGTTGGTCATGAGATCAGCACTATAGATTCGGACGCCGGGGTCCCGCGCAATTAGCGTGTGCAGAAAGCTGCGGAATCCTTGGCATTTTTATTTTTTTTGGTTTTCCCCCGACATATCAGTGCCCCAGTCCCAGCTCTATAGATAATCCTTCTTATATATTAACCTTATACGAGTAGATAGTTCTGTTTAAGGCGATTCTAACGCCGTAGAAATTGATTGACTTCAATAAATTCTCGATAATTTATGAGGCTTGGAATAAAAGTAGGTAGAAGGCTTGCTCGGTTTGGTGGGGCTAAGTAGGAAACAGCCCCCTATATCTTTCGTTATAGCAAGTCGATTAAATTAATTTCTGCGGCATCAGAATCGGTTGGAACAGGGCTATCTACAACTGTAAGGTTAATATATAAGAAGGATTATTTGTAGAGCTGGGACTGGGGCACTGATATGTGGGGGGAAAACCAAAAAAAATAAAAATGCCAAGGATTCCGCAGCTTTCTGCACACGCTAAAACCAGATTATGCCGCATGTGGACTCGTGCTGCCACTGAGCCAGAAACCTGCTCTTCGATGGATTAGTCCAGACGATGCTTCAGCTTGCAGACATTTGTCATTGGGTTGCATGCATGCTGGAGTCCAAACGCCGCCCAAAAGATGCATTGGAATGGTTTCAGCGAGCACCCCATTTCAGGGAGACCAAACTGGGTGAGCATCATTTGGATACCTTGAGCACCGTTGGTCTTGCTGCCCACATATATGGCCTGCTGGCGAACTATGCTTCTGCTTCCGAACGGTATCGTCAAGCTCTTTCTGGCCACGAAAAGACGCTTGGCCGATGGAATCCAATAACTTTGAAGCTGTTGAATTCCATGGGATGGCTATACTACTACCAAGGCGATTATGGGCCAGCTCGTGAAGTGTACGAGGAGGCGCTTTCGGGTCAGATAGATCATCTGTCATTTGAGAACCTCGACACCCTGAAAACCCTTCAAGATCTAGGTGTCCTTGAAGGCAAGTCAGGAAACTATCAGAGGGCAATCGAACACTTTCAAATCTGCGCATCAGTATACGAAGCGCAATTGGGACCCGAACATCCCACGACCTTACGCTCCTTGGCGTTCATGGTCCAACAATACAAAAATCAAACTAAGTACTTTGAAGCGTTGGATATCCAATTCCGAATTCTGCCACTGTCCGAGAAACTATTTGGCGAAGATCGATATACATTGGAGAAAGTTCATGACATAGGCATGGTCTAGGGGAACCTCAGAGAATATGACATAGCACTAGAGTAGCACAACCGCGCCCTTACAGGTCGTGAGAGTTTCTAGACCAACGGCCACCCCAATGTTTGCGAAACGCTCCATGACATCGCAGTGGTCTATACAGAAGTGGAACTCTGCCTTGAGGCCGAGCAACATTACGAGCGAGCTGTGTTGGGCTTAGAATAGGTACATGCCAAAACTCATCCAGATACGCTTGGGATATATGCTCACAAGGCCCAAAATTACTGCCGCCAAGGTCGACATGATTACGCAATAAAATTTTACCAGCGAGCTCTGAGCGGCCTCGAGCGGAAGTCTGGAGGAGAGAGCGAGGTCCAGCTGGGAAACCTTGGTCGAATAGCATACGTTTACTATGAAAGAAAAGACTCCGACACGGCTTTGCACTATTACAAATTTCGACTAAGCGGTCTGCGAGAAATCTTTTGGCAAAGATGATCCATCAATGGCTCAGACCATCTGGGAGATTGCGCACGTCTATTGGGGTCAGGCAGGCAGGCGCGACCTAGCAGATACGAGGAAGGTATTCTTAGTTGCCCAGTAGAACTGAAATCATATATACCGGATATAAGGGCCGCCGCAACTCTCGCTGGAAAACCAGGTATTGCAGTACAATACTGCTTGAAGATTGCCCAAGGCATGGTTGAAGCACCATCGACCGACTCATTCCTGGCCATAAGGAGGACTATGAACAGAGTGGGTAAAGCCCCTCAAAAGAAAGGCAGAATCCAGCTCGCTGCAATATGCTTCGAACAGTTTGACAATCCACCTGTTGGACCCCCTCGAGGAACATGACTTTCAGCAAACGCATACTGTGACAGCTGTGCGAGGAATAGGAACGAAGTGTATTCGAGGATGCAGATTTGTCTGTAATACGGGTGATGATATTGACTTATGCGAAGATAAAAGATGCCATCGCCTGTACAATTAACGCCTTGTAATCGTGGAAAGCTGCAGAGATCACGAGTTCCTCGTTGTGCCCCATTCTTCCCAGTGCGGACTCTGGGGGATTGCAACCGATAGTAGAATCGAGCACTTGATAGAGCGCCTACAGCGATTCCTTGACGAAGTTTTGGTAGCAGATGAGCCTGAAGAGGGTGCGGACAGTGTTTGCTCTTAGGATTCCCACACCGACACGCTACTGGCGCGAGGCCCCGACTCGTTGCGCATATACCAATGCACCGTGCTCGACGGCTGTAGGTAAGTATATTATACGCGCAACTCAGCCAGTATAGATCTCAAGGTACTCAACTCATGTCTACCACGTCTGAATACGCGATGTTCTGGATTTGCCCATTCTCTTACGTTGTCCTCTTTTTCTCCAGTACCGCCGTCACAAGTACCCTGACGACAAATGGTCCTACCAGCACTCACGCCAACATCGCTCTCAGCAATTTGGACGCGCTCAATGATTCGGTTCTACTAAGCCTCAATTCTACCGCAACCTCAAATGTCTCTGATGCCTTGGCCACTCTGCCCACCCCTCTAATCCATCTCTTTCCAGTCCCCAATACTCAAACCTACTTACGTCTCGGCTTCGGAGTTCCGTGGCACCCCCTCGACCGCTTCGACATGGGTGGCCTAATCGCCACAGTTCAATACTTCATAGACCAAGGGATCGAAAACTACGGCCTTGAGGGTTATCCAGGCATTGTTCAGCTTACTGGAATTCAGGAGTTCGGATATACACTTGGCGATGGTTGTCATTTCTACATACGGAATGTGAAAGGAAGTGGGAGGTACTTTACCTGGGAGCAGGCGAGAAATGTCTTGGAGGGACTAAGATTGTACTTGATCGTTGGGGAACGGTTTTATGCAACGTCATTTGGATTCTGGGATGGGCCGGGTACGCTGGGGAATTCACCGCTGGGGGGTGGGGGCTTGAGGGTAGGTGGTGAGCCGCTGGATGAGCTGGTTGAAGAGTAGCCCTGAGGGTAGCTGTGTTGTGGCTTCGACACCTAAGAGGCTATAAATAGAATATTGCGTTAGTAGCAAGGCACCTTATCAAGAAACAGACAGCGTATCTCCCAAAGGCTCGACCGTGTGCGTCTGATAGCTCAGAACGGACTCCTACGAAGGTAGGCCAGCTGCTGATCTGAGTGTCGAACACTTAGCACATACATGAACGAGCCGCACTCGGCAACACTGTAATACGTCGTATACGCGCAATCCAGACAGAGTGAAGAACCTTACAATATGTGCTTGTCAACACAATATGCATGCGCTCGCATCCTTTCCGTATTCCGTCTTCCTCAATGCGTCTTGTCCACAGAGTGTAGCCCATTTACGGAGCCCTATTCCCTTACTCTGAGCAGTACAAGGTCATTCAACGTCTCTGAGTCACCGAGTCCCGATTGAAAAGGCCGAACGTGTCCAATAGTAACCCTCTGCTACCTGAGGGCTTCGCCCTCCCCACCACCCAATCTATCTCCGCCTCGGCTTCTGCTTCCCCTAAAACCTGACCCCATTTGTAGGGGTAGCCTTGTTGATGTCGTGTAACACATTATCACGGAAGGGAACAAACAGATCTGACCGCATGGCTATTCCATCCGTGAACTTTGTTGATAAGAAGATCAAATCCATTCTGGATAGATCGACGATCTGTACTCGTACAATCAAAGATGCTTGGCGACCATGGTTACCTTTCACATATCACTGTACTCTCAACCAGTCCATCGTCCGGTCATCAATGACGTTGGACTTTGATGCAATCAACATTTTTGCGTTTGCCAAGGATCTCGATTGCCTTCAGCCTTGTACTCTTGCTGAAGTACGTCTATCGTCTGACTATCCAACCACTTGCCAAATTCTCAGGACCGAGTTTAGCAGCGCTCATAGACTTATACGTCGCGACATTTGACATATTTGGGGTTGGTAGGCCTTATGTGCAAAACCTGCCTGCTCTTCATAAGAAATATGGTCCGGTCATTCGCGCATGGCCAAATCAGCTTCATAGTTGAGCCTATCCTTCACAAAGGATGCCATTAAAAAAGCATGAACCACTTATTCGCACATTCACGACCAAATTCACCATAATCCTGCAAGAGGCAGCAACGGACTGGAGACTCGTGGACTTAAGCATGAGTTTCATTTGTCTGACCAGCGTTTAAATGAATATTAAGGTTATCTAGGATAATTACGCTTCGTGGGCCTAGAAAGGGGTTGTAGTGAGGTAAAAACTCATTCGTAAATTAGGATAGGAATTATTCGGTAGTAAAATATCCCTCTTTAACGCCCGTATATGGTAAATAACCCTTAGTCGTAATACGTAGGAAGGATACTCCAAGTTACGCCTTTTCTTACATCGGCGCCGTACCGAATAGGGTCGCTAATTAACCTATACGCTATTCCCCGCTACCCTAATTATATTTTGAAAATTAACTCGTCCAAAAATACTAGTTACTCAGCGGTGACGTTAAATATAAATATCTTATATATAGTGCGAAGAGGCTAGCTTTGGCGGTACGCTTCGGATTGGCGTGGGGATCCCCAAAGGGAATGCTAGCGTGGGGTGGGGTGGGGTGGGGCTTGGGGTGGGGTGGGGATCCCTTGGGGATCCCCACTGCGCCAAGGCGGATTTCTAATAATCATTCTAATAACGCTGCTGCCCCCATAGATGCGCGCACTCATGACTAC
>JAABUW010000309.1_pt1 | contig 101445 bp, 185 predicted proteins | sample 5560081 | NCBI WGS metagenome assembly JAABUW01 (sample SAMN10711882, study PRJNA513363) | rock metagenome | isolation source: Antarctica rocks | place: Antarctica: Victoria Land, Knobhead sud
GCGCGGGGCGGGGGGGGGGGGGGGCCGGCGGCGGGCCCCCCCCCCCCCCCCCCCCCCCCCCCCCCCCCCCCCCCCCCCCCCCCGGGGGGGGGGGGGGGGCTTTTATGTAAGGGCTTGCTGGGCTGGCATCCCCCAAAAGCGCAACACCCGGCCAAACCCACTTGTGCGACTGAACCTAAAACCCTGACCTGTCTGCCACGACAGGCGCGCCCCGCAGATGAGGAGCACCTAGGCATCATGGGGCCGTTGATGCGCGCCGAGGTGGGCGACAAGCTTGTGGTGACGTTGCTCAACAACCTGAGCTTCCCCATCAACCTCGTCCCCGCCGGCCTAGAGTACAGCGCCACTGTTGCTGGCGTGGAGGCGGGCCCGAAGAAGACCGTCATCTACACCTGGACCGTGCCCGAGCAGGTGGGGAGCCCATTAAATGCGTGTATGAGCTTCCTGCATAAGCTTCAGTAGCAGCGCAGAACGAGTGGCGCTGGTGTGTATCCGCACTTGATGCTCTTGATGCGCGGCATGTGCATCCAGCTGCTTCCTTGCGCCATCCTCATGCGCACTGCATACAACCGCATGCCCTGCTGAACAGCTCCAGTACTGTGGATGCCTCGCGAGCCCTCCTCCTGCACCGCCAGGTCCCTGTCTGATCCTCGCACCCCTCCTCTCAACGCAGGCGGGCCCCTCGGCGGAGTCCAACAGCAGCTCCACAGCGTACCTGTACCGCTCGATTGTGGACCAGCAGGCGCACGCCAACGCGGGCCTCTTCGGCCCCATCATCATCACACGCGCCGGCGACGCCCGCACCGACGGCAGCCCCAAGGGCGTCGACCGCGAGCTCATCACGCTCTTCGAGGTGCGCGCGCAGTCTTGCGCCGCATTGGTGTGTTCAAGCCGCACATGATGACATACATGTCGCAATGCATGATGTGCAGCGTATGACGTTCAGCGATCGCACAGACGACTTTCTAGAACAGGGACAGTGATCTGGAAGTTGACATGCAACTGAACTGCTTGTGGCTCAAACCAAGAGGTATTATGACCTGCAGCAGGACTTCCGCTTCCCTATGCGCAGGTCATGGACGAGGGCAACACGCCTTTCAGCGCAGCGAGCGCGACGGCCTTTGGCGGTGCCGACGGCCAGAGCGGCCTCAGCGAGTCGCAGCTGAAGCACGCCGTCAACGGTCAGTCGCTGTTTGAGCCGAGCTGTGTTCTGGCAAGCGTTGGTCAGTAGCATCTTCTCCCCAATCCCGCGCTCCTATTATCCGCGAGCAGCCATATATCTAGCTAGTAATAGTCGTAGTGATAGGTTCCTTTTATAAGCTGAAACAATATAATTTCTACTTTGTCACTTGAAGTATGGCCGGTGCTGATTATTTTATAAATTTCATTTTACAAATCCTAGCATCAAGTTACCTGATACTGGTTTCGAAGAAAACCTGGCTTGGACTAGCCTTTCTTTTGCATTCTGCAGGACGCATCTACTGCAACCTGGAGGGACTGAACACCACCAGCGGCAGCAGCACGCGGTGGCACACAATCGTGCAGGTGAGTCATTGAGGCTAATGCTCTGACGGCTCTGCTCCCCACTCATCTTCCAGGTCCTGGCACATCACCAGCTGAACACAGGGTCACAGTGGTTTGCATGTTTGCATGGCGCACACGGGGGCGCTGTCCTGCAGGCGGGACCGACGCAGTTTCTGGCAACCTGCAGGGTAACGAGGTGGACGTGCACAACGTGCACTGGCACGGCCTGGTGCTCAACTACGACGGCTCGAATGTGGATCAGGTGCTTGGATGCCCACAACATGGATGCACTATTCATGATATGCAGTTGCATGAGCACCGCTCACACTGCTGCCCGAGGTACAAGCGCATCACCTTATGCAGCTCAAATCTCAAGGTCAACCAGCCGCAGATCTCAATGTTGTTCGTGTGCCGCAGTTCAATATGCTCCCCGGAAAAGTGTACTCGGCAGAGCTAATCACCGACAATCCCGGCACCTGGCTGCTGCACTGCCACGTCAACAAGCACTTCAGCGCCGGCATGCAGGTTTGCTCGCGCTGCATGCTCGCAAACTTCCCACGTTGCAGATCATACCCAGGCTTCCCTCGAGGATGATTGTGCTGTGGATTGAGGAGATGCAGTTTTGCTCGTGATCTTGTTGCGCCGCCTAACATCTGCAGCGGCGCTACTCTTCCACTGGCGAGCCTTTGGCGTGCAAGACGGCTGTGCGGAGAGAATTCCGGAAAGATCATCTGACTTACGCAAATCGGTTTGCTCACGTGCAGGCCCTCTACACCATTGATGGCCCTCAGGAGAGCAACTTCACGATGACTGGCGTCACCCGCACCTATTACATTCAGGCAAGAATTCTTTCAGTCCACTTGTAACGCAGTGCGTCTGGGGCACGCCCGCCATTCAGAGATGGCGCATTCCATGCACTGTCATGCAGTGCGGAGCAGCCAGCACACTCACGCAGTAGCTGCACGAGCTCATGGTATGCTGACTTGCCGCTGCACAATGCGATGTCTGTCAGGCGTCCCTGCCCGCTCGAACAGCCCAAGTTCTGGAGCCATGGCACCTGACACAGCCTCCCTCGTACCGCTCTCCTCACACACTTCGTCCTCCTCACGCTGCCTTTGCTTGTCTTGTTGACAGGCGGAGGAGCAGGAGTGGGACTACACGCCGGTGGGCGGCAACATGTGCTCCGGGCGCAACACCACCTTCATCCCCGACGCCGAGGTGTTCCTCACCAAGTCGCCCGTCCGCATCGGCCGCGTCAACATCAAGGCCCGCTACGTGGAGTACACCGACTCCACCTTCGCCACGCCCAAGGTGTGCTTCTGCTGTAGATATAAATGTGGATTGAGATTAATTCATGCAACGATCGCGAGTTTCTTGTGTTTATTTTTGGGCAATTTCGGCTGATCGTGCGCAGCGCATGATCGTGCGCAGAGGGGCGCATGCCTGCGCTTCCAAACACAACGCTAATCTCCAGTCCCGCTGCACAGCTGCCTGCAAGGAACGATGCATCCGGAAGGCTTCGCGCCTTCTGGTCCAGTCCTGTTGTACGCAAGGGGTAACCTCTTTCTCATGTCGGATGTGCAGAACCGCACAGCGGCAGAGCGGCACCTGGGCCTGCTTGGCCCCATCATACGCGGCGAGGTCGGCGACATTTTATGGTAAACCGTTGTTCAAGTGAAGTGTAAACACTTCAATTTTAACATCGGAAAAAATCGACACAATCCGGTAAGACACAACCTCCAATATGATCATCTGTGCAGTCCATTGAGGTGCCTCGTCAGATCAAGTAAACTTGTGTGCAAGGCAGCTGCTTTGCACTGCCACCGGCTTTGAGAATACGCTTCTGAGAATACAATTCTGAGAATACACTTCTGAGAATTTTTGAATATTTTGTGCTGTTCGCTGGCGGCAGGGTGGTGTTCAGCAACAAGATCCGCTTCCCAACCACCATCCACGTGCACGGGCTGCTGTACAACAAGAGCTCGGAGGGCTCCCCCTACAACGACGGCACCCCCAGTGCGCCTGCCACCTCGGACCCTGAAAACCCTTTCTCTGCACCGCCGACCCCGCACCTCTCCGCCCTGCTGGGACGCTGCATTTGCAGAGGTCCCATGAGGTTGTCTTGGTTCCTGAAGTGTGCTGTACTCGCGTGAACCATGAGGCAAGGCAGGCAGGATGGCGCTGGACAGTGCACGGAACCTGCAGAGAGACGCTGAGCGCTTTCTCTGATGCATGCAGTCGCTGACAAGAAGGATGACAACGTGCCGACAAATGGCACGCACACATACGTGTACCAGCTGCCTGAGCGGTCTGGCCCCGGCCCTGAGGAGCCCAGCTCCAAGATGTGGATGTGAGCCGCTTCCCTCTGTGTATTGCACTTCTTGTTGTGGCGCCAATGGCGGGTCAGCGCAACGCCATAGCACATTCCTGGCAGTGGGGCGCAAAAGCGCATCTCCACGCACTGGATAATGCGGCACAAGTCAAGATCCAAAGTATAAGCATGGCATGGCGGCACCTGTGACCAGATTCACGTCTTCGGAAGTGCAGCAGCCGATCCAGCGAAGGCTGACTTGAGTGACGCACCGCGCCGCCACAGGAACCAGTTCCTCGTTTGGGTAATCGCTGTGCGATGTGTGTTTTGAAAAACCCTGTGCGGCGGCAGGTACCACTCTCACGCGGACGAGGCGGCGGACACGTACGCCGGTCTTATGGGCGCCATCGTTGTCTCCCGCCGCGGCGCCTCCCGCGCCGACGGCACCCCCGCGGATGTCGACCGGTGGGCCCCGCTGACCTCCTGTTGTTGGCAACCCTGCTTATATTATGCTGGCGGAATACTTGGTCGCAATCAATGATTTGAGAAATCTCGGCGCCTGTGGAGCCCTGCCTGTTGGATGTGCCGCTGATGGGTGTACATCTCCAGCCCCAAGGGTATGCAAGCTGTCCAGATGTGTGCTGGTCAGAAGATGTGTATCAAGAAAAAAATTCTGATGGCGCCGCCTGCTGTCACTTCTACTCACTGTCCACTTCTGCTCACCGCCAATACTTTGCACCACACAGGGAGTTCGTGCTGTTCTTCTCGGTGATGGACGAGGCGGGCTCCTCGCTATTCGTCGCCAACCTCAACAAGGCGCTGAACACCAGCTACGTCGGCACCGGTCTCCCAGAGGTGCAGCTCCTGTGCCCAGTCCTGCCGCTACAATGTTGCATGGGCGGGCATCATCTCAAATTTGGCTCTCCTGAATACCCTGGTCGGGACCTCCCCCGAGATTGTCCGCGTCACCACAGCGCTGCCCCCAGCTGTTCGTTTGATGCCACGGTATCGCAAACGGCCGCCAGACTTGCTCACGCTGACGCCCACGTCCTGACTCCCCACCTGCTGCCGGGGACGCGCGCGCAGATCCACAGCAGCAACCCGGGGCAGTCGGGCAACAACAGCTACGGCGGCGACCTGCTGGGCCTGGACGGCATCCCGGAGAGCCTCACCGAGTACGTCACCGCGCAGAACCTGACGGCGCTGTCTGAGCTGCTGGCCGACGCCGAGTTCGAGGTGCGTCAACAAGGGGTTTGAAGTATCTGAGGTCTCATGTTCAAAAGCAAATGAAATGGAACGGGAGAACCTGACGGCGCTGTCCGAGCTGCTGGCCCACGCCGAGTTCGAGGTGCGCCAAACCTGTAACAAGAACATTTCATCATATAAAATAGCAGATCAAATAGGAGGTAAAGCACCGGCTGCGCTGTCCGAGCTGCTGGCGGACGCCGAGGTCGAGGTGCACTGGCGGCAGATAATTCATAACGCCGTCTTCTTCTCCCAGTGCTGCTGGAGTTGCATGATGGCCTCCGGATGCAGGGCAACTTCGCTGCCGCTCATGGCGTTGCTGCAGCGATGGGACATGCTTGATGACCTGAACCAGCCAACCCAGCCAGGCGCTTCTGGCTTCACGCTGTGTTTTTCACGCTCTATTCCCCCGCTGCAGGAGTCCAATCTGAAGCACTCGATCAACGGCTTCATGTACTGCAACATGCCGGGCCTGGAGGCGCGCCTCGGCCAGCGCGTGCGCTTCTACGTCATGTCCCTCGGCAGCGAGGTGCGCATCCCTACAACTAATGTCGAGACAGTACTGCTCTCCATGGCCGCCGCAATCGCCGTGCAGCAGCTCGCACACGGAATGGCGCTGTCAGCAGCAGACACCCCAGCAGAACCCTCATATGAGCAAGTCTGCTTTTGGACTGCACAGGTGGACCTGCACACGTCCAACCCAGTCTCGACGGTTCCTATCCAAGGTTCCTTTCCTCTTTGTGTTCCTGTTCAAGTTCCCTATTCCCTATGGCGGCAGGTGGACCTGCACACGCCCAACCTGGAGTCCGCAACACTGGACTGGCAGGGCCAGGGCGAGAGCTCCCTGTTCTTTCTGCCGGGCAACATGGAGACTGCCGACACACAGCTCACTGCCGAGGGGCGCTGGCTGTTCCGCTGCCGCGTTGCCGACCACGTCGGCGCCGGCATGGAGGTACTTTTCTGTTTCTGCATTGGATTTGTGTTTTGTGCTGTCGGCCTGTGCCTCTATTGCATACGTATCTGAGATTCTGCTGAGAGTGTGCCTGCACTACAGTGAGGTACTACCATGATTAGGGGCGCAGTAGCTACAGCTGCAGGTCCAATCTTCCGCCAGGTCTGAACTCAGCCTTTGGTGTACAATGCGCAAACCCAAGGTCCTGCTGAGGGTGGATCTCGCGTGCGCAGGCGATGTTCCTGACGCACCCGGCGAACGGCTCGGCGCTGGCGCCCGCGTCTGCGGACACGCGTGCGGAGCCTGCCGTCTTTGACAATGGCGCCACGCCGTCGGACCCCAATGCCGACTTCGATGACGGCCCCGGCAACACGCCCCAAGCCGACGTGAGTGCCCATGCCTTTGACTCTCTGCTCGTTCCGCAGCTGGCTGTCTGATCTATGTGCTGTCAGGTCCGAGACCCACAGTGTCAGGGATGGCAAGCCAAGGTTGCAGGAAGCACATCTGCAGGCGGCCTCCGCAATGCAGCCATGATCTTGACCCAGCCTCTGACCTGACCGCTTGTCTCTCCAGATGTCGTGGTGCGCTTTTCTTTCGAGTCTCTCCGTTTCTTATTGCGCAGGTGGCCCTGGCCGCCAACCTGAAATCCGCGGATTCGCTCAAGCCGCTGCTGTTTGCCGACGCCGACGGCGACGACGCGCCGGCCACCCCCATCCAGCTCCCCGGCGAGGGCGCCAACAACACCGCCAGCATCTATGGTGACGGCCTCACCGCCAACTCCAACACGCGCGCCTTCTCCGCGGAGGTCGCCGGCACCTCCAGCAGCGCCCTCAGCGCCCTGGCCTTTGCCTTCGGCCAGTCCATCCGCAACGCGCTCTTTGGCAGCGGCTCGCAGGTGGGACTCCCCCCTCGTGGGTCGTATCGAGGCTGCCACTGTTTTCTCAACTTGATTGAAACATCGAGAAAGAGTTCAGCACTTGATTCAAACCTTAGAAGGGGCTTCTGCATCGCACCGGGTGCTTGCAGGTGTCGCTGAAGCACAAAACCGAGCTGCAAACCTGCACTGTAGCATGGCGCTACAAAGTTGCACTTAGCACGGCGCCGTCATCGAGGTCTGACGCACTGCTGTCCCTCCCACTCCCGCAGCCGCAGTCCCTGGCGTCTGTTGCAGCCGAGACGGACGATGACGCGGCGATCGTGACGCCAGTCACCCGCACTTACTACATCCAGGCGGAGCAGGAGCTATGGAACTACTTCCCCTCGGGCCTGGATAGGTGCAAAAAAGTTTACAATCATCCATCAACACCCTGTCAAACCCCAGCCATGGCATGCACGGATGTCTCGCTGCGCCGCGGGGTGCTGCTGCGTCTGCCGGCGTTGCTGTCTCTGTGAGGGCAGCCTTGGGGGCTGTGCTTGGAGTGCCGCAGCATGCGCAAAGCCGCACAAGTATGCATGGATCACTGCAGCTGATTAGGCCGTGGCCTGCATCCGCCATCCGAGGTGCTGCGGCACCATTTCTGCTGCCTCAAATATAACTGCGAGCAGCAGTCTTGGCGCACATGCAGGTGCAACGAGCAGAAGCCGCGCAGGGCTACCAGCCGTTTGTCTGAGCGGCCGACAGTTGTGACATGCTGCAGACACACCGCAGCGCCACCAGGCAGCGGGGTCACCCTCTTTGTCCCGTTGCGCAGGTGCAACGGCGCGCCGCCGGAGGGCGACCAGGAGCTGTACACCGTGCGACTGAACAACACGCTGGGCCCGAAGATGTACAAGAGCCTCTACCGGGCGTACACCGACGACACTTTCACCACGTGCGTCAAGTCTGATTTAAAGCTGGGCATCATGGGGCCCCTCATCCAGGCGCAGGTGCGGGGATTTCCAGGCTGTTACTGGCGCCGGATCTTTGCCGCTTTCAAGTGCTCCACCAAGGCATGCCACCTGCTGTTGCCACCGCTGCATGCGGCACCTGCGGCACGCCAAGAACTCACGCTGTCGCCTTCGGAAACGGAACATAATTGTGCCTCTTGTGCACAAACTGCTGCCCCCGGTGCGCGCGCAGGTGGGGGACACGCTGCAGGTGTACTTCCGCAACACCCTGTCCTTCGGCGTCAACCTCTTCCTGGGCGGCGGCGCCATCCCGTTGGACTCCAACAAGGCCACCACCACCGTGCCCCAGGGCGTGACCTTCGAGTACACGTGGCAGGTGCGCAAAGTATTAAGAAAGGTTTTCACAGGGGTTCGGGGGCGGAACAGGCCTGTACCCTGCATCCCATTGTGTGTCGCTGCTCTCATGGCAACAGCAGGACCTGCCAGCATCGCATCCCAAACCTCTGCACGTCGCTGCAGCTTTCCCCTTGCCACGATTTCCTGCGGCAGCTAGGCACTGTGTCAACCGCACAGCTGCGACAGCGGCAAGCCACAGCCCCATGACGGACCCCGTTTTCCAGTTCACGCTCCCGTTCTGAGGCTGCTGACCCACCTTCCTTGTGTGGCGCCGCTGCAGATCCCTCCGGAGGCGGGCCCGCAGGACGGCGACCCCTCGACCGTCCACTTCCCCTACTACTCGACAGTCGACCTGGTGCCGCACCAGTACTCGGGCCTCGTGGGCGTCTTTGTGGTGGCTACGCCCGGCACTCTGGCAGCTGACGGTGCGCTGTTTGAATATTCAATAATCAAACCCAGCATGGCTGCCGACGTACTTCACACCTCTGCACATTCGCAGGCTATTGGAAGTCCACATTCTGCTGCATGTCCTGGCCTGGCATCAGAGCTTTTGGCGCTTGAAGCAGTCCATCGTGATCCTGCTGTTTCAGCCGCGAGGCATCACTTCACCCACCGGATGAAGTTGGAATTCCTTTTGACTTGTGGCTGACGCGCCTGACTTGTCATGCGCTCGCAGGCAGCATCCCGGGCATCGACGTGGTGCAGCCGCTGCTGTTCAACATCTGGGACGAGTCCAAGAGCGTATACTTTCAGGCTAACGTCAAGGCCTTGAACCCCAACGTGGACCAGGCGGACGCCGGCTTTGCGGAGGGCAACCTCAAGCACGGCATCAACGGCTACGTATTCTGCAATATGCCCGACGTGAGCTTGTTGCAGAATGCACTGGCTTCCACATTGCGAATCGATTCGTATGTGGGGGGCATCGTGGCCAGATCGACGGCAGTATATGTGGCCGCCCTGCATGAGCACTCTAATGGACATCGCTACCAGCACCTGCAGCATCGAGGATGTGTGATATTGTTCCCTCATCATTCTGGTCCAGTTGCGCAGGTGCGTGTGAAACAGGGCGGCACCGTGCGGTGGATGCTGATCGGCATGGGCACTGAAAACGACATGCACAGTCCCATCTTCCAGGGCCAGGTGCGCGCCGCATTTTTTTGTCATTAGATCGCCTGCTATCGGCGCCAGATCTCGCCTTCTGCGCGCAACACGTTGTTGAGAGGCAGCTGCATTTGCTGACGATGAAATTTTGTCTGTGGGTTGGGCACGTGGGCCAGAGTCTCGAGAGTGAAGTTCTGACATCGGTGTGTTTCTCTTTTGCGCAGACGCTGCAGTACGACCACACGCACACCGCCAGCTCCATGCTGTTTCCTGCCATCACGCGCACGACGGACATGACGGCCGTCAGCCCGGGCATCTGGCAGTACAGCTGCGACGTGCAGGATCACCTGATCGCTGGCATGCGGGCGCGGCTCGTGGTGACAAAGTAGACGCAGCAAATCCCATCGTTTGGAGGGGTGTTTCATCGAAGGGGGGTATCATAGCTAGCTGAATATTGACCCAGTGAAGACGCAAAGTGGGTTTTGAAGTGAGTGCGGTTTCGCAGCGGTGGTACTGCGGTTTTTGTTTGCTGCCAGAATTGTTTTCTCGGTCCTGCACTTTAGGCTCAGCTGTCATCCATGGGCAGCATGTAGGCCAGTATTCCTGAACCTGCCAGCGATTTCGGATTCATTCACCCCTGGTGCTGCACAAGCAGGCTTCGCCTGCCGCCGCGGCAGCTGCCACCAAATAAAGCGATAAACAGCGGCTCGCCACATGCCTCTCCCGCGTTTGCGATTGCACACGGACTGCCACGACCATGCGTGAACAGCAGGTTTTGCTCCTAGACTCCATCAACAATATTCAGCTGGTCGAGAATAGATAATGCGCAGCAGTGGTCCCAGCTGTGCGCCAGCTTTTCGCTAGCTGTTCGCTGCAGATCGTCGCTGACTGGAGCTTTGCTTCCATCATTAGTCAGGATGCTTGAGCAGCACGCTGCTACACTCGCATCGTGTGACAACAATGGGAGTGTCCGGCGCCGCCGCTCTGCCGCATCATTTCAAAGAGCGGTGACCGCAGGTGCTCAGGCACTGCCCCAGTGGCGTTCCTATGCATAAGTCCAGCCAGACGTGCACGTTTTCGGCTCTGATGGAACGAGTGAATGAGCCAGCAACATCCAGATGACGCCGACAGGCGACGAGTTAATGAGCCAGCAACATCGCTGCTGACAGGCGGACTGCAGTGGTTGCAGGATTGACCTCACATGCGCCGCACCTCTTCATCGGTTCATCGACATGACCGAACAAGAACAGGTGGCTGCGTGTACCTGTGTAGGGTGATGTGCTTCTGGCTAATAATTATACGCTGACAGATGATCTTCAATGCTGATACATTGTGTTCAATTAGTCTTGCTGGAGATGTCATTACAGGGACAGCCTGCCATGGCGCTGGATGGCGCTGCGGCTTTTCAAGTTTGCCTGATGCAATGACCACCGAATGATGTGTTCCAACAGGTGTCAGGCACAGCAGACGCGCATCCCCTGCTGCTCGCCCACAATGCCCATCAACCCCAGCGGCCTGGGCAGATGCCAACATAGGCGGCGCGCTCGCTCTTCGGACACTATGACATGGATCGATGAACAAGCGGCAGCAAGGTGCACCTGTCAGTTGGGCGATCCATGCTCCGGACTCAATTTGTGCACGTGCTGGTGCAGATCAAGGTGAAGGCGGGCGGCACCGTGTGCTGGATGCTCATCGGCATGGGCACCGAGAATGAAATGCACAGCCCCCTCTTCCGCGGCCAGGTGCGCTTGTCAAGCGGAATGTGGCGGCCGCAATGTAGTATGCAGCGGGCCTGCATGCATGCTGTATCATAGTATGCCACAAGCGACTGTGACACCAGTGTATGCTATCTAACTGTTATTATGCCCCACACATGCGGCATGGTTCACTGCACATGGTCCCAAACGTATTGAACGCTTCCCATTTGCATGCAGCCGCGTTGTCATCCACACCAACGACAAACTCTCCTCGACTACATGCAGGTGATGCAACACGATCACACCTACACGGGCACAGCCATGCTGTTCCCGGCAATCACGCGCACAGGGGACATGACGGCCGTCAGCCCGGGCACCTGGCCATACGAGTGCGACATCCAGGATCATGTCCTTGCGGGCATGCGGGGGCGTCTCGTGGGGGCCTGAATAAGCGGGAGATGAAAACTAATAAGAAGCACAAGCTCAGGGACGTACGTGACGGACGTCAAGATCCGAATGGCCAGGACGGCCTGATTGCGCAGCAGCGAAACTGTGGCTGAAGCAAAGAAGCAAAGCCCAAATGGCTGCACAATTGGTGCCGGAGCCACACTGGTAAGTGGGTCGGTGGGTTAGCTCAAGCTAGCAGCATGCCGTGATGACGCAGAAGCAAGTCTAATTCTGCCAAAGAGCTTAGTTTGTTGCACTCAGCAGCACAGCACTTCTGCAATGATGGACACAGCGTCAGCTTCTCGTTTAGTTCTACATCTGAAAGTTTCAGAGACCTCATTCAGCATGATCAAAGACACTTTGCAATCGCTGCGTAATTGTGTTCAGGTCTTGCGCCGCGAGCGTTTCTCAGGCATGAGTTTGAAATTTCGATTTGGCATTGCTGTTGAACGAGTTTTGAAAGCTGCTGACAGCTGCCACATGACCAGTATCACACTATTCCGCCCGCCACATACAAAAACTGCAAATTCCGATGCGAGGTGCCGAATGCACTGGCCACCGCTCCAAGAATTTGACAGGCCGCTGGAAGAAGCCTTGGCGGCCAGCGGACTCTCATGACGAGGTTCCCAGAGATTGCTGATCTCTCCGCGCTTGCAGCTTTGCTGGAGACCATTGACAACTCACCTGCGTTGCTACTCAGCCTTGGTGATTCGTCTACCCTGACAGCCTCTGGGCTTCACGCGCGCGTTCGCTGCCAAAAATCTGTGTCGCATTCCGGAACAACCATGGCTGTCGCCCTTCAGCAGAGCCTGATGCTCTACCACAAGGTGCCCATGTCGCAGCCGACTGCTGGAACTAGTTTCAATGCATCATAACAGACACGGTTGCAACAAGACAAGTGCATGCTGACGTGTCTCATGACCGGATGCTGACCACTTCCCGTGCATGCAGACCTGCTGCAAGGCCGGCACGCGGCCGTCTCGCAGTCCCAACGCTACCAGGAGACACGCAGCAATGGTGCCATGCGCCGCAGCTCAATCGCGCGAAGCTGCAGGTTTGGCGGTGCATTTCGCCGCTGTTGCGGCATCCGCGGCCATCCTGCTGGCATCGCCCACTGCATTCGCCGTGTCGGGCGGCGGTGGCCTCGGCAACGATTTCGACTTCACAGGTGTGTAAACTGAATCCAGACTGTCTTAGCGCCACGCTAAGATGCACTCTTCGCGCACGTCGCCTGCACATGGGCTTTGACAGTACAAAGCCAGGCCGTTACCGTGCATGAAGCATGCGGATTGACCGTGCGACTCTGCTGCTGTGCAGACCAGACGGGCAAGGACTTCAGCCGCGGCCAGTTCTACAAGGTTGATAGTGTTCTGTGGGGTGTCTGCCATGCAGCGTGTGATGGCCGAAACTTTCAAGTGCGGTTGCCGCTGTGCGGTCTGCCATGCCGCCTGCCTGTTGCGCAATCCCTTTTGAATCATCTCCAAATACATTCATTCGTTCCTGCTGTAGGTTAACATGCGAGGCACCATCTGGAAAGGTGCTGTGCCTCTTTCCCCTGTGGCGGAGGCCTATGTTGCCTGCAAGAAAGCTATGTAGACATATCAGTCACACACCTTTTTTTTGTATCCATACCGTGCAGACGCCAACTTGAGCGGAGCAAATCTTTTCGGCTCGTTTGCCAAGGGTGCTGACTTCACTGGGGCAGACCTCACGAGTGCCGACATTGAGGTGCAGCGGGATTCGTTGTGGCATTGGATGTGCTGTGATCCGTGTAGCTGCTGGCAGGTGCCGAACATAATGCATGATAAAACTGAATGTGTTCTTTGCAGAGCGTTGACTTCGAGTCCGCAGACTTGTCAAACGCCATCATCGTCGAGGCAGAGGTACGCTTAAAGACGCTGACCGATCACACTCAGAGCTTGATGACGGAGAGAATATGTTTTTGATCGACGCGGTCCTCGCTTCTTGCAGACGTCTGCAGCGCAGTTCAGGAGGCTGAAAAGCATCGAAGGTGGGTGTGTCGCGGGCACTTGTCAGCTGCATTGTCGGGACGACAGTGCCGATGCCTCGGAGCGGCCTGTCCATGTCACCCTGCTCCCGTACTGATGCCATGTGTGGCCCGAACAGGCAGCGACTGGACAGACACGCTGCTGAGGAGGGTGAGGCTGCCGCCACTCTGTGGCTACACCAACACTAGCGCGCACGGTCTGCCTGTTGCACACACAGTGGATGGTTTGACTGGAGCAGGTGCCTCCCTCAGGATGAGGCTGACGACAACCGCTTCCCGAGCGCTAAACTGGCGTCTGTACCCTCTGCAGGACCAGAAGGCGTACCTGTGCACGATCGCAAAGGGGACGAATCCAAAGACGGGCGTGGACACTCGGGAATCGCTGGGCTGCGCGCCTGCCTGAGCCCTTGAGTTTGCAGCGCCATAGTCAGCGGATGGTCACCGCGGGGGCCTGTGACGGAGCCGATGCAACTGGGGCACTGCATGTAGCAAAACTGGGTGTAACTTGCGCTATTTGCATTTAACGCTGTGAGAGACAAGAGATGGCGCACTTGGGTTGATGAAAAAGGCAGCAGCCTGCCGTATAAGTCTGTTTGGGGGTGCATGCTCAAGCGGGGTACTGGTACGTCCTTCAACCCCGGATACTGCGGCAAAAGAATCTCGACCGCTGCACAACCATCTCGACCGAGGACAATCCAGGCAATTTTCATTCATGCGCAATAATCTGTAGTCAGTTGTCACAGCTGAGCAGGTACAGTCCCCTCCTTGGCACTTAGATCCTAACCTTCCCTTGGCTACCTATGCGGCTGGTTTCGTCACAGCCGCCACCTCCTCATGGTGTGACTTGCAAGTGAGTCAAGACCCAGGTGCATTTTGTGTTTGGGCACGCGCTCGCCCTGAGCGCGCGCTTGCGCACAGCCGCCTCCTTCCGCCGCATGCCCGCGAGCGGGCAGGGCGCATACCTAGCTCGAATTTTGCCATTGCAACCCTAGTTTACGGTTCATGATGCCAAGAACCTACTTCTGCGACCAGCAGCTCGTCCGCCTCCTCATCCGAATCTGTCGACAGCCGGGTGGCGTGCACGCGCGCCGCCGCCTTGGCCGCCTCCTCTGCCCAGTCGAAGCGGAACACCACCACCGCCAGCACGGAGGCCTGCACGGCAGCAGAACCCTCATGTTGACAGACTTCACAGGATCTTGATGCCGATTTCCCCATGACACAAAAACTAGCGCCGTCATACTCGCGGCGGACCAGGTGGGCCCAGTCCTGGACTGGGCGTCAGGACGGTGCGCAACATCGCAGTAACCCCGCAGCCCAGCCTTGCTTGACAGCGCAGCTCGCGCCTGGAAGGTATTCTTCTTCGTGATACGTGCTGTGGCACGCTTAGATGTTCATACAGCGACGTTTGAAGAAATGCGTAGACGCTTATAGACAAGCTGAGCCGCTTTCACAACGCTCAACCTTTCAGAAATGCTCGTGCCTTCAGAAACGCTCATGCTTCTAGAATGCTCACCTGCACAGTGGTCGCCACCAGCAGGCCGGTCCACAGGCCGTGCACGCCTAATTCAAACCGAAAGGCCAGCAGCGCCGCCAGCGGCAGGCCCAGCACCCAGTAGGATATGAGGTTCGTGATCGCACCGATGAGCTGCCGCCCGCAGCCGCGGACCACGCCTGCACATGCATGGCGGCAGTAAAGACTCGACACTCTGGGCTTTACATCGCGGTCATGAGCTGACTGAAAACCGATGCTCCAGCCATGGTTCTCGTGCTGCAGCGACAGCTGCTGACGCCGGTGCTGCCGCTGCCGCTGCCGCCCTTGCGATGCGCCCACTCGTGAGGTCACAGGTGGTGCAGCGCCATCCAGTGCAGGCTTTCAAGCGCTGCAAGGCTTCAATGCTGCAAACAAGAGTTTCCATTTGCAGCTTTTGGCCCCGCAGCTCACCGGCCAGAGCGCCGTTGACGCCGTCTCCGACCAGCGCCAATCCCAGAATCTGCATTGCACTGGCGCCCAGCGCAATGACCTGCAGCAGGCAAACCCACAGCCGTAAGTGTTGCGCTTCTTCAAGCCCCGCATCCCGAGAGCTCGAAACCTTCGATTCCACAGCCAGCGCAATGACCTGCGGCAGGCACACTCATGATGTTGCGACTGCCATTCGACGAGCATGCCGCAGCAGGGTGACACATCCACGCCTTTGCGCTCCAAGCACCTCAGGATCGGTCGAAAAGATGTGGCCCAGCCGGTGGCGCGACGCCAAAACGGCGACAGCGATGCAGCTGCTCGTGAACAGCGTCAGCACTGTGACCGCGACGGCCGCGATGCGGGCGGCATCCGGTCGCGCCCCCCCGAGCGCATTGCTGACCCTGGTGCTGGCTGCGCCTGCATGTCACAGCACATGCAACCCTTCAGGTTGGCGCTTTGAGCCGATCTTGGTCTAGGGTCAAGCCCGATGCAGAGGTGTCCGGATGCCAAGGGGCTGCCACAGGGCCGAAGCACCCTGCACAGGAATCCTGTTGGTAGGAAGGCAGGCTGCAAATGATAAGTGATTATGCGGAATACTATCGCAGAACGCACCGCTGAGCCCGAGGGGCGCTAGGTACGACAGCGTACTGATTGTGAACATCCATCCTGCAGACAGGCACTCAAGCGGCTCAGGGACAACCGTGATGACCGCAGATGCGCATGAGAAACATGCCAGTCATGAGCAGGCGGCGTACCGACTGTTGCTGTTGCGACCTCTGGGCTTGGCAACAGCCCCGCCAGAAGAATCATCATCTGCGGGGAAGGTCGTGGTGAGAATACCAGTTGCTGTGGAGACTGCCTTGCCAGCTCAAGGTTTCTGTTTCAAAGCACAGGCGCTGCGCTGCCTTTGGCATGGCTTGTGTACCTCAAAGGTACTCCACTCCACAATGATCATGGCTGCCGATGGTGCCGCCAGGCACAGGTACCCCCACCACCCCTTGAAGGCTTGCAGCGTCCTGTTACAGGCAATCAGACATCTCAGCGCTACTGGTAGACATATCCACATTGCCGATGAATGCTCGAGGCGGTGCCCCGGCTCCTACACATGGTTTGCATGGTGCACGTGCTGGGCAACAGTTGTGGCCACCGAGCAGCATCTGAGTGCAGACAACCAATCAGGGACCCACCAGCCGTGCCAGGTCTGCTTCGGCGTGCCACGCAGCTTCCGGTCCCGCATGATGATGAACGCCAGCAGGGCAGAGGCGTCCATCAGCATCACCAGGCTGTTGGCTATGGCGGCGCCGTCTAGACCCAGCCTGCAGGTAGGCTCTCAGGTTGGGTCAATACATACCTAGGCATGTCACATACACATCAACGAGCTGCCTTCAGGGAGCCCATTGGCAGACAATGCATGCTCGCTCGGGATAACATTGCAGTCCAGAAGGATGCAGCATAAGCCAATAGGGTCTGATACAAATCAACTCACCCAAAGTAGTGTATCAGCAGCCAGTTGGCTAGGGGCGCAAACATGATCGAGCCCGCCGTCGCAAAGGTCTGCGGGTTGACGATGCTCTGTGCCGCTAGGTACCTGTTCATGCACTGGAAGGCGCCTGCAGTGACCCACAACGCTTCTGCCTTCGGCAGCAAAGTCTCGCCCAGCGCATAAAACCTGGCCAAGAGCATTGGCCGAAAGCAGCAGTACGAAAGGTGGAGACACATCACAGGTGGCGTGCAGGACATTGTGCAGGCAGCGCCGCAACACGCACCTCCAAAGAAGAGGCTGGGAATCAGCAGCCGCATATAACGCGCTGCGCCCGCTGCCAGGTCCGCCTGCTGCCCTGCAGGCGCGTCAGCATCGAGGACTGGAAGCTGGTGCAGCCACTGCAACGTGCTGGCAAGGCGGTCAGTTTGTAGGGCAACATGGCAGATCATCTGGGCAGACGAACGACCGGTGGGCGGACACGAGGCCCTGCATCAGCTCACCCATTGCGAGCATGAGCGGCTCGAAATTGAGCCAGACCGGGACCATCATGCAGAAGAAGATCCCGCAGATGAGGCTGCCGCGCTGCAGGCTGACCCCCACCAGCTCATACTGCTGTGCGCCGTACGCCTGCGCACCATGAAGTCGAGCCCCATGACGATAACACCAAAGTGATGGGCGCATGAAAGCGTGCAGGCCGCTTGCACAACAGACAGCGTTGGCGTGAAGCGCAGCAGGTGACACTTAGATCATGACGCCGTGTGAGAAGAACACGTCGCCGTCAGCATCTCGCACCTGGCCGCACAGCGTTTCCAGCGCGGACGACAAGCCGACGAGCAGCGCAAAGCCGCTGACGTTGCTGAAGCTCGTCCCCAGCACCGCCGACGACATCTCGTACGTTCCCAGGTGACCCACGAAGATGAGCGATATGATGCTGCTGCCATAGCTGAAGCAATACTGCAGCGTGATGGGACCGCCCAGCGCCAGGGTCCTGGAGGAAGGCCAGCGGTGTGAGGACTATGCTATGAGGTCCTGTATGGTGCACGACCAAAGGCCGTGTGTCTGTGGAATAACTGCATCTTCCAACTCCTCGTCAGCCCACCTGACGCATTCGTGGCGCAGCTTTTGAAGAGAGGTCGCATCCGCCGGCGGCACGTCATCCGGCACTTTCACGTTGTCCATCTTGATGCCGTCGACAGGCACGTGGCTGCTGGCGACCGCCGGTCCTAAGTCCATATCTGACGCTGGACTTGCTGCCAAAAGGGCTCCTGGCGCTGCAGTGAGCGGAGAAAGCTCGACATCGTGCACGCCGGCAGCATAGCCTACAGCCATGACGGCGACGGACCGCTGGCGTTGGACGCAAGCAGCCTAATGCCAGTGTTGCAGGCGATAATCGCAAGGCTCTGTGCTAGCTACGTACAATCGCGACCGGATGAGGATGTCGCGTTGCGAATGACGTCTGTCCAACTGGTGCTGTGCTTTGCACGCGATCAACGAAGTGTGGCGGCGCGTTGCCCCGATTGAAGGCGGAGACGCAAATGCGGTATTGCACGTTTGGGGAGCGTCAAAATTGCCAGAAGCAGCGCCAACTTCACGCCGAAATGCAGCTATGACACAATCAACGCACGTGCGTTTAGTCAAGGAGGAGCAGACACTTTTCTGTGCAGCTTTGCGAGGCAAGAAATGAGAGTCGGGCGAAGATGGGCCGCTACTGTTACCACCCTTGATCAAAACCAGACGCTGTTTCGGCAGAGCTTCTGCAATGTTTAATTGCAGAAGCCGCCGCTGCATGCTTGGCAGGTGCACTCAAATCTGGCGCAAAAGGCTGCACGTCACCGCGCAACTCACAGCCCTTCAGGCGTCTGCATCGCTGCCACCATCCTCAGACCCCGATGCCTCGCTGCCGCCGCCGCTCTCACTCTCACCCCCCGATCCCGGCAGCGCGTCCAGATCGAGCCCGCCGTCCTCCCCGGATCCGTCCTCCGAACCCTCCCCGTCATCTGACGCCGCGCCCGCCGCCACAGTCGCATCGCCCTCCCTGCTGATGTAGAATAGCAGCTCGCCGTCCGCCGCAACGGCATCCCCTGCCGAGATGTCAGCCGCCTCGCGGCCGCCGCCGCCGCCCTGCTGCTGCCAGGAGGTCCAGGAGCGGTGCAGCGCCAGCAGCGTGGACGGCGCTGCGCTGTCCAGCAGGAATGCGGTCACGTCCTGCAGGCGCCCGCCCCTCGCCGCCGCCAGCGCCCCTGAGCAGAGAGAGCAAGGAAGTTTATGTTGCTTGCTGGGTTTGTGAGCAAGCATTCGGAGATGACAAGGTGCAGGTGGAGGATCAACATGTTTCGTTTGTCTCTGACCTGCCGGCGTCGGCACAATGAATGGCTGCCCTCCTCATCACCAGCCATGAGGGTCAGGTCGCGAGGCGAATCCAACATCGCCCGCCACCCACCTTGCACCACGGAGCTGGGCGGCTGCTGCTTCAGCAACGCCAGCAGCTGCGCCGGCGGCGCCGCCCGCTGCTCGCGCGCTAGCGCCTGCGCCGCCTCCCTGTCGGCGCCGGCTGCACTCAGCTCCGTCTGCGCCCGCCGCACGACGCACAGCCGCCCCAGGTAGTCGCCCCCCGAGTTGACTGCGCACCGTAAAATGCTGCGGCCTCAGACCAACCTCGAGTTGTAGTTCCATGTGTCCATCGCGGTTACTTTTACACGCCCCAGGGACACATTTCGAAGACAGAATTTCTGGGCGCCCCACATTATCATAGCTGCTGTGCGCATCTGCAGAGCCAGAGTAACAATTCCGAAGCATCCAAAGGACGCACCCTGCTGCAGTGCGGCAGCGAAGAGCACCCGCCACAGCGTCGCCGCGGCGGCGGCGTTGTGCTCACCCGCCAGCGGCAGCGCCTCCACCAGCAGCAGCTGCAGGACGTCCTGCGCCGCGCCGCCTGCCAGTAGCCGTACGTCTGCCGCCGCCGCCGCCGCGGCCGCGCCGCCTGGCCGGCCGTACACCAGCAGCGACGACAGCGGCAGAAGCACGTTGCTCTCGACGTCTGCCGCCGCACCGCTGGCCTGCGAGGCGGCATGCAGCAGCCGCAGCTCTGCACGCAGCAGGACGAGTGCAGCAGCAACCGGGGCGGTGTCAGCAGCAGCCTCATCGCTGGCAGCCGGCGGCGCCTGCAGCCAGGCGGCGGCACCCGCCGAACATGCGGCCTCGGCGCTCCCGCGCCGCCGCAGCGACAGCACCGCCACAGCTCGGGCAGCCAGGTCCGACACCCGCTGCAGATCTGCCGCCGCGCCTTCCGACCCTTGTTGCTGCGCGAGGCGAGTCGCCGCCCTGAGCAGCACCAGCGCCGGCCGCAGGCCCGCCGTCGCGTCGGCGCCGGGGCTGCACTGCCGCGACAGCGCGGCTCCGAGGGCAAGCTCCCGCTTCGCCGCCTCGAGCGCCGAATCGAGCGACGCAAACTCGCTGCAACCAGACCCCACAGCGGTCGTTTTCGGCCATGTGTGCTCCGTCTCTTGGCTTTGGCACTCTCAGGGATTGGTCGGATTGCATGTTGGGCTGCTCTGAGGCAAAGGGAGCGACGGTGCCTCTAATGCATTCTGGTCAACATAGCAAAGCCAAGCATGCAGCATCACCCCACCTGTCCTCGAGCAGCTGGTCGTGCTGGGCGCCGTACAGGCGCAGCAGCGCCTCCGGCGGTGGCGCCCGCGCCTGCAGCAGCGCAGCCGCCTCGCGGCCGTGGATCGCGTCCTCCACCGCGTGCCTCGTCACATGCTGACCCCGGTCCCGCATCGCCGAGTGGCGCACAAGCTGCCGGTACACCGCATCGTCCACCAGGGCGCATTCCGCTGCAGGGTGGGCAGCTCCCGCTGCGGCGTCTGGGGTATGCTGAGTGGTAATGGGTGCTGCCGTGGCTGCCTTGGCTGCCTTCCGCCGCTTCAGGGGCCGCTTTGCGGGCGACTCGGCCGGCGCGGCCGGCCGCGCGGCGGCTGCCAGGGCCTCCTGCAAATCCTTGGAGTACTGCTCCGCATTCTCCTGCGCTCATGCAGGGCTGCAGTGAATCTTTTGGCAAGCAGTGCATGCGGTGCAGATGCGAAATGGCGCACATCCAGGTGGAGTGCAACAAAGCCAAGGGCATGCCCATACCTGCAGCGCCTTCTTCTGGGGTCCCTTGGGAAGATTGGCTACGGCTGCACTGAATGCCTGTGCGACCCCAGGATCCTGCACAGCGAATGAGCTACAGCCGTCAGCCGTCGGCGGCGGCTGAGGGTTTTGTTTGTTGATCAAATGGCAAAGGTCTCGGCGTCACCTTCGCCTCGATGTAATGATTGTTGTCGATCAGCGCCTGCGCCAGTTTCTGCACAAAGCTTTGCTCCGGCGCCTCTTTCGCTGCAGGTCGTTTTCGAGCCATGTGTCAAACCTGCCAGCGGCCTCGGGACAGGAGGTGGCTCGGCTTGGCAGAGTGATGAATTCAGGCGACTGTCATATGTGTTTTGTGCAACGTGAAAACTCTGTGAGCAGTGAGCAGTGAGCACAGCCGAGCCTAGTTGCATTGTCATGTTAGGCCGTATTGGGCTTGATAGGAATGCATTTCTGAGGGCAGCAGCTGGTAGTCCCGGGGACAGAGCAGCTTCGGCTTCGACACCGAGCTCCAGAAGACAGGTGCACCTCGGATAAGCAGCGCCAAAGTACAGCATTGCGGATTTGATTGCAATCACAATTCCTCAGTCGACTAATCAGGAGTTAATTCGCACGTGTAACCTCCTTCATTGCTTTCGATTTAGTATTTCTCACACAGCCGCGTTCTGGTCTCCGGCACAGCACTGATTTCGCAAGTTGGTACATTTGCAGACGAGAGCCTCCTTTTCACAGCTTCAATGGCCCTGCACCTCACGGCATCGGTCTTGACGCCAAGTGAGTCCCCTCGCCCGACAGCAGTGTCCATACGTGTCCACATGCGACAGCCTGTCTTTGAGGGAGTCCCAGACAAATCCATCCGTAAAGGATTGACTGAACCGTCGGTACATTGGTGTGCAGGACTTTCTCGACCAGCATGCACTCAACTGGCGGGGGCGTGGCGCTCGCCGCTGCTGTCCGCACGCGGACACCAGCACAGAGCGTTCACCAGCCTCCACCAGGGTCGTGGTCGCTGCTTCACTGACAGGACACTGGCCGTCGTGACCTCTACACAGCAGAAGCACCAGGCGCCCCAGCAGCCGCGACCCGCCACCAGGCTGTTGGCGACGCAGGCGCACCTGCGGCCTGCAGCCGCCACAGCCACAGCTTCCACAGCCCAGGTGGACATTCTTATGCATTCATATTCAACGCTAATGTGTATTTAGAAAAGGCAGCCTGCCTTAATTTGTAGCAGTGCCGCGCGGAGCCTCCTACGGTAATGCGAGACCCCCGCCACGCTTCTCCTGAGCACACACAAACCCGATGCAGGAAGGGCCTGCAAAATGGCAGACCGGCCTGGCATCCATGCTTGCGAGCGTGGCGGTGGTCATGGCGACGTTCTTCGGCTCGCCAGAGTCCGCGATTGCAGAGCCGCTGTTTGGAGGCTTCGGCGGCGCAAGGCAGGCGACACTCGAGATGAAGGTGAGCCAAGAGCAATAGGCAAACGTGACCACGAGATACGTCTTGGTTATCGTTGCACCACAGTGCAAATCGGAACCAGAAGGAGGCGGCACGCGGCACAGGTTGCGAGTCAGAAACGGGTGTTGAGAGCGCTTGGCAATCATCGCATGCAGACTCCCGTGGGCGACGCTGGGGAGCTGGACGCTGCAGAGCTGCAGTCGGTCAGGCTGTTCCAGGAGAACACGCCGTCAGTGGTCAACATCTCAAACATCAGTGCGCTCCCTCACAGTCTCCATCACATGCCGCTGGTTGGCAAGTGACATTGCACAGTGCACGCCCCTGACATGCTGCTGTCATGCATGCCTGTAGTGGTGGGCTGTCAGCTCTGCTGTCCACCCAGCAGCGGTGACTCAGCACCAGTGACTTTAGCAGACCGCCAAGCGTATTGCAGGGGTGGTGCGCAGCCAGCGAGGCTCCTTCATGTCGATGGACAGCCAGAAGCTGCCTGTCGGCCAGGGCTCAGGATTCGTGTGGGACAGCAGCGGCCGCATCGTCACGAACTGGTGAGTTCTGGGCGCTTGCCACTTTCCATGCCTTGTTCGTCTACACCACTGCCATTGTCGTGGCTGCATGCTCCATATGCTTTACTCCATATACGGTTCTACTCACATCCACGAAATATCCTTTGCTTCATGCGTTGTTCAGGCACGTCATCAACAACGCCGATGACGTCACCGTGACGATGCTCGACCAGAGCGTCTACAACGCCAAGGTGCCGCACTGCTGCCTCCTGCGCTGCGTGCCTTTTGATTGCGGCTGACATGCTGCCTCTGGATCACTTTGTACGTCAGTGATGCATCACGCTGCATTGCCGTGATTCCTGCCATGCTGCACCTACAGATTCCTACAATGAAGTTTCGACATTCTGCAAGTTCAGCGGTGCTGGTCATGCTGCCGCAGCGCCTCGTGACAATAAGGAGCTTGACTTTTTCTTTCACAGGTGGTGGGCGGGGACCCGGACAAGGACGTGGCGGTGCTGCAGCTGCTAGACATCCCGCCCGAGAAGATGCGGGAGCTCAAGCCCGTGCGCCTGGGCAGCTCATCCACCCTCATGGTTGGCCAACGCGTGTACGCCATCGGTGCGCGCGCGCTTTGTCGCATAATCAGGCTTGCTGCAGCACCAGCACAAAAGCACCTTCTCGCTGCCAAGGTTCAGCGACAATCACAGGGTAGCAAGACGGCGATGTGGCGCTGACGATATTGTGTGTATTTACAGGCAATCCGTTTGGGCTCGACCACACGCTGACCCAGGGAATCGTGTCTGGGGTTGGGCGTGAGCTGCAGACACCAGGTGCGGCGGGAACCTGTCGTTGTCATAGATTTTGCTCGCGGCAGCAAAAGCCTCAGCCAGCACCGCAGCGTTCTGCCGTGTGTGACTGGTCATGTTCACGACTGCAGGGCCTCGTGGCATCCCCATCCGGAATGTCATCCAGGCGAGCTGCATGTCGCTTTTGTCTGTCGAGCGTTGCGGCAAGGTGCTGCCGTGCTGTCCTGAACGCTTTGCGTGGATTCTCATCCTGCACCTGCAAGACTGAGCAAAACCTTCATGTGCTCCCACAGACTGACGCAGCCATCAATCCAGGAAACTCTGGAGGAGTGCTACTGGTGCGTGTGCAATGGCATTAACTGTCTTGATGGCAGGCGCTGCGGAGGCAAAAGTGACAATCTGCTTGCAAACGGCTCTGCAGCTAGAACGATAGGCTCACTCGTGGATTTTCCCCCTGCAGGACAGCAAAGGCCGTCTTGTAGGCATCAACACTGCCATTGCCGATCCCTCAGGTAGGCGCCTTGTCTCCTAGTGATATTTGCGCCAGGTGCAGGCACGCACCTGGCGCACCGTGGGTGTCGTGTGCCTGTGGCAGGCGTTGACCGCGTGGCTGTCGGCGTTGCAGGGAAGGGCGCGAGCTCGGGCGTCGGCTTTGCCATTCCCATCGACCAGGTCAAGGGTCTGGTGGACCAGATCCTCGCGTACGGGCGGATAGTGCGGCCGGTGCTCGGCATCTCAATCGCCCCGCCTCAGGTGCACGTCTGACTGTCCACTCAGGAGCGCGTGTCGACGCCTACCTTTCTGCTAGGGACCTTCTGCTAGGATCCTGCTGTGCGCCGTGCCCTCATCCCCAGCATCGACGCCGAACCCACTGGGCCGAGCCAACCGGCGGCGATTCCCGCGGAATCAATCGTGCAATGGCCAGCATGAGGTCCCCTTGGGGGTGCGCTGCGGCACGTGATTGCAGCACAAACCGAGCTCCGATTTTGTGCGACTGCAGGCGGTGCGGCAGCTGGGACTGGAGGGCGTTCTGGTGCTGGAGGCTCTGCCTGGGACGCCGGCCTACAATGCCGGCATCCGCTCCACATACAGGTGAGGTCCAATTCAACACATGCTGGTTGGTGCACATGCCAGCTGTGACAGCTCCCATTGCGGCGGCCTGCCCTCTCTTCGTTGCTGTAAACGCAGCGACCGCAACGGGAAGATGAGCTCCATCTTCAACTTTTGGGCGCACGCAATCTGCAGGGACGACAGGGGGCGGCTGGTGCTGGGCGACATTATCACGGGCTTCAACGGCAAGCCCGTCAAGCTGCAGAAGGACCTGTTTGCGCTCCTTGACGACTGCAAGGTACATATAGACCTGAAACCTGCTGCAGTTCGTGCAATACCCATTGTCACATCTCACCTTGCATCAAACTGGGAGGAGGTGTGTCCCGCTGCCGGGAACCATAATTATAATTTGTCCCGAGTCGGTACTGTGACCGCAAGTGGGGTACATCCCGCCGCAGGTGGGGCAGGAGGTGCAGGTAAATGTAAAGCGGGGGGACCGCACGGAGACCATCCGCCTGACATTGGCAGAGCAGGAGACCAGGACCTCCTCAGACTAGAGGTTGCAAACCATTCGTTACAAAGAATTATTTGCTGAAGATGTGATCTGTGCTGTCAATATTGTACAGACCTGCTGCAGGTAGATCAACCTTGATTAGAGTTTGGGCCAGCTGGCAGTCACTATGCAGAAACCCAAGTCGTGTGTCCTCGCCCGCCGCATCTGCAGCATTTTGGCATACTCGCCCGCCCACCGCATCTGCGGCATTCTGGCATAACGCCTAAGCTCCACTCATGCCGAACTGCATCCGTACCGCTGCCACTCAGTGCATCGAGGTCAGGCCCGTCTCCGTCCACTTCTCCTTGGGGGGCTTCGGACCGGCGTCTGTCTCATCCCGCAGCTCGTCATTCTCCTCTGTAGGCGCAATGACGCCCTCCGGCAGCGGAATATCTGCATAGGAACAAATCATCTTCAAGGTCACGGGCATGTGTTGGGGCCGGCTTGGCGCACAGTAGCAGCATGTGCCAGCGGCACGAGGTGGCAAAGCACTGCCCGTCACTCAGCCATGCAGCCCACCGTCATCCGGCAGCCTGTCTTTCATCCACTCATCATCCACCACGTCCAGCAGCTCCGGCTCGGAAATTTGCGTATAGTGCACAAAGACCGACATTGCTGCGGCTGCGCAGTCAGAGGAATCGCTGCAGCGCTGGTGCCCTTCACATTTGCAAGAGCACCGAGCAGCCACAAAAAGTGCGCCGTATTACGTGACTCTACTGAATAAGTGTCCGATGTCAACTTGCTTATCACAGGTGCTGCACTCCTGCGCACGAGCGATTGCGCAAGTGATGGCAATCAAGGAGCTGTGACCAACAGCTGCGTCGTGCGTGCCAGGCGGTCAGGTGTATATTGAAACGGGACATTCAGAAGTGTGTCAAAGAGCGGAGATTGCACAGGCAGCGGCATCTGGCAATGGCAACATGGCAACGAACTATGAGAAGTCTCCAAGCTAATGGAGACTTGGATCTCCAATTAGGATCTAAGATCCTCTGCTGGAAGAAGCACGAGGTGCAGTTGACAATTTCGCTGCAGCTGAAAGGTGTCATGAAGGCTGCTGCATCTGTAAGAGCCTTAGCCAGCGTCGTGAGCCGCGCACCGTTGTGCACCCCGTATCGAGCGTTTCCGACACGCTTACGGGCGGAGGGTTGCAGGCTGTTGCCTAGCGCCACAAGCCCGCGGCACCTGTTGCAAACGATTGCCGCTGCTGCACAGGAGGCGCCCAGTATGGCCGACATCACGTATTTGTGAGTAGGCACAAAAAAGTGCTTCAGATCGCCAGTTGCTCACGACCTCCTCGTTTCCTTTGGGCGCGTGCAAGACTGTGCAGCTTGCTCTTGCAGGACCCAGGAGCAGGCGCAGGCACTCGATGCGGACCTCATGGGAGAGCTGCATTTCAGCATCGACCAGGCACGTTTACCAGACATTGACCGGCGCACGCGCTGTGCAATAAACAGCGATCGATCCCTTCTGTGGGTGTGAACAGACTGCCAAACCTCGCAGCTTTCGATGAAGCAAACCATGCATGTCTACACAAAATTACTCGAGGCGCTGGTGCAATGGAATGCCGCCCGTGAAAGTGCCGCTGTGGCGCGTGCGCAGCTCATGGAACTGGCGGGGCTGTCAGTGGCGAGCGCGCTGCACCTAGAGTATGACAGCAAGCAGTTCCCCCGCGTCATGGTCCTGGTGGGCCCCGGCAACAACGGTGGCGGTGCGTCCTGGAGGTCGCTTGTTGAAAGCAAGTGTCCTGCCACAACATGCGTAGACGAGGCGCCCGCTGCGGTGCACACTTGACTTGTGAGAGCTGACAGGGTGCCTGCCCTGCAGACGGCCTGGTGGCTGCTCGCCACCTGTGGCAGTTCGGCCACAAAGTAGAGGTGGGATCCTCCTGCCCGACAGACGTGGTGCAGAGGATGTGACCTTGTGGCATGCCATTGATGCATAGGATGGTTGCTGCCGTGCAGCGCAATGGCTGCAACGATGGTGCACAGAGGTCCGCAGGGACACAAATCACGAAGTCGCACAAACAAAGCACCGGCAAGCTGCTGATTGTGCCGGCGCGCAGGTGTGTTACCCGAAACGCACGGACAAGCCGCTGTTCCACGACCTGGTGGCGCAGGTGCGCTGCCCACAACCTGGTTCTGTACCCGTGTTTACCATGATGCTATTCAATTCACAAACAGTCTCCATCACTGAGAGTATGCCGCAACATGCAGGCACCAGCGCTCTTTTGAACCAAAGCAGTGTTAAGCCACGTCCTCCCACTCGCATTCTCAAACGTCGGGGTGCAAATCCTAAGCTGGTGGTGCAGTGCGAGGCGCACGACATCCCCTTCATCGAGCCCGACCAGCTGCAGTTGGGCCGCCTGGGCGAGCGTGCCGATGTGGTCCTGGACGCCATTTTCGGCTTCAGCTTCAAGGCGAGTGGACACCATCATCCGTGCAATGATGTGTAGAATGATTTGGCGCGACGCCACCGGTCTTCACTTGCCTGAATCGGGCAATGTGAGCGCCCTTCTTGCGCCAATGTGGTCCTGTACGCCGATCTTCGGCTTCAGCTTCAAGGCGAGTAAATGGTTTGCCAGCGAAGTGCTAGTCCACAGGGTTGTCGACAACTGTTCCCTTGGCTTGCATTCCTGAAATGGGCACTGGGAGCTTCCCTTCTCGTGGGCCGACGCTGGCCCGGAGCGCCATCTTCGGCTTCAATTTCAGGGCGGGCCTTCTGAATGGGTGTCCGCCTGCACAGGACACTCCATAGAGTGCGTGCACGCGTCTGCATTGGCACGCCAAGGCTCGTGCCTGTCGCTGATCCTGCTGGCGATGATATGGACCGTGGTCTAGGGTTTGACGCGCATCGAGAATGTTTCCATATACGAAGGAATTTTGTGGTGCAGGGGGCGCCGCGCGCGCCGCTGGACAAGCTGCTGGACGTCCTCAAGCCGCGGGGGTCGCCGCCGCCCGTCGTCAGCGTGGACATCCCTTCCGGTGTGTGACCAGGTCAAACCTGCGCACCTGATGCATTCTGCTAAGGCATTCCGGAAAGGCATTCCGACAAGGCATTCTGACAAGGCTGTGGGCATCGGTGCAGCGCCAGGAAGAGCGGCAGCCGGCGACGTGGAATGCGAATAAGCAACGTCGTGCTTGCTGGCAGGCTGGGACGTGGAGCAGGGCGACGTGAACGGAGACGGCATCAAGCCCGCAATGCTCGTCAGCCTGACGGCGCCAAAGCTGGTCGCCCGTCACTTCAGCGGCACCCACTACCTGGGCGGCCGCTTCGTGCCCCCCGGCATCAAGGTGCATGTGCAGCTGCTGCGCTTGTTTCCGCAGGCCTCACCACCCTGCTGCTTGTGATTTGCTGCAGCGGATCACATGTGTTGTCGCAGGCAGTGTGACTGCTGACTTGTCAATTGTGCCGCAGGAAAAGTACAACCTTAAGCTGCCAGAGTACCCTGGCATCATGGAATGCGTGCGCATCAAATGACTGCTGGAGCTGTAACGGCACCAGGCGCCGGCAGCAGTGGAGCCCATCTTTGCAGAGCCAGACTCTAGAGGCACGTCACAGATGCAGCAATGTTGGGGCTGTGTAGGTTTGTACCAAGTAGGTACGTGGGTTTGCTTTACTGTGTGTCGTGGAAACACAGGACATCTGCTCTGCTGGACTCGTCAAGTGCATGCTCTGAATCGTCCGCCATGCACGGGGAAAACCGTCCTGTCCTAGCAGTGCTGAAAATATGCGCAAAACCGCGCATAAACAAGAGTAAGAGGGATTCGCGATCGCCCGCCGCAGCAGCACCGGGCTGCACAGGCGCTCAGTCATGGATGGTGATCTCATTGATGCCATCGGTCCCGAGTCCTGCAGACACGTTCATACGCAAGGTTGCATCAGAGCTTGTTGGCCTGTCTCGTTGTCAGAATTTAGATTCTGACAATGGCCACGCGCTGACGGATGCAGCAACGGGCGGAAGCGCCAGGATGCCATACGACAAAAAGTGACTCTAATGGCAAGCTCCAATCACAAGGACAGAGCCTCACCGTACAGCACGTCTCTGTGCCCGTCCATCGACTCCACGCCCTTGAAGAACGTCTTCGCGAGTTTCAGGAAGGTGGCCGAGGTCAACAGACTATCAGAGCCCGCCTGCGCCCCCAACACGAAATTCCAGTCAGCCGCCACTGCCAGACACGCATGCCGCAGCTCAGGTGGTAGCTGGTGCAGGCTATTCAAGGGCACGGCCATTGAGGGCGCTTTCACATGGTGGCGGTGTGTTGACTTGGCTGGATTGGATCGGCGGCGTGCGGACTTGCGGCGCTTCTGAGGCACACCCTGTTTGGGTGGAACAACCACCTGGTGCTGCGGCCCGATGCGGTCAACTTCGAGGCTCTCCGCCAGCTTGTTCAGGCCACCGTGCAGGTTGTCGCAGAACTTCATGAGGTACTTGATGTCGTACACGGTCGGGAAGTAAATCTGCGGCAGCATGACGAGCGCATCATCAGGCCAGGTCAGGTCATCCCTAGTGTTCGCCAGGACCTGCATCAGCCGTCGCCCACAGGCACAGCAGCACAGCGTGAGCACTGTTCTCACACAGATGCAGCAACACAGAGGCAGCATATCGAAGGAGCTCAGCCGGGCCTGCTTCGTCCGGAACGCACAAGTGCCTCCGCCAGGCGCAGGATGCTGCTTGGTGCAAGTGAGCACACCTTGAGTAGCTCGAAGAAGTCTGCTTCCGACTGCGGCAGCGGCTGGCAGGTGAGCACCTTCAGCAGGTAGCCAAAGTCGTACCCGCTGTGGAAGGTGATCCACCGCACCTGCACGACAGAATGTATTGGTCAGATGTCAATAAGATCAGACGCAACATGAACGCTGAAGGTTGAACACTAAATGAAAATGCAACTACCCATGACCTTGCCTATCGCCGGGCCCAGCAAGACAGCACACAGCCTCCGGCTACTTCAAAAGCCCGCCCATACCGCCCGCTGTATGAAAGCCAGCAGGCGGACAGGCAGTGCAGACGGCTGCCTGTCTACTTCGTTTTAACGCCTCACGTCTGCATTGAGCACGATGCCGGAGGACATCAGCAGCTCGCCGAACTTGTGCACGTCAATCCCCCGCGCCTCGTTCTGGGCAAAGTCGATGCCCGACTGCTTCAGCAGCTCGATGCTGTCCTGGGCATACATGTCGTCCACCAGCTTGAACTCCCTGCGCGCATTGATGCAAAGATCAAGGTTTTCGGGTTCTGATTCTGGCTAAAATCACCGGACATGATGTTCACGTGTTTGAGCAGCGGCAGGCATGCATGGCGAGGAGTTGAGAGACACGAGGCTGCATGCTGCAGCATGGAAGAAGGGTGTACTCACTTGAAGTTGAACTGCCAGACGCACAGCTCGCCATTGCACGTCGGCAAGTTGCCTTGCGCGTCTGTGAATGTGAGCCCCAGCTGAATGAGCTTCAGCATGTCCACATTGCACCTGCATCGACAACGATGGGGTTTACGCATGGCCTGCTGGCAGCGCCGTGACGCGGCAGAGTAGCTCGAGGTGGAGGTACTCATCATGAGGTGCGTCGCCGACTGATGCGCCCCTCGCCTGAGCATCTGGTAGTGGTACTCGCCGCTGTTTTTGAAGTTGCCCACCGGCCGCGCCACCACGCCGGGAAACTCCGTGTCCATGGCCAGGCACGGATACTCGTCCACGATGTCCCGGATGATGGCCATCTCCTCCTCCAGATTGTTCTGCCATACCTGCGCCGCGGCATGATAATACTCAGAGACGCTGCGTCATGCAGCGCCAGCAGCGAGTGGCGCTCCACTTTTCCCCGCTGGCTGTTGTCTCGGTGAGCGTAGCCTCGTGGCCATGCTTGCAGAAGGGTCTGAGCCGCATGGTTCCGAACCCAGGTGCGGCAGAGCGAGCGGGCAGGCAGAAAGGGCTGAATAACGGCAGGGTTTCTTCGGAGTCAAAAGTAGACAACGCAGCTAAAACTCTCTGAAGTGCACTGCAGCGGCCTCGGCATCTTCGGAATGCAAGCCTGTGAGCGACTGGGCATTCCGAGTCTGAATCAGGACAAGCTCACAGTGCAATGTGTCGCCACTCGTGAGGGTATATGGCGCAGCGATGCAGCAGCCTACCTCTCGCACGCGTAGCTGCTGCCCTTCCGGTGTCTCACACACGATGCCTTCCACTGTCATGTCGCATTAACCGCAGAGGCTCCGTAACTATCATGCACGCCACCCGGAGCACACAGCTGCTACCTCAACAGCTCCACGTGCAACCGTTGCCTTGCCTGTTGCATCATGTTGTGAGCCATGGGACAAGTCTGACCCGAGATGCTGGGCCTTCGGTAGGGTTCAGCAGTTAGCAGTTTCAGCTTTGCAATTTCAGCTTTGCAAGTGCATGAGGGTCACGCCGCTTGCTGTGGTCACATTTTCTAACACGGGCTTGGCACCTGCTCCCGCACCTACCAGTCAGACAGTGCCTCCTGTCAGCGCTTCTGCACACTGGCAGCTTCGAACCGCGTCGTGCAGCCGACACAATCGGTCTCTCAGAACCCAGGACCCAACCAGTAGTGCAGCGGGGGCTGCAGCATGCGTCACTGCCCCCTTTTGCGCGCACCATCACGGCATTGAGGGGCAAAACCGCAGTGTCTATGGCCCTTAGGTTCGCCAAGGCCGCCCGGAATAAAGACAGTGCTGGGATGAGCCAATCCCGGGTCTACCGCGATGTCAACGTTCACCAGAAGCCGCAGGAGTACTGGGACTACGAAAACATGACGCTCCAGTGGGGGTGAGCACTTGCCCAAGCTTGGCTGCGGAAGGGTCTGGCCTGCTCACCCGCACCTTTGCGCTTGCGCAGCGGAAGTGCCTGCACCCTCCCTGGACTGATGACCTTGTTCTCCGGCTTGTCTTCGTGCTTCTGCCAACACCACTTGAACAGTGAGGCATGTGATAGCGCAGTGGTGTACTGCAGAGGGCAGTAGCCAGGCGCCAGTGCGGCACAGCCCGCCGCGCCCTTGTTCGGTGGCAAAAGCAACAGCATGACCCATGTCTGCGAGCATGCTTCCTGCGATTTGCCTGCAGGAACCAGGATGACTACGAGGTGGTGAGGAAGGTGGGGCGCGGCAAGTACAGCGAGGTGTTCGAGGGCATCAACGTCACCAACAACCAGAAGTGCATCATCAAGATCCTCAAACCCGTGAAGAAGAAGAAGGTGCGCTCGGCCTGTTTCAGTGCATTTAGCATGCATTTACATGCAGCATGCATGTCCTGCTGCTGCATGCTGGGCCTGTGGAGGACGCGGCTGGCGCTGTCGTCGGGAGACATGTTCTGATAACAGCTTCCGCCGCCAAGCCCCGAGGCATGCCGGGGCTTGTTGGCTACCTCCCTGCCCTGACGTCCCGAAGGAGCCGTGCAGATCAAGCGGGAGATCAAGATCCTGCAGAACCTGTGCGGCGGGCCGAATGTCATCCAGCTGCTGGACATCGTGCGCGACTCGCAGTCAAAGACGCCCAGCCTCATCTTCGAGTACGTGAACAACACGGACTTCAAGGTGCTGTACCAGACCTTCGTCGACTACGACATCCGCTTCTACATCTACGAGCTGCTGAAGGTGAGCAGCTGCGTCTGTGAGCCTGCTGTGAGGGACTTGCACCGCGCTGCAGTCTGGGGTGTCCTCAGACGGTCATTCTGACCACACATGAGGCTGTCTGATGGGGGGCCTGATGTGTGATGTGTATGCAGCCGTGCATGTGCTGACGCAAAGCGTGGATGCGACAACATTCTGGCGCTGACTGTTGTTCCCATCACTGACTCCTGGGCGCCCCGACGCAGGCGCTCGACTTCTGCCACTCCCAGGGCATCATGCACCGGGATGTGAAGCCGCACAACGTGAGTCCGCATGTTGATGCACAATGCCTTCACCTGCCAATTCGCAATGAAATCAGAACCCGTCCTCGTTACGCGCAGAATTTTGAAGATCGACACTCCCTGTTGATGCAGGTGATGATCGATCACGAGCAGAAGAAGCTGCGACTCATAGACTGGGGGCTCGCGGAGTTCTACCATCCCGGCAAAGAGTGCGTCTGTCCACTCAAATCCCATGCCTGTGTACCCTTAGCCTACCTGCAGATCAGTAGGGCTGTAGTTGTGTGCTGATTCCGTGCGCGTCAACCAGCCAGGCACCATGGCAGTGTTGTGTCGAATATGCGCATAGAGTCACATCTCAACTGTGTATGAGTGGCGTTGCGCTACTTCAAGGGCTCAAGAGCTGCGCACAACTAGCTGGCGTAAATAGGATTCTACTCACCTTTTCCTTATTGCAAAACCAGATACAATGTGCGGGTGGCGTCGCGCTACTTCAAGGGCCCGGAGCTGCTGGTGGACCTGCAGGACTACGACTACGGGCTGGACATGTGGTCCCTGGGCTGCATGTTCGCCGGCATGATCTTCCGCAAGGAGCCCTTCTTCTACGGCCATGACAACTACGACCAGCTGGTCAAGATCGCCAAGGTGGGCTTCAGGGGCATTGATTCACCCTTGTGTACGCGCTGCTGCTGTGTGTATATCGTGCTGCAGTGAAAAGCTGCGGTCCGCCACGCCAGGCGGCGCTCCCATCGACCGGCGCTCGTTTGCGGGGAGGATTATGCCGGCGGCACATGCCTGCCGCCTCCGTTTGTTGAAACACGCGCCTTCTCAGTGCCACGTGCTGCGACTGGAGAAGCACATGCTTGTGGGATGCCGGCTCAGTGTCTCCATGTCTGCTCGAATGCGACAACAGTGCTGGGCACGGAGGTGCTGTAGCAGCACCTGACCAAGTGCGGCATCAATCTAGGAGGCTACAGCAGCTGTACGACTCTTCGTGTGCACAGCGGTCACGCTGTCGTCAATTTCGCATGTGTGTTCTCCGACACCAGGTGCTGGGTGCGGAGGTGCTGTAACAGCACCTGGCCAAGTACGGCTCCAAACCGGAGGGCCAGCAGACTAAACCCTCCCTTGCAACATTTCTCTACAATCCAACTGTGTTTCTGCAACAACAGGTGCTGGGCACGGAGGTGCTGTACCAGTACCTGGCCAAGTACGGCATCGAGCTGGACCCACAGCTGGAGGGGCTGGTGGGCCGCCACTCGCGCAAGCCCTGGTCCAAGTTCGTGACGCCGGAGAACCAGCACCTGGTCACCCCCGAGTCCCTCGACTTCCTGGACAAGCTGCTGCGCTACGACCACCAGGTGCGCAAGTGTTTGCAGGTTTGTCGTTTCTCCGAGTTTATGCATTTTGCGTGTGATATTCCAACAATGGTCAGGCGTCAGACGGCAAGTGGTGATGGCGACCTTGTGGTGCCACATGCTGTCTTGTCAGCAGCGGCACCGAATAGGCCCAGCAGGTGCCCTACAAGTTTGTAATGAACGCATAAAGCTGCTGTTTCAGTGTGCGTTTTCATTCACGTATCTAGCGGGCTGACGCAGCCGAACCCGTCTGCTGTGCAGGAGCGGCTGACGGCAAAGGAGGCGATGGCGCACCCGTACTTTGCGCCGGTGCGGCAGCGAGCCGATTCCGCCTGAAGCGCGCTGGCTCGTGAGGCTGCCTGCAGTGTCCCGCCGGCATCGCCTGGCGCATGAGAGTCGCCAAGGGCGGGTGTCGCCGTGCACTTTCGAGCGGCATGAGGGCGCGGCAACGAGGGCGGCGCGCTTGGCTGCATTGCGGCGCCGCGCTTGCCATTTGAGGCGGATAATCAGGGCTTGCAGGCATGCCGCCCAACATGGGTGCCGACGCCGCTTGGTGCTGGTATGCATCATGGAAGGGCCGGCTTAATTGGCATATTAGCAGGCAGGCACGCACCTGCCTACATGTGTGGAGACTTTGCAGGAGCGACGGCAGCATTTAGAACAGAAGCGTGTACGTGGCTCCAACACTGCCATACGTAGAGTGTGCCGAGGACAGATGTCCTTCCCTCGGTCAGAAGATGATGACAATCGCTGATTGAGTCTTCCCAGGCAAGCTGTGAAACCAGACCACAGCATCTGAAACAGCAATCACAATTCATGGTGTCACACTCCAATTGCCTCAAGATACACAATAGATGTTCGTGGACAGCTGCCTGCTGTCCTGCCTCCCACAACCTCCCTCTGCTGCTGCTTGAAATCACAAATGCTGTGTACTTCGTGCCTGAATGTTGCATGCAGCAGCATGTGCTGCTACACCCTCGAGATGCACTCATCAAGGAGTCGGTGGCGACTCCGCTTTCACTTTCCAGGTCCATCTATTTACCGGCACGTCTTCTCCTCCCGCTTCTTCAAGATCGTGTCGAAGTCCTCACGGCCCGTGATGGGTAGCCTGAAGCGTGCCCAGACTGCGTACACGGCGTCTGCGGCTTTTCGGAGCGCCTCATATTTGGTAAAGCCATATACCCATCCCAGCCCCACTTCTTCGTAAAGCCTGCGCATAATACCAATATTGCATGTCAGCACCTCATCATGCAAAGCACCTCATCATGCAGCAGCGATCCACGAGGCTGCTGACATTTGCCCTCGATTGCTTGAGCACAAGTGGGCAGGGCCTCAAGTTGGTATGCGGGGGCCTGCCCACCTGGCAAACACATCGATGTTCTTCACCACCGTGCCGTCTGCTTTGATGGCATGGATCTCCCCCATGGCCTGTGCACAGCATATTGTGCAGTTTCGTACGAATGCCACATCTGACAGCAGCTGAGCAGCACAAGGAGCATCTGACAGCGGCGTCTGGCAGGATACAAATGGGGCATTATTGGGCAGCACCCACCTGTTCAAACGAGATGCCGGCATTGTCAGCAGGATCATAGTCTGGTGCTGCAATGTCGACGAAAGCGATGTGGCCCTGGTCAGCGTCACGCCGCTTCAGCATGTTGACCTGTAGACAGCAGACTCGACAGTGAAACAGAATGGTGGCTTGCGGCGCAGCAGCGCAGGCGTCCACATGCTGGCATGGGCAGGCAACCGCTAAAAATTATCATGAGAGCCCCCTCACCTCCCGCATGCACAATGGACAGTCACCTGCGCAGCACCGGAAGAGGCAATCAGCACACAGCATCAGGCCTAAGCATGGCGCCATACATACGCTTGCGTTGCCGGACAGAACACAAAGCACGTACCGTCATAGAGCATCTTGATGTTCCAGCTTGGCTCGCCGCCTGACTGCTGCCCTTGCCGCTCCGCAGTTGCGGGTCTGTCACTGGCGCTGGCTCTGACACACGATGTGGACGCGCGCCGCAGGCTGCGCCGGGCAGGTGCTGACATTTTGACGCCGTGCACGCAAGCTGCTGATTGGCTGACGGCAGACGTGCTGCATGACGCAAGGTATCGCGCGCTGGGCGGCTGCCAAATGGTCTGCAGGCACCGGCTGCGGGCGCCGTCGCCGACCGAGCGGCATGCGCCCCGGAGCGGCACCGCTGGCCCGGCAAGGCTGCAGCACCGCTGGCGGGACAGCAGAGCATTCAATTGACGAACGGATGCAGAACGCATGTTGCGCTGTTCCTCTATATGACAGTGACAGCGCCGACTGCCACGTCGCCCGAAGGTTGGAGCGAGTGAGGCCCTCCGCCGGGCAAAAGACAAGGGCACAGTCTCAAGTTGCTGCCAGCAAAAGAATGAGTTTTTGTTCGGCTGCAATCAATAAGGCCAGCCCGTGAGCTCGCTCTGCCGCGACTCGCGCGCGCAGGGGAAATATGCATTTTCCCGCCCTGGCGATGCACGTGCACGGATGCACGTGAACATCCGTTTCCCTCTCTCCTTTCCGTTTTTCCCTTTGTTCCTCCCTTTCGCGACCTGCTTCCATTCCAGCTCGCGCGCGCTTCTTCAGGGTTTAAACTTTCCCGGATTCAAAGTCCCGCGATGCAGCCCGCGGAGAAGCAAATTGAGTTTGTGTTTTGAAACCAGTCATAATCAACTTGCAAGCTCCTTGCGATCGATCCGCGGGGCGGTACGGCGGCTCAGACAAATTTATGAGCGGCCCATCGCCTTGATCACAGCCCGCCGGCCGCCATGGACGCCTGTGCCGACGCCTTCCCGGACGGCAAGGACCAGTGGTCGGCCTTTGACACAGCCAGCAGCCAGCAGAGCGATGAGACGGACTTCTGCGTGGGAGCGGAAGCCCACCTGCAGCGCTGCGGCTCGGCGGCCAGCGTCTCGTCCAGCAGACCCACCAGCCTCAAGGTGATCATGCTTGCAACAGGGCAGGCAAACGGTCCAATTGCTTGCTGGCAATGCGACGCGCCCCTGAAAGCTTTCACTGGGGGCTCAGGAACCGCATCCGATGCGGGGCCGCATTGCCGGGGCCTCCTAGGCGCCGCCACGCATTGCTTTTCTGACTCGCACTCAGGCCTTTGAGTCAGTCGATGACTTTTTGGCGCTGCTCCCTCCCTTCCTTCTCTCTCCCTGTCCTCTCTCCTCTCTGTCTTCCCCCCGGATCGACCTGACGATGATGCCTGGCCCCAGAGCTGGCCTGCTGGCCGCCGCCGTCCAGTCACTGACTGGATCACGACTTGAACTGTGCAGCGATCCCTGGATGCGGCGGTTGGCGGACTGGGCAGCCCGGCTTCCAGCACGAAGAAGGCAAAGGTGACTGTCAGCAACCATGCGCTGGAGCAATGGCCGCCGTTGCTCCAGGGGTTTCGGTACCTTCTGCGTGCATGTGTAGGAGGTTGCGCTGCCATGCCAATATGACTCTGGCTCCGGCCAACCCTCATCCCCCTGTCCTCCTTTGGTATTGCATTCTCTAGCGCGGCGCGGGCGCCCTGGCAATAGTGCACAAAATATCCCCTCAGCGTGATATCAATGCAAATGCGCAGGGCGACAGGCAGAACAATGCCTGGCCGCCAGCGCCGGCAGAACCCCCTCAGCCGCAGCAGTCGGAGACGCGCAACAATGCGTCCCGGTCGGGCCAGCAGCCGTCGGCGCTGCCGAGGCGGGGTCTCGTAGCAGCTGTGCAGCCTCTGTCGGAGGACGAGGAGGGCAGCCCATGCGAGACGCCGCTGGCGCCGCGGTTCGCGGCGGCTTTGGACAGCTACAGCGGCCCGTGCGACGAGCTCACCGAGATGCTGAGGTGAGCATGCATGCATGCACGCCCGAACCTACCGGCACTACAAGTTCCCCTCCACATTTTGGCCGGCTGGCGGCCCGTCGCGAGGCGATCGATGCGGCTCCCAGTCTGCAGCTGTAAATTGCCTCCGTTTGCTGCATCCGATGCCCGCCCGCTGGTCGTGTGAGCATTGAACGCGACGCGCCACGTTTCGGAAGTCGACCGTCCAGTCTGACAGCGCTGACGTTTGACATCCCTGCACACAATGCAGCCACTTGTACGAGGCCGAGAGCCGCACCCGGCCGTCCACAAAGTACCTGGAGGAGCAGCACGGCCCGGAGTTTCAGCCGCAGCACTACCTGGACACCTCCATGCGTACGACCGCCGTCAGCTGGCTGGTGGAGGTGGGCCAGGAGTACGGTCTGCATCAGGAGTCAGTCTTCCTCGCCGTCGCGCTGCTGGACCGCTATCTGACGGCCACAGAGGTGAGCGAGGTTGCAACATGCCGTGCACGATCGGCCGGCGGATAGCCAGCGTCCACATTTTTGTACAAATCTCTCTGAAGTGCTCAATCGGTACCAGCGGCGCCCCTGAAGCTGGCAGCTGACCCCTGTTATGCATTGCCGTGCAGGGTGTCGCCCGTAACGACCTCCAGCTCCTCAGTGTCGCCTGCATGCTCGTGGCAGCCAAGCACGAGGAGGTGGGATCACATTGGATCAAGCATGTATGCATGTGTGCCGCCGCTGCGGAATTTCCGCGCCGCCATATTGTTCACTGCCGCTGCTGGAACACGCCCCTGAGTCTTCTGTCGAAAGTGCGTAAGTGAACGGATCGGCACCAATCCTTTCATCGACCGTCATTGCTGACAACTTCATCTTGCTGTCCGCAGGAGCGGCACCCGAGCGTCGCCGAGTTCGCCAGCATCGCAGACAACAGCTTCCAGGTGCGCGTGTGCCCACCATCCGACTAGGGTTTGACCACAAGGAATCAAGTTATTGACATGCTGCCAGTGCCCATCACCTACAACCCCAGGACCCCCGGCCCCTGAGCCAAGCACAGTATTGTGGAAGCGGCCTTCCGGCATTGAGCTTGCCCTCGTCAGTGCCTGCGCCGTCGCCGCCGCTGCTCTTTGCATAGCTGCCTCGATGATGAGGCTCTCGCACATCGTCACATGATGTTTAGTCCCGCTGTCGGCTGTGCGCCTGTGGAGCCCTGCGCCGCTGCTGCTATTGCACCCAGCCATCTCGCTCAGCCGCGTGGGAGTGCCCACCTGCATGTAGGCTCCTCACCTGCGCTCTTTTGCTGCATAGGTGACCAGCCTGCTGCAGATGGAGCGCCAGGTGTTGGACGTTCTGGCCTTCCGCATCAACTCGCCGACGCCCTACACCTTTTGGCGCTTCTTCCGGCACATCAACCCTATGCAGCCCGCCACCGCATCGCTGGCGTCCTACCTCACCGTGCGTCCCTCTGCTACTGTTTCAGCAGGGGGAGCCACTCCCCCTGCGCTGTTAATGAGCTAGCTGTGCAGCTTCCCACTTTGTCACCCTACCCCCCTGTCCCCCCCTGCCCGCCAGCTGGCGCCCGCATGAGGTGAACAACTTCCAGGGTCCAAGTCTCGGGGGCCAGGTCTTATCCGACTCGTGGTTGATAGCTCCTCCCGCTGGCAAACATCTCCTGACCTGGCGCACTTTTTCATGTGTGTGATTCATGGGGATTCAATATTAGTAGCTACCGTGCCGGCCGTTTTGTACCAGAATCATTCAGCGAGAATTGGAGAAAAGCGCTCCTGACAACCATCTTCAGCTCTTCTGATGATGGCCTTTCTTGACATTGACCTCTACCCTGTCCGAACAGGAGCTGTCGCTGCTGGACTACGAGTTCCTGCACTACGCGCCCTCGGAGGTCGCCGCCGCGGCGGTCCTGCTGGCGCTGGGCCACCAGGAGCTGGCCGCGGCGGCGCAGGGCCTGGCGCTCCCGGCTTCCGCCGCCTTCGCGCCGCTGGCCGCGCGCTCCGGCTACCGTGCCGCGGAGCTGCACGAGTGCGCACGGGAGCTGTGCATCCTGCACGCGCGCGCCGCGGCAGCGACGGACGCCGACTCGCCATTCATGGCGGTCAAGGACAAGTACTACAGGGCCGCCGAGTGGCACGCCGCCTCGCGCGTCGCGCCCGTGGCCTGGCTCCCAGACGCGCTGTGCGCCGTCGCGCCCGCGGCCGCCGGCCAGGCGTGAGCGCCGCCGCTGCCAGGCGGCCCGGCGGCAGCAACACTACTACGGCGGTGGCAAATCGGGCGACGACAGCGGCAGCGGCCGCCCTCACGGCCGCCGGCGCAAGCGCCGCTCATCAGTCAGACTGCCGCATCAGTGAACGTCGTGAAGCCAGAGAGACATCATCGGATGCCCGTCGATGCGGCGGCGGCAGCGCACAGCGCGCGCCCGCAGCTCGTCGGCGCCGCAGCGGCCGACGATAGCCCGCCAGCGGTTCAAACGACTACTGCCGGCGACTCCGCAACTGCGCACCACAGTCGCGACCCAGCCATGGCCGCCATGCGGCTTAATGCAGAATAAAGAAGCTCGCGAAAACGCCAGGCCATTCCGGATGGCGCCCAAATGTGAATTGTAGGATATGACAGCGGCAGCTGCGGCCGGGGCGGCGGCAGCAAACTTTTTGAGCCTGCTGCCCCGAGGCGCAGCCGGCGCCCTGTGCAAACACGTGATATATTGAAGGCGCGCATGCGGCCTGCATGCATGGGGAGTGTGCCAGCTACCGAAGTGGGCGAACTTCCTGGCCGGGGTCCTCGTGCATGGCGAGGAGAGGGAAGTGTGATTTGCGGTCACTGTGCACTTGCAGCAACAAGCAGCCCGGCCGCGCGGGCGCGCCAGCTGTGCTGGCCCCCGCGCTGTGTCACCCTTGCTCCCTGTGCACTTCGGCACTCCTGCGATCGTGTGTACTCTTAGATATGTGCTGCTCGAGACTGTGGACAACAGCGACTCTCTTTTCCTTTTCGCTTGCGCACAATGTGCTTTTTAGATGCGATAGATGCCAAGCCGTGACCTTGGCTTTTGGGGCAGTCAGTGCTAGCTGTAATCTGGGGCGTGTGGTTTCCGCACAACAGTTATCTCCTGGGCGGTATTCACCATATTTCTTATCATTAACATGTAACGCGCGGTGCATAACACACCTCCCTCTTCCCTGCCCGTAGGTAGGTATCCAGCGGCTCTGCCCGCAAAACTGAATTTCGTCCCTTTCTTTGTATACAACGCACAAGGTCTTCAATTCCTTTTGTTCTCCTGCTCTTTCAGCACAGGCTGCCATGTCAGTACTCCGCCGATGTCCCTCCACTGCCTGCCTATTCACCCTTGCACCGCCGCATCCCCTCTGGCGCCATCGACTGCAGGCGGCGCGGCGCCATCAGCCGCCGCCCCGCCACCGCCGTCCGCGGCAGCGGTCACGTTCTGCGTCTGCTCCCGGAGCTCTGCCGAGCGGTCAAACGCTATGGCATGCTGCTGCAGGATGGTGGGCCCGTCCGCAAGCGCCTGCATAGGAAAATGTACTGGACTGTGGTGGTGCAGGAGTTGTAGGGGCACACGTTCTTTTGCTATAACCATTTTCAAAGGTTTGTTCCTGAAACACGGAATGGGGGTGGTTTGAATGGTGCAAAATTCAGAGAACTGCCATCCTACCATGCGACATTCGGCAGCAGAATGACGCGCCACATGATACTCCGCAGGGAAGCACTGTCCCCACATCAGTGCAGGCTGAGCGAATTGCAAGTTGATGTGCTGAGGTCGTAACAGGGTTCGTCAGGCAGGGCAGGGAAGCTGTCGCATGCACAAATTCCGATCCATACCTGCCGCCGGTCCAGAATTATGTGTTTCCCCCCCTCCAGCTCGTATTTCATGTACTTGGCCTCGCAGGTGTCCACCTGCAGCAGGCAGCCGCGAATTGTGGCCTCCATGGGGGCCGCTGGTGGTCAACCAGCCTGCTATGGATAACTCAGCATGGTTGTGCCCGCTGAAGGACGGAGCCACGCTGCGCGGCGGCGCAGCAGGGTATGCTCACATATCCTGCTGCTCCCTGCTGCACCTTGCTGCACTCTGCTGCACACCCGCAAGCCGACAACATGGTTCCGGGCTGTACAATGTTGCTCAGGCGCTGGCTGGGCAGAGCGCACCAGGCGGGCGAGGTGCGCGAGGTTGCGCAGCGGCGTGCCATTGAAGGCGAGGCAGCGCACGCTCTGAAACTTGTACCCGAAGTTGATCTCCGCCGCCAGGATCTGCACCGATCAAAAAAACCTTTGGAACTTGGTGCCCCAGGGTGCCAACAGCTCTTGCACTGGACCCCTCCTGATCGGTGACATCCTGAGCTCTTGTCTGCAGCGTGGCCTACCTGGAACGCATGTGGAGCACTGACTGTCCCTGAAACTACCTACCTCTCCAATGAACAGATTTGTAATGGAAAGCGAGATACAGTAAGAACACGTGCCTGGAAGAGGACCACGATCTGCTGGTCCGCCTCCTCCCGGTACTCCGCCAGCAGCGCCAGAATGGGCACCGGCGTCAGGCTGCGCCAGTGCTTGGCTGCGGCGGGCACACGTACCGTTGTCAGGACTTGAAGGGCTGAACCTTGAGCAGGGTTTGAGCACAACCAGGCATTCCTCGAGTTCGCTGCACTCGCACCGCCGTAGCCATGCTCCAGGTAGGGGATGGTGAGTGGCAGCATGACGAGGCCGCCGCAGATGAAGTAGCTGGGCACGCAGTCCACGCCCGGCACCACCGGCACCAGCGGCTTCCGGTGCACCACCTGCGGGGTGCAGGTTCTGTCTGCACTGATATGTGCTGACTTTGAGGACTTGGATTGCACGTGGTGTGATTTTGCGGGGCAGGCAGTCCACGCCCGGCACCATTGGCACCAGCGGCTTCTGGTGCACCACCTGCGGTGTGCACAGTGTGCTTCAAGGCAACATGCCTGTTGCTTGCGGGGCCTCACGGGCCTGCGCCCAAGCACTGCCGGCACTAGCACTGTGCGGTGCATCACTGCGGTATGCAGGCCCTGTCTGTGTGGAACATCTGCTGACTTGGGCAGTGGAGACGTGCATTGCACATGGTGTAGCGAGGCGCTCAGGCACCACCGGCACCAGCATCCCGTAGAGTCGGGATCCACCCCATACACCATTGATGCCGACAGCGAGCTGCTGCCGTCATCAGGAGCCACAGGGGGACGCCAGCATGCAAAGGCATCTTGGCGTCAGCCAGCTGGGACGTGGTCATTGTGTGCGGTGGTGATGGCTCTGGAGCGATGCGGACCTCGTAGGAGATTGTCGTCTCCTCTCCGTCCCGCAGGATCAGCAGCCGCAGCGAGTCACCTGCAGACGCAAGTGTCAACCCTGATGGCTGGGACTTGACTTGGGTGGCAGACTGCATGTGCAAGTCTGCAGGTGGGCTAGCCGGCCAGGTGGTGAGGATGGGCAGCCACAGAGGGCACTACATGCACATGGTGCACATGATGCTGGGTGACATGCAGCAAAACAGCACCGAATGATGCAGCTTGTCTGGTTTCGAAGATGGAGTCAGACGATTGTAAGAGACTCGCGCACCGATGTGCTTGGTGCGCACGATGTGGGTGAACTCGACGCGCTCCTCATTGCGGAACTCTATGGTGCCGTCGTCCGCGATCGGCACCCCCTCCACCTCCAGCACCACATCGTTCACCTGCGACGGCAGAGTCTGAATTTTCATTGCAGTTGCATGTGACTGTTCCCGCACATGATTTGGCGCACGCAGCTGGTGCCGTCGTCCGCGATCGGCGCCCCCCTCCACCTCCAGCACCACGTCGTTCACCTGCATCGGTGCCACCCAGTGCCCTTTCTTGCTGTTGTATATCTGTCCATGTGAAAGATTCGGCACATGCAGCCTGTTGTTTGCGTCCGCGATTGGCACCCCCTCCACCTTCAGCACCACATCGTTCATATCCCTTGAATTGTAACCACGAGTGAACGTGTGCATCGTTTACTGGGCTGTGGTGTACTTTTCCTGTTGACGAGCCGGCGCATGCAGCTGTTCCTGCTTCGGCGCTTGGCCCATTGTCCACCTCAAGCACAAAGCCATTCACCAGCACCAGGTTTCATCAAGGTCGCAAAGCAAAAAGACGTACAATCACAGGAGACCGAGCAGGTGCATGCATGTCCTGCTCAGCTATGCTGCCGATCAAAGAGTGCAGATTGCACACACAGCAGCGCCGCACCCGGCTACTGTCAGCTCTTGTCGAGTTTGCAGCATGCGATTGGGATGCCTTCCGGAGGGACGCGGCGCACCTTCAGCACCGACGCCGCCGGGGCCAGAGGGTCCAGCATGTACACCAGGCTGCCGCTCCTGTGCGCTGGCACCTGCGGCAGGGCACATGCACAAACATCATTACTCGGACACGACGCGCTCTGCTCCTCCGCCCTTGTTGGCTGCCCTGCTGGCGCCTCTGCGCTGGCACCTGCAGCAGGGCACAAGAAAAGATGTGAATGCCACATGCGCTTTCTGCGGCTGATTCAATCTTGTTGGTTGCCCTGCTGGCTTTTGTCGCCGCCGTCGCCGCAGCCGCAGCTGCCGCTGCCGCCGTCAGCACGCAAAGGCTGTGCGCTGCGGACGGGCGGTTTTTTACAGTCCAGTCTGTCGTAGCAGTGCACTGCTGCACGACATATGCCATGACTGGCAATGCTTGTGCCAGCTCCACATCAAGAAGACCCAAGCAGAGCACTCGCCACCCGAGCTCCCACCAGTGAATAAGTAGCCCGCACACGCTTCGCCTGCTGATTGTTACTCAGTATTCGCCTCTCAGCACATTCCATCTCAACGAGAGCTATGCAACAAGTTTGCAGCTGTCAGCGTCTGTCTGAGTAGATTTCAAAAGTTACTACTGCCTGTACGATCGTCAGACAGGTTTCGACGATTGTCGGATCTTGCACATATCCTTGACTAAACACTGAGCTAGGTGCATGGCAAGTGCCTGAGGCTCGCGTCGTCGGTCAGCAGCTGACACACCGAGCTGACAGATGAGTAATCCACACATAAGTACTGAATGCAGATGCAGTGAGCATGCTGCCACCCAGCAGAAGCTGCCGGCAGATGGACCGCCGGCAGATTGACCAGAAGACAAGTAGTCCTTGCGACAGAAAGCGCAGTCTGGAACTGAACATTCAATCGAACACTTGCATGCCAGGCGACGAATTATTTGCTTTTGATTTGATTTTGATTTATATGCTGAATGCGCACCCCCAGCGACTCGCGCAGGTGCGCATTCTCGATGTCCTGCCACCGGAAGCCAACGGAGCAGCAGCCGCGGAAGCTGTTGTGGCGCTCATACTCGTCCAGAAAGTGGCGCACAATGACGTCCGGGATGACGTACCTGCAGGTAAAGATCAGACGAATCAAAAGATGCACATTCGATGGAACATTACTCTGGCAGTAAGTGGCGCACCATGACATCAGGGATGACGCACTTGCAAGTCAATTCCGGACTCCAATCTGAAGTTCAACTTGTTTGGAAGGGATATGCTTGTGAGACATGGTCATGACCGGCACTACGCCCAGCTTTCTCAAGGTTGTTATCCCCTGCACGCTGCCGCCGCTAGTCACGAGAGCTATGGATGACTGTTTAAGACTGGTGCTGGGAATGAAGGGCCACAACAACTGGTGGTCTACAGGTGCCTCACCCCACATTGTCGGCCATCGCGAGCTTGGAGAATGCAACGCCCGCAACGAGGCCCTTCTGCAGGCTGGAGAAGGCCGGGCCGCCCGAGTTTCCCGGGTTGATCGCGGCGTCAATCTGCACGGCGGGCGCAAGAACACTGGTCATCCGCTGACATGTGCTCGTTGCTTCTTTGTCAAGCAGGGTGCAAGGGCTGACTGCTTTACCCGTACCCCAGGTACGGTTCTGCAAACTCTGATGCATGCACAACAAACGCATAGATATGGTGGGCTTGTCAATTGAGCTCAGGGACGTTTGTGCACATGGCGTGTGGCGCTAGTGGATCTGCACAGCCGCATGGGCGGTCTCTCTGATGAGCTTACCTGTATGCCGAGGAGCTTGTTGCCAGCGTGGGCGTAGCGCGTCATCACCACCCGAGACACGATGCCCTTGGTGATGCTCAGGCTGTCTCCACCGAGCGGGTACCTGTGAAAGGCCGCAGGCACAGCCGCGTCAACGCTGCATTTCATATTCCGGTCAGGAATTGCTCGGCGGCATGTGAGGCATGTGCACCTTGCGGCTTGAGAAACAGCTTCAGGAAAATCGTTCTCGCATTGTCAAAACCGCGCAGCCCCCTCAACAGCTTGCAAATGGGCAAGGCGCACCCAGTGACGAGGATCTCGTCCTGGAGCTCCGGCACCGACACGAAGGTGAGCGCCTGCATGTCCTCCGCCCAGAAGGCGGGATCCTCCACCTGCACGCATGATTGTTGAAACCTCATTGTGGCTCGCAAGTCATGCTTTCCGCCCTGAAGCCGGGGTCTTCCACCTACGTAGAGATTATTGAACTGCTGTCTTTTCCCACTTGCTGCTGGTTCTGTCGAGCCTGCATGTCCTCCGCCCTGGAGCTGGGACCCTCCACCTGCACGTGTATCTGTTGAGAAATTTATCATTGGAGCACGCAGGCGGCTCGCTGCAGGCGAGGCAAGAGCTGTGAGTACCGGCCTACCTGCCTCTTGCAATGACCGGCTGGCAGGGATGTCACTGCAGGGATGTCACTGCCTGTGTCCCTGAGAAAAAGAGGTGTAATCCATGTGCAGGCGTCTGCTGCACAACGCTGGCGCATGCTTGCCAGAACCCAAGGTTTCTGACGTCGTTTCCTTACCGTCAGCAGCGCCAGGTCGCAGATCTTGCCCTCGCACAGCACGTGCGCCCGCCACTTCTTGGGGTTGCCCGGCCGCCGTACGTGCACCGTGTTTGCGCTCGAGATCTGCGATGGCAACAGCCATAGAAAGAAAGTTCTATGGCTGAGTTCTTGACCAGACTACTACGCTGCAAGACATTCTTCCCATGCTCACATCTGATCTGGAATGCCGAACTGGAGACGGCGTGATGGCACCCCATCCCGCCATTTACATGTCTCTGCTGCTTCTCGACCTGATGCTCACGAACGACACAGAGCGGCATGTGCTGTGCAGCAGGAACCTCACCACATGCGCATTGGTGACGATGTGGCGCTTGGTAGTGTCCACCACGAACGCCGAGCCGGTCTGGCTGCGCTGCGGCCGCATCTGCCACGGCTGCGCATAGTTCGGGTCGCTCCGCACCACGAAAACTGCGCGGAGGTCGTCGGATCTAAATGTGACTGTCCTGGCCGAATGGCGCTAGGCTGGCGCCTGTGTCAGCAGGATTTTTGGACGGCGCACAGCGCCATGGCGTCGCCATAAGGCGTCATGTGGAAAACATGCCGAGCAAAACTGCAGCTGCATGAAGCCAACGTGCAGAGCCTGGGAGTCTCCGTGCATCCACCGTAGGGAGCCTCGCAGGACCCTGTGTGAAATGACCTGCCTTTGAGCACTGACCGCAGCGCCGTCGACCGCGCGGCAGGAACCAGCTTGCCTACATCGCTCTCGGCTGGCACGGTCCTTGCACGCTTTGAAACTGGCTCCTCCAGCCCGTCGTGCTTGGCAAGCTGGTGTTCAGGCGTTGTATCCATGGTGCTAGCGTACTCCGCAAGCTCAGCGCGATCTGAATAAAAGAAAGCCTTGCTGGACCATAAGGATTGGCCAGCAGCGTGTGTTGTTGATATGCGATGAGAGAAGCTTTCTGCAACTAAGACAGGCCTCCAGTGTGGGCTGGCAGGTGCTGCTACTGTCCTATCTCGCCAACGATGCAAGCTTGATGGCCGTTCTGTCAAGACACAGCCTGGGGCAGCAGAAGCAAGCAAATCGAAAGTCGTGGAAACTGACCAACGGATTGCGACCGACATGCGGCAGTGGGCAAGTTTGACTTGTAACTTGGGGGACACGGCACAGCATGCATGCATGCTGCAGCACTGATCTGTAAGATCTCGTTTGTGCAACAGGATCATCACTGCTATTGCAGCAGTTCGTCAGTTTCCAGTATTCACAAGTTTCACGTATCAGCGACGCCGCACAGCTGCACCATCAGACAATGCTGCCTCGCCAATCCCTTCAAAGTAAAACTTGAACATATCAAAGCCTCCGATGCCTGCGGTGCTGGGCTCGATATACGAGCTTCCGGAGAGCTTTTTCCAGTCGCTGAAGCCAGTCGGCTCCGCATCAAGCGCGGAGGCGCCAGCAGAGCAGCCAGCAGCAGACAGGCGTGCACCTGCACATGAGCTGCCAGCTGCATATGCACAACCCTCCGATAGATGGCGAAAAAGACTCTGAACTCACAATGCCACATGCGATTGCAGGGCTGCACCGCCAGCAGGCGCTGCGCAGCCCACTGCACCGAACACTGCCGCGGCAGGAGCGGCGGCGGCGTCTCCCGTCAGTACTTGCTTTGCGTGTGGCCTGGACGCCGACGAAGCCGGCAGCTTTGCCAGCCAGGCGGAGTGGCGCGAACACTTCAAGTCCGACTGGCACCGCGTCAATGTCAAGCGGCGCCTCGGCGGCCGGCCGCCGCTTACGGAGCCACAGTTCGAGCAGTTGGTCAGCCGAGACGACGATGTGAGTTCGTCAACGAACGTCTGCATTGTGGCTTTTGATAGACTTGCACGGCATGATGACGCTGCAGCAATAGTTACTGCCTCCTGTACCATTCTGACGCACCATGCAATCATGACGGCGCACATCGCTGCAAGGGCCGCGTTCCGCATGCAGGTGTCCAGCATCTCGGGGTCGTCATCAGACGAGGAGGATGACGCGGCAGGTCAGCAGGGCGGCGCGCGGCAGCGCGGCGGCGCTCCCCAGGACCATTTCATCGCTTCAGGTGTGCGTTTAACCTCGCAGTGTGGGTACCATATAGTCAGTTTCAAAGTCCGCCATTCTGCCGCCGCCCACCGCCTCGTCCAGGGTCTACAGGGAGCAGCGCATAGCAGCTGAGGCCAAGCGCCGCATTTGATCGGCTTTGGCTGGCGCCAAGGTTTTGCCGATATCGAGGCGACAGCGCAGACCGCTTACACATGCACGCAAATGGTACCGAAACGGCAACCGGCGGCCGTTGCTGCAGCGTGTGGCTGCTGGCACTTACCTTTGCCTTCTCCGTGCTGGATGCCAGGCATCACCGCCAAATCCATCCAGAAAGAGAAGAGAAGGGGGAGAGAGATGGGAGAGAAGGGAAGGAGGGAGCAGCGCCAAAAGGTCATCGACTGACTCACGGCCAGAGTTCGAGTCAGAAAAGCAATGCGACGCGGCGCGCAGGAGTCCCCAGCAATGCGGCTCCGCATTGGATGGGGCTCCTCAGCCCTCGGTGGAAGCTTTCAGGGGTGGAGCGCATCACAGGCGATCCACTGGGCTGTTTGCTTGCCTTGCTTCAAGCACGATCACCTTGAGGCTGGTGGGTCTGCTCGACGAGACGCTGGCCGCCGAGCCGCAGCGCTGCAGGTGGGCTCCGCTCCCACGCAGAAATCCGTCTTATCGCTCTGCTGGCTGCTGGCTATCTCAAAGGCTGACGCCGACCACTGCTCTGTCTTGCCGTCCGACGAAAGGAAGGCGTCACCAAAGGCGTCCATGGCGGCCGGCGGATTGTGGTCACGGCGATGGCACGCTTATGCACCTGTCTGAGCCGCCCGTACCGCGCCGCGGGGGGATTGCTGCGTGCATGCAAGTTTGATGTGGCAATCAAAACCAAACTCAATTGCAGCTCGAAGCTGGCTGGCAGAATTCATATGCTTGTAAATCCTACCTGCCCGCACCGCTCCAGCGGCCAGCCATGTTTGCGCGGCAACCAAACTTTGACTTGGCAATATGACAGCAACTAGAAGTGCTACCAACTTACAGGAAATATATATTGTGGCAGGAGCTGCGCAAAGGCACTGGAGGCGCTGCAAATGAGAGGTGTAGACTGGCAGCTAAATACAGCAGGAGCTGCAGCAAAAGCAACTTACACGCTCTGGAGACAATCAATAAGCCCCATGATCTGCAGCTACCCAGATTTGCAGCTATCCACCATGTACGCTGCTTGCATCCCTGCCGCAGACGGTCAGAGGGTCGCCGTCTGGCGGTGCCTCACGGCGCCGGCCGCGGCGGACACTGCAACGCCAGCGCAGGCGCAGCAGGCACTACTAAACCTGCGGCAGGCGCCGCCGCGGTGGGCCGTCGTCGTCTCCTCGGGCGGCCACTTTGCCGCCGCCATCTTTGCGATGGCGCCGCCGGCGGTCGCCGGCCGGCAGCAGCCTAAGGGGGAGAAGCCGCTGTTCGAGGTTGTTGCGCACAAGACCTTCCACCGCTACGTTGTGAGGTGGGGTGCTGCTGCACTTGTCATTGTGCATTTGCACAGGCATTTCGGGAAACTACGGATCATCATTGCACACTGAGCAATCTCCCTCTACCAAAGCCGCTTTCCACCTTGAGCCATGCATGTCCCATGCTGTCACAGGGCTAAGGCTGGTGGGCGGCAGGCAACGCAGGACGCCACAGGAAAGTTCGCAAAGTCAGCGGGCTCGCAGATACGGCGCCACAACGAGGTGACACTGGATTTCTTATTTACTGCTGCTTGGTTGTACTTGCAATGCTTTGCAGAACTGCTTTGGCAGCTGTGCACCGAGGCTTCTGTGTGTTATCAGTTGAGTCGAGGCTCAAGAAGCGCCGTGAACCTCCTGTGCGCAGCAAATGCTGACGGCGGAGATCCGAGCAACGCTCAAAGAGCACACAGGCCAGCTGGGGGCGGACGACCTGATCTTCGTGCAGGCATCGGGCGCAAACGCCGCCGCCATCTTTGGCGGCGACTCACCGCCGCTCAGCCGCGGCGACGCCCGCGTGCGGCGCATCCCCTTCCCCACCAGGTGTGCATACATGTTGGCCCTGCAGATTGGTGGTGCATCATTGGTGGTGCAGCATCTCTTCAGCGATCAACAAGGCTGTCTGGATGTCGATGCATAGTGTATAGAACGCCGTGCGGTGCGAACAGTGCCCAGATCGCCTGCCCTATTTCTGCAGGCGGCCGACGTTCGCGGAGACCAAGCGGGTGGCCCGCATCCTGGCCTGCGTCTACCTGGTTGAGCAGCCAGCCACAACGCCCAGCGGCCAGGTAAAGGCGGCGGCGGCGGCGCCAGCCGGCGCGCAGGCAGAGGGCGGCAAGGCGGAGGGCGCTGCCGCCGGCGATGTGCAGCAGGAAGCGGCGGCGGCGGCGCGTGAGCAGGAACAGGAGGTTGTGCCGCCGCCGCGGCTGCACCGCGCCGTCCTGTCTGGTGACGCCGACAAGGTGATGTCTCCCTCCCTTGGGCTTTGTTTGAACTTGCCCGCCGCGGCTTGCAGAGGAAGAGAGGTCGGCCCGGCTGTGCCACCCTTTTGTTTTACACTCTGCAGCTGATGTCAGCAGTGCCTGGCTGCATAGCCTGCTCGCCAAACGATAGGGCGCCAAGGTTGCAGATGCATTATTGCTCGTCTGCTGAGGCAGCTCGGGGTGTGGCCTCGGGGTGTGACCTGGCTCTAGGCGTTGTACCTGCTTGAGATGAAGCCAGCTTCACAACGGACCGTACATCATTCATGCGCTGAGCGATCTCCTCTGGCGCCAGGTGTCTTACCTGCTGGAGAGTGGGCAGGACCCGGCGCAGCGGGACTCCCGCGGCCGGCCGGCCTACCTGCTGGCCTCGCACAAGGCCGTGCGTGATGTCTTCCGCCGGTGCGCCCTCCCCGCCTGTTCCCTCTCCCCGCTCGCTTTTCTGTGGACACCTCAGCAAGCTGCACGTTACCGGCTCCCGGCTGTCACATGGCTAGTCGTGTTGGAGTTCCTGGACATGAGGCCCACATGCTTGCGGCACATCAATACAGCTTGCTCAGCTATCGGCGACCTGCAGTCAGCCACGTGGTTCCTTTCGACAGCCATCCCGACTTCAAACTCTAAACCCTGCGGCAGGTACATGGCGGCGCACCCGGACGCTTGGGACTACACGGCGGCAGCAATCCCCAGCGCGCTCACAGAGGAGATGGAGGCGCACCAGGAGGCCCGGGCGGTGCGCCGCTTGGCTTTGATCGTTTTGTTCTGTACAGTCTATAATTTACCCTCTGACTACATCTCTGCTGCCGAGCGGGGCGCCCTGCTCCTGCTGGAGCACACGGCGCGGTCTTTCCGCAAGACCGCAAGCAACCCTTCAAAGGCTGAACGCACAGGAAGGAGACTCTGAAGCGGTTTCTGCAGAGGTAGGGCCCGGCCGACTTGCTGTGCTATGTCCCATGCGGACAGGCGGAGAAGAAGGCGAAGCAGCGGGCGAGGGAAAAGGAGCGCAAGAAGGCTGCGATGGCGCGGCGCGCCAAACAGGCGGAGGAGGCGAAGGCCGCCGCCGAGCAGGAGGTGGAGGCTGCTGCCGCCGCCGCCGCCAGCGCCGCCGCGCGGTGCGTGGCACCTGCCTGATTGGCATGGCGAGTCAGTTATCTCGCTTGCCCCAAAATGACCACAAGCTGAGACCCATTATGCAGTGCGCCATGGAGTCGTGGGGTGCTGCGATCAAGAGGAACTGCCAGGCGTATCTGGTGCTGCAGGGTCTGAGCTTCCTTAACCTGCTGCAGGGTGGCCGGGGTGCGGAGCGGGGCAAAGGCGGCGACGCCGGCGCAGCGCGCCGCGGCGGCTGCGGCGGCGCAGGAGCAGCGGAGCAAGGCGGAGGTGGCGGCGCGACGGGAGGCGGCCGCCGCGGCTGCCGAGGCACGCATGAAAGCCATGCAGCTGCAGGCCTCGGCGCAGCAGTTGCACCTCGGGCACGCTGCCGCCTCATCTCGTTGGAACATTCTTGCATCGAAACAGGCCTCCTTCGCTGCGCATGGCCAGCCGCTCTGCCAACAGGTCAGTCGGGCTTTTCGAATGCACGGCCTCTCCCCTGCACTGTGCATCCCCCAGGTGGCACAGGCCAGACACGAGTGGAATCAGATCTGCCGTCTGCAGAGCTGTAATGACTGACTCGTGCGCCCGCCTGCAGGTGAGGCGGAGACCGGGGCGCCGCAGGCGGCAATCGGGAAGGGGGAGCAATAAGGAAGGTCTGTCAGGTCTGCGGATCGCTGCAGCGATCGCCGGGGCGGTGGTCCTCCTGACTGCGTTCAGGCGGCAATGAACACCGGGCGTTATTGCAGTCAGGTCCTGGTTGAAGGCTGAATCTGGTTGCATTGCTAGAGAAGGTATTCAAGGAGTTCTTTGCGTTTAATACCTCGACTGTGCTCGAGGATCCGAGTTCAGCAACACAAAGTCCACGTCCACCCGATTCCCAACCAAAACTGGATCTCATAACAGCTCTGATTCCCACAAATTTAGTACTTAGAGTTTAGGGTTTTGGGTGTTGGGTATGTACGTGGACTTTGTGTTGGTCGTCATGCATTCCAATGCCTCCACTGCAAGCTGAAAAGTACAGTGCAAGCCGTGGTCGCCCCTGTGCTATCGTTGGTCAAGCTGTTGCAAGCAATTGAATTACTGAAGTATTGTTGGCTAAGCTACTGCTGGTATTGCTGCTCTAATCGTGGACATCTTCTGACCCGGGCAGGCGCACCCAGCCAGAGCGGCCAGAGCCGCGCCAGAACTGCCGCACGCCCGCCCAGCTGAACCTGTGCGCCGGCTGCTGCATGTCCTGCAACTCAGGACAACTGGAGTGTCCGCTGGGGTCTGAGCCTCATGGCCATCACAACCGCGTGGACAGGGCGGATTGGCTGTGCAGAGCAGGACAACACAATAGGCCAGCAGCTTTCTGTTCAAAACGAAAAGGGGACAGAGACTCCACACCATCCGGATCTCTGATGCTGAAGGCTTTGCCGGCACGAGTGATATCGTTTCCAGCGTGGCGGCGCCTGCGGCATGACGGAAAAAGTTAAGACATGCACGCTTTATGAAGGGTTTGCATGGGCTGTCGCACAGGGACTGATTGCGTTGGCATTGACCGTCTCCTTGCGGCAACTGCAACAGCGACGAAACAAGGGAACTGTGTCGGAAAATGAGCAAAGTCGTACCGAGCGTCTCCGGAAGCATTGCCGCCGCCATGCCTGCCAGCAGCGTGGCCGAGCCAAACACCAGGAATGGCAGCACGGTTCTGCCCGCCAGGCTGCCTGCAGCCATTGCACCCTATTGTGTTGACGGCAAACCCTATAACAACCCCTGCAATGTTCCGCTGAGGTGACAACAGCCCCAGAAATCAAGGTCGTCACAAACACACAAACCAGCTGCTGGATGCGCCGACTCACCAAGAAAGAGGATGCCAGGCGCCACGAGCGCTCCCACATGGCCGAGCTGGCTGCAAAAGCCCTGCAGCAAGTGAGTGTCACAATGCAGCGCTCTGCTGTGGTCAGGCTTGCTGCAGGCACAGCGTGAAAAACTCAGACAACGAGCACGATCCAGCGGCAAGGCTCACCAGGGCTGTGTTCCTGACGGTCGTCGGAAACATCTCCTCAGTGTATATGTAGGCGAGGTTGTAGGCCATCGCGACGCCAAACTTGCTGGAGATGGCCAGCAGGCGCTGCAGCCAGCCCCGCGTCAAGGCGCACGCCAGAAAGGCGCCGGCGCCTGCGTGGGAGAGTGTTTGCGGATTTGACTGCGAGTTGCGGCTACATCAATGGCACAGGGTGTCTTTGGTGCACAGCTGTGTTGCAGCAGCGGTGAGGCCTGTCGCAGCGGTAGCTGGGACTGTGCAGGGGGGGCTGGGATGCGGGCGCAAGATGAGGCACAGGGCCACCAGGAGTACACAAGGAGGCCATACGAGCTATAAGACCTCGTACAGAGACGGGAACAGGGGAGGGAGGCACTGACACTCAAGGAGGCCATAGATGAGGATGGGTCTGCGGCCCACGCGGTCGATCATGAAGCCGCTGACCACATACGCCTAGAAGCAGGTTCAAAATGAAATAGGATCATGCGCATCATCGGAACGCCGCCGATGGTCTTGTTACTCAAGCAGCTCGAGCGGTTTCACGCAGCGCACGTCGTCAGAGCAGGTGAACGAATTGTCGAACTCACTGGGATCTCGATCATGTAGATGGCGATGTGGTTCAGGTAGATGTTGCCGGCCAGCGCGCCCATGCCAAATGCGCTGCCATAGTACGCTGCGCAAAGGGAAACGCACAGCACGTCAGCCCAACGTTGGAGCGGCGCCAACCCTGGGTTGGCATTGGCAGGGCACACCCTCTTCACAGTGTCCAGGCGTCACGCATGCTGGGCTGTCCGTGCGAGAACCGTCAGCAAAGGTTCGCTGGACACCGGGCACAATCGCAATACCAGACTTTGCTGCAGACTGCTTGCAGCTAGCCGTGCGTTGCTTGAACCTAGACCCTGATTCCGGGTCGAATGGCGCACCCATGGACACGACGAACCAGATGTACACCATGATGACCAGGCGCAAGCGCAGACGGGGGTGCTTGATGACGTCCCAAAGGCCGACGCGCACCGCGGTGCTGGACCCCATGTCCGCCAGCGGCTGCTCCGGCAGCTTGGTGCGGTTGCCGACGGCGATCGCTGCCAGCGCCGCCGTCGCCTCACCCTGCAAGTGCGTACAAGTTAATTTGAAGAGGACCGGAATTGAGCTGCGGTCCTGCGGGCGCCTGGCAGCGGCCGTCAAGAGTGCGGCAGGCATACGAGGCACGCTATGCGGAGAAACGGTCCCTGGACATGACATGCATGGCAGTCGCTTTGAGCCCCTCGTGTGCCTGGCAGCGGCCCCATTCATAGCGGTGCTGTGTTTGCAGCGTCACGCTAAAAGCACAGAAGCCTGAAGCGTGACGCACGATGCTGTCGGATGCGACTGCAGCCCACCTTGCGGCCGGCGACCAGCAGCCAGCGTGGCGACTCGTGGACGGCGGGCCACAGCAAGAGGTACGCCGCCATGGGCAGCGCGGCCAGCGCCATCAGCGGCCGCCAGGGGCGCACGCTCCAGGCGATCAGCGCTGTCAGGCAGGCGCCGAGCGTGAAGAAGCAGCCCTGTGCATTCAAACGTTTTGGTCTTACATCAGGGCCATTGGCGGAGAGCTCAGGGAGGCCACCTTGTTTCCCTTCCTTTGTTGCGTGCTTACGGCAGTGGCAACTGTGTCGGCCGGGACAGTGAAGGCTGCAGCAGTCGCCAATAGCGGAAGGTGTGGCTGTCGTGTGCAGGCGCGGTTGACAATGCAACAGGTTTTGGACAAAGGACCGTGGACACTGGACGTTGGGCGCACCTGGATGATGCCGCAGGTGCCGCGCCAGGAGGGCCCCACCGGCTCGACTGCCAGCACAAAGCCCACGATGCCAATGCCGCTGTTGCCCAGGCCTGCCCGCGAGACATTGCCGCAATTACTGTGATGGCGGCGCTTGCAAGGAGCGCATGGCAAGTTTGCGGCTAGCTGCCGGCGTTTGCAGTCCAAAGCCAAGCCCAGGCCATGCATCCTATGCACAGATTTTATGAAGCGATCCAGCGGCGGAGAGCGAGCCAGCATCGCAGCGGTGGGTGTGGCGGTCCGCACCTGTGAAACCCCGCATCACGACGTACCACCAGTAGTCTGGCGAAAGCGCGGACGCGAGGCCAAAGACCAACGAGGTGGCCACTGTCGCGAACAGCGCCCGCCGCCGCCCTGGCAGGCATGGAATATAACCTTGTTTTTGCGACGTTGGTTTGATGAGCTGACCGTGAGTGGGAATGGCAGCGCGCACGGAACCGAGCTGCAACCGCTTCGATGGTGCTTCCAACAACCGACATTGAATGATTGGCCAGTGGCAATGAAGCCCTTGTAGGGCCCGCATGCGCACCTATGCGGTCGGACAGCATGCCCCAGAGGCCCGCGCCCACGAGGAAGCCCACAAAGTAGGCAGAGTTGACTGCCTGCGCGCCCCACTCCTCGCGGCACACCAGGTCGAACTCCGAGATGATTGACCGTCGTCTGTCACGATGCAATCACGTGAAGGGTTTCAATGGCTACCGCAAGCTGGTGCAGCCCACAGAGACGAGCACCGGGCGGGCCTGGAGCGGCTGCCTGCCAGATGTGCGTGACTAACATACCCAGCTGCATCAGAACCCGGAAGTCAAGCGCCGGTGGGCGTCGTTGGTAGTGCCATGGGGGACCTGGCGCGGATCCGACGTGACGTTGTGTATTCGGATTTTGGCAGATTGTTGTCAGATCGACAGGCGCTCTTCCCAATCACACATCATGGAAAGGTTTGCCACAGAAGAGGGTTGAAGGCAGGGCGGCTGCAGTGCAAAGTGCAGGGCGCCGCATCAGCTGGCCCCTCACCTGCGGGTCCACTGCCAGGCCTCGCGCGGCAGCATGCACACATCCGGCATCGGCGCCAGCAAAGCCGCCTGGCACACCTTGTCGCCCGGGTCCACGCACCGCCACCAGCGCCGCGCGACGGGGTCCTCCGCCAGGAAGACCGTGACCAGCGTCTGGATGGCGGCTGGCGCACACAGGAACACAAGGGAAAGATGTTGAGAGCCGCGGGCGGTTGTCTGGCTGATGCGTCATACGGTGCGTCTTGCAGCGCATGGTCAACGACACAGGCACTGCCATCGAGGATGGGTGCGAGGGACTCACCGGGCACCCACACCAGGCTGACGAGGCAGAACTGCCGCAGCTGGCCGCGGCCGAACTCGCCGACGGATACGAGCGCTTCATCGATGGTCACCTGCTGCGACTCCATATGCCAGGCATGCCCAGCAGGTGAATGCAGGCGTAGGCGAGTCTAGCTTTGTTTGGGTGCGGCCTTCCTCTGGATTGAGCAGAAGATTTGCGTGCCCGGAGGGTGATGGCCAGCTGCCGCGCTGTGCCAGCCGGTACCCAGATTGAGGCGGCGAGCGCTGGCAGCGTTGTCAATGACCACTCGAGCTGCGGTCGTTGTCGCTCTGTTGTTGTTGCTTGCTCAGTGCATGCGAGCGCGGCAATCCCTGGGTTGTCCCCCTACAAATCTGCTGTGGAAGCTGGACTGCCTCCAGGTCTCAGTGGCAGGACGACAGCGCGCTGCCGAGCGCTTGACACTGGGAGTCTTCAAGTCGACGATGGCGACGTGCAGGCTATTTGTGCAAGCATGTTCTATTGACGATCGATGACTGGCATGGGAGGAGGCTGGCAAGCATTGCTCACAAACTCGTGATTGCGCATCCAGTATCAAATCTGCGTTGCATTACCACTGCCCAGACAACGCGCAAGGCCATCACGCACCGCCAGCTCAAAACATTCCGAGGCCACCGAAGCAATCCCGCAGCAAGTTTGAGGATTTGACAAGGCCGCACAAATCAACATGCAGGGTGCAGAGGAGCTGACAGATGACCTGAGGCATGTCGCGATCGAAGAAGGTGCGCCGCTGGCCCGCAGGTTTCGTGATCAAACATGCTGATTGCGCTGCTGTTCAATGCCGCAGCATCCGCGCAGGCCCTTTTCTCATGCAATTGTGCTCCCGCAGGTGATGGCCAGCAGGGCGAGGAAGATGACGACATGATGAACGGCGACGAGCAGGAGGCAGAGCAGGAGGAGGAAGAGGAATCCGACTTCACAGAAGATGAAGAGGACCGCGACGTGCGTTGGACAAACTGCCCGTGACACGCTGCAAAGCGCATCTCGACAGCCCAGCCGATGCAGCTAGGACTTCAAGGGAGTCAGCTCGAAAGCGTGCGCACGTCGACACTGCATATATCGACATCTCGCATCCTCTGCGGCTGCAGGTGCGGCGGGACCTGCAGCAGTTTGGCATCTACCGCGCGCTGCCGGTGCACGGCGAGCCGGACTTCTCTTCGGGGCCGCCCGACAGCGCCGAGGAGTACCTGCGCCGCGTCAGGTGCACTGAAATTTTGTTATGTTTCGTTCAAGTTCGTTTGAGTCAAGGCGCAATCGAAGTTGCTGGGCAATGCACCTGCGCCGCGTCAGGCAAGCGGAGCTATATCGTCGTGCCTGTTGCAACACTGCTACATTCCTCATGAAAGGCGGGCGCGCTGCGCCACCTGCAGCACGAGCAGGCGAAGTCCTTCCGTAGCTCGCACTCCGCTTCGCCAGCGAGGCGCGAAGCGCGACGCGGCGCAGCAGCCGGGCATTTTGTCGGCTATGGTCCATCACTGGACCTGCGCTGCCGGAATGCAGTGCCGCGCCACACCTCCAGCACGAGCAGGCGGATCTGATTCGGGATGTCATGCACTGCAGGCACGAGGCGGCGCAGCTGCCGGACATTGTGACCTCGGCCATCGACCCGCGGGCATACGACGCGCAGCGCACCGACTGGGCGCCGTCGGCTGCAAATGACATCCCGGAGGCGCCCGACTTTGCGCGGCCCAGCGTGCAGTGGGTGGTGCAGTTCCTGCGGGACTTCGTCGCCGTGCGCACCGACCTGCAGCGGTGAGCACCAGGGTGTATCCTCCATAAGGCGGTCTTCAGGACATTCGCACACGGTGCACATGGTTTGCTGCTGTCCTGGCACGAAGCTGTCTCCGCATCAGGTGTTTGTATCTGGGATTTGCACCGTCCCTGCATCAAACATGTACCCAGAGCGAATCTGCGCCCTAAAGTGGAGATACGTGCATGATGGCGCAGCCGAAAAGTCACATTGTGGACGTCCGCAGACCGACAATCGCCCGCCTGTCCGCTGCAGGACGGAAGCAGAGGGTGCCTATGAGCGGGTGCAGGTACCTGCAGAGGGCGATCACGGCAGCTGGCGCGTTTTCTGCTTCGGCGACGAGGGCGCCGGCAGCCCGCCGCAGCAGCCGACAATGCCCGTGCTCATGGCCATCGACCAGGTGCTGGTTTTGAGGCAGGCGTTCAAAGCTTGAAACCTTGAAAGGGCAGCTGCCGTGCGCGCTCATATCACCCAGTCTGTATGGTGGCAGTCAATGCAGTTGTCCATGCCTGCGCAGTTCACCGCGCAGCCATGCGCCTGCAGCTGTGGGGCTGCTTGCTTCCTGGCATGTGTGACACCAAAGGCCATGCTGACAAGTCTCGCTGGAGGGAGCCTCCTCAACGCTGATTCGCTGTGTTGCCGTGCACAGGTGAAGTGTGCGCTGCTGCTCAAGTGGCACTCGGACTGGTCGGCGGCGACGCACACGCTCACACAGCAGAGCGCCACATGGCTGTACGCGCTCACGGCAAGGCTAGAGCGGCCGCTGACTCAGGTGCGGTTTCCCTCATGGTGATATGCACATCGTGGTTGCTGCGCGTCTGCGCTGCCTGCTCATGTGGATGGGTGCGCTGGGGAATGACAGCCCTGCTGTTTGCGCCTGCAGCAGATGTTCGCAACCAGGCTCCTTCTGGTCCCACTTCCTGCCGTCCAATGCACATAATACAAACTCTCATCGCTCCATGCCAGGCAGCGATGGCCAGCCTGCGGTCGCTGCTGCGGCACTGCGCGCGGCTGCGGTCAAAGCTGACGGATCCCAACGACCCACTGCTGGCCAACCTCAACATCCTGATCGCCATCACCGGCGCCTTCTTTGGGCAGGCGTGCAACCGGTCGCGCTTTGCGGGCGGCAGTGCTGTCTTGTGCATGGCTTCGAGGTCAAGGCTGCGACATGAGACGTGATCACTTCTTGATACCTCTACCTCTTTGCAGGACGAGACGTTGGCTGGCATCTGGGAAGAAGAAACGTGACGCAATGGTTTGACGGCAGCACCACGTGAGCTCTGCCTCCAGAGTGGCGTGCTGCAGTACCTATCACCACACCACCTAGCGATTACAGGATCCGCCAGAAATCTCTGAAGGAGAAGCCGCTTGCCCAAACGCACTCAGCACACTCACGGTGAAATGCAAATTTCCTACAGCTTGGCTGATCAAGGCGTGCAGAATGTGAAGCGGCACGTTCCCACAGCGACCTGCTGCACTGGAGTTCTCTACCTAGACCGCACCCCAGCGTCCGAAAATGCAAGCTCTAGCCAGAGAAGTATCAAAACTGTTTCACCGTCTCAACTCACGCTGGCGGGCGCCTATGAGCCCAGTGAGAAGGCAGGCATGCGTCTGACACATGAAGCGATTGCAGATTTTCAGCAGCCCACCCGTCCTGCCCCTCTCCTGGAGACGTCCAAGACACACGCCTTGCCATGCGGCTGCTCGGCTCTCAGGGCTGCTCCGCGTCCAGATCCTTTGGCTGCGGGCCGTTTGCCAACGCAGCGCCTGCGCCCACGCCGCCGTTGGCCGGCGGCGGCGGCCGCTCGTCAAGGTTCCGCGGCGGCGTCAGCTCCTCGTCCAGGTTGCGCGGCTGCAGCTCTGCGACCGCAGCGACGACGTCGCTGTCGCTGGCCCGCAGCTGCCGAGCCTCTGCATGCAGGTCCCGTGGCCGCGGCTCGTCTGCTGCGGGATCGCCCTCGGCCGCCGCCTCTGCTGCCGCCGGCGGCCCGACCTCCTTTGTGGGACTGGTCCCCTCGGACGCCAGCAGCGCTTTCGCCGTCGACGCCTTGACGGGGCTGCCGCTGGCAGAGCCCGCCGCCGCCTCTGCGCCGTCGGCGGCGTCGCCGCTGCCGCGGCCCATGAGGCCCCAGCTGTTTTTGCGAACTGCCAGCGTCGGCAGCGGGCTGCTCTCCCCGCTCGCGCTCTGCAGTGACAGCATGTACCCTGGTCATCGCACAGTTGCCACATCACTCCTGGGTTTCTTTCGGGCTTGTAGACGCCTCTTCAAAAAGAGATCGAGGTAGACCTGGGAGGGCAGCACATTGCTGCCAGAACGCGAGTGCGTGTAGACTGAAGTGCAACCAACGTGAAGCGGTCTCATCCCCAAAGTCAGTGCCTGTAGTTTGAATTTTCCCATGGCCCGGAAGTGCGCCGGCGCGCAGCCTGGAGAAGAAGGCGCCAGCGGCGACGGGGAATCAAGGTCAGACCCAGAGCCCGAGTCCCATTGGCTAGAAGATTTGACAGAGGGCGCACCGGGGCGCGCGCGACGCTGGTGCGCAGCTTCGAGAAGAAGGCGCCCGCTGCTGCGGCGGCGCCCTTGCCGCCGTCCGCGGCGCCGTTGGCGGCGCCGAGGCCCGCCTTGCCGGCCTGTTGCAGCAGCTGCGCGATGAGCGCGTCCTTGTGCGCTATCTGCTGGTCCCGCTCCGCGATCTGCGCGCGCACCCCCGCCAGCACCTGCTCCTTTTCCTGCCGCATCAGGATTGAGGGTTTGTTGGTGTTTAATTGAGGGTGTGTTTCCGCTCCTAGAGATCTCCTGTTGGTGGGTGGTTTGCTTTTGGCAGAGCGCCGGCGTGCTTCTCACCTGGAGCTGGGAGTCGAAGAAGGCGAGGGTGTTGTTGATGACCAGTGCAACTCCTGACCGCTTCGACACTAGACCAGAGCAACACGGGTGCGGCAGCCGCTGTGCTCATTTGTATTCGTATCCACCTGGAGCTGGGAGTCGAAGAAGGCGAGGGTGTTGTTCACGCCCAGCAGCTTGTCGTGCAGCAGGTCCACCAGGCTGGCCTTGGCCTGCAGCTCCTCCACCGCCCCGCTCAGCTCCTTGCGTGCGTCCTGCAGTTCATGGGCACAAGTAATATCAAAAGGGACGAGATTAGAACATATGGTTGAACATCCTCTAGTGTGTCTAGTGTGGGCCTTCAACACATGAAATGTGAGCAGCCAACATGCAAAGCTGCTGCGACAGGCGCCGGCCCTGGGCCAGACAGAGTGCGTTCCCACGGTCTGCAGCTGCTGAAAGCCGCAGCGCTGCAGGATTCCCCCCGCAAACCAGAAAATCCAGTGCTGCTGCAGCTGCCGCCTGTCGCCATGGAGCATTGTGCAAGCGCTGATCCGCCACAGCCCGCGAGGCGAACCATTATGCTACCAATCGCACCGCCACGTGGTTGGTGGCGGACTGCGCCTCCACCTCCGCCTCGTGGCAGGCGGCCTCGGCGGCAAACAGCTCCTCCTCTAGACCCTCCACCACCGCCAGCAGCTGCGACATCGCCGCCGCGTGGCGCGAGGCCTCTCCGGGCGCCGCCGCCTCTGCTGCCGCGACGCGGTTACGGCCTGCAGTGTATGGAGGACGTTTTTGTTGAGAGTCTTTTTGAGGGTAGCTTCAACCGCTCACGACCGCCACAGGCATATAGACGAACAGGCATGCGGGAATTGGGGTAGCGGCGTGCGATGAGTGTCAACACGTGTGTGACACACAGAGATGCAGAGACATCCTTACGCTCATACAAAAGGCTCACTAAAGGCCTCGCCGATGGTGCGCGCGACGACGTTGGAGGCAGCCTCAATGTGCCGTCGCGCGCGCTCCGCCGCGGACTCACCGCTGGGCACCCTCGACAGGGCCGCCCCCGCCTGCTGCTGGGCTGCTGCAGCCACAAATAGGGTTATCATGACATGATGATCAGACCCCGGCGAGCATCAGGTCCGAACTTCTGGAGGATGCACAGGTGGTGCTATCAATTGGTGCAGTTGCAGGAGCCATCTGCTCATTGTCGTGCAGCCCACACCAATGACCTGCACGCAGCGGCAGTACCCTGCCTGCTGTGACTGTGGCCGTGACATTTGGTGAGCCAGAGCCATTCGCGGCTGACTGCGCCGCGCCGCCTGCGTCGCAGCCGGCCTCTGCGACCGCATCCAGCCCTATATCACCCAGGCACAGGGGCGTGGAGCCCGGCTCGAGGCGCGCCCGCGGCAGCGTCTGCGGCATAGAAACGTCGAGCTCTGGAAGGGAACGATGTGCGAAGCGGAAACTGGTGAGCTCTCTCGTGAGCCGCTCGCAGCGTCGGGCAAATTTCGTCAAGGTGCAGAGCCTGGACTCACATTGCGTGCAATCTTTGCAGCTTCGTGCCCTTGCAGGCTCCCAAAGAACCTTGGATACTCGTGGTTGGAAGGTGGTGGTGAGGCATTCTGCGACAGCATCATCCTGCATGCCTGACAGATGACAGAGCTGTCTGCGTGCGGTACAGATATGCCTGGGTACCTTGAACGGCGTTGCCGCGATGTGGTACGCTGCTTCCGCCGCTGCCGAGCTGTTCCGCGCCACGCTCGCCTTCGCGATCTCTTCTGCCTCCCCTGACAGCACCTCCGCTGCACAGCAACGCAGGCACGTTCGAACATATGGTGGACTCGAGATGCAAGTGAAACTTGGCAGAGGAGAGCCGGCTGCTTTCGGCTTGCATGTTGAAGGCGTGTGACTTTGCAGTGCTGTCTCATCGAGGGGGGGAGCCCGCTCACCGCCAGGGACGGCCGAGCCCTTGTTGCGGCTTCGCTTGCGGCCAAACAGGCGGCGGCTGGCGGGTGCGTGCGGTGAGGAGATGCGGTCCAGCCGCCTGCTGACGGCGCTCGCCGCCGCGCTCGCAGCAAACAGACCGCCGTCGCTGCATATGTGCATACAGATCTTTCAGTGCCCCTCGGAGCAGGTGTTCTCAGGGTTCACAATAACCCGCCCTGGGGTGCGATGGGCAATGTCGCAGGAGCCTTGGCCACGGTTTCAAGACCAATGAGGAGGTAACGGACTGTGTCGGAGAAGAAAAGCCGCCCACCTGCGCTGGACCGCTGGCTGCTCTGGCAGGGCGTCGGCTGGCGATGGCTGCTCCTGCACAAGTGAAGTGCCCAGCCGGTCACTTGCAAATCGAAACAGACATTACTGGATTGCAGTTCGACCAGAAGCAGCATGCGGCTGTGCCGTAATGACTGGTCGTCTGTCTCGGCAATTAGGTTGACTCACCGCCCGCGTGGACACCTCGCTGACGGGCGACAGCTCGGCGGTGCCGTTCGTGCCGGAGCGGCCGGCCAGCAGCTCATTGCTGGGAATCTGGTTGACGTATTTCCGCAAGTCCTGTGCAGGAGCACAGATACTTCGGTCACAGCGGTGCACTAAACCCTTAAGCACAGTGAGTGTCAGCCTCCTCACCCGTGGTCCAGCGTCCACACGGGATCGCACGCACTGAAGTGGAACTTTTCAGAGGGGCGCTTCAGCACCGCTCCCTGGTCACTGGTGCACACTGCACACTCGAGACAGAACTCGTGTTCACAACAGGAGGCGGCAGGAAGCAGAAATGCTCACCGCAAGGTCATCCGACCTGCTGGGCGGCTTGTTGGAGAGCTGCGCCAGGCGGGACGGCGTGATCGCGTCCTCCTCCGACTCGTCAGAGTCGTCGCTGCAGGTCAGAGGTCGGATCCGGAGCTCAGACTCTTTCTGGAGCTCAGAGTCTCTGCTGCAGGCCACACGGGTTGAACCCCTTCGAACGACCATCAGCAGAGGCAAAGTCCGTGGGGGCCTGGCACAAAGCCAGCAATTGGCACACACCTGCCGGAGTAGTAGTCGCCGCTGCCCATGGGGCCGCTGGGGCTGTCCGGCGCCGCGTCGTCGTCCGCCGACGCCTCGCCATCGGAGCTGGCCCACGCCGCGTCATCGTCCTCGGACGAGTCCTGCGGCGCAGTGCAGAAAAAGGCGTCAGGACAGCACTGGCGACATGATGTCGCAAACTGCCAGTTGAGCCGCTTAGCGCTGGCGAGCCTTTCTCAAGCTGCAGGAGAACTGATGAGACAGAACCACACGAAGGGTCATGAGTGTATAACTGGCCAAGATGGGCGAACAGGCCCCTCACAGAACACGTGTCATCAGAGCAGCCACACATGACCACGACTCCCAGCACAGGTAGAGGGAAGGCGTGGCAGAGGGGTAGCACTGAGCTCGCAGTGGTCCCAGCACAGAGAGAGGAAAAGTGCAGCAAGGGCGCAGCACTGACGTTGAGCTTGGAGGCGACGACGGTGGTGCGGTAGGCCTTGCGCAGCGCCTGGATCTGGTCCATGGTCAGGCCCGCGAAGGCGATGCAGGCCATGTCGATGAGGCGGCTGGCGTCGAAGGACATGGGCGCCATCGCGTGCAGCAGCGTGAAGGCGTCGATGCTGTCCACCGTCGCCACCAGCGCCTGTAAAGGGATTCAAGGGTCAAGGCGGGCTCAGCACCAGATGCACTCGGTTATAGCTTGGATGTCAGTGTAAGCTTCTTGTGCGGGGGAACAGCGATTCCTTCGAGGCAGGCGGCCACTGCTCGTACCGCAGTCTTGCATCCACTGGGCATCCACTGGGCGCAGTCTTGCATCCACTGGGCGTGCCATTCGGCCTGGTCGCCTCACAAGGAATGCCAACAACAGGCTGGCGCAATGCTGGGCAGCCTGGCGACAGTATGCCGAACAGCACTTTGCTGGCTCAAGCTGTGCAACAGGAAGCTGCAATGCGAGAACGCCAGCTGCCGCCTGCACCTGGGCGTAGATGTCGACGAGCGCAAGCGCGCAACGGAAGAGCACGGAGGCGCAGCGGTCGAAGAACAGCACGTCCCACACGCGCAGCGTGCCCTCCAGCGGCAGGCTGGTCACGAACATGGTCAGGAACCAGTTGAGTGCCATGGACGACACGTTGACGCCGTGCCGCGTCAGGTGCGCGCACAGCGTCGGAAAGCGCTGATCCACCTGCGGCAGGCGGCAAAGGCAGAGTTGAGCCAACTATTTTAACATGTTTGCAGGGTTGGGGCGCGCACAGCGTTAGGGAGCGCTTGTCCACCTGTGGTGGAGGCGGCAACAGCAGTGTCTTATACACGGCTGTGACGAGTCGGATGGTCGATAAGGTGCTCCGCTCCCAGACTGTCAACAGATAAGTAACACTGGCCAGAGTTGCAAGGGCCGCACCTTTGGAACAGCGCCGCGCCAGTCTAATTCGATGTACACTGATCTCACAGGACAGCGGCAGGCGCGGGCTGGCTGCCCGGGGCGACGCGTGGGGCGCACAGAAGGCAGGTTCAAGCAGATGCAGCAGAGGAGCTATGCAGGAACCGACGTGAAACCCGGCTGTGCAGAAATGAAAGTGCCCCCAGGTGCTTGAAGAACAAAAAGCCAAATCCAAAGCCAAAGTCAACCAAATCAAGACGAAGGCGCACCAGGTGCTTGAAGACGGCCTGGTCGACCTGGGGGGCGATGAGGTCCATGTTGAAGTAGCCGGGCAGCAGGTCCTCCACCACGTGAACCAGTGCCCAGAAGGCATCCTCCTCCTCCATGAACAGCAGCATCGCGCCCGCTATGAAGTTCATGCCCTGCCGCAGGATGAGACACTGTGAGTTGGTAGTGTCACAAAGCTGGGTCATGGGCACATGCCCGGGTGCCCAGAAGGCGTCCTCCATCTCCATGAACAGCGGCATCGCGCCCGCTATGAAATTCGTGCCATGCGCGCGGCACGGTGCTGTAAATGTGTGCGGCCAAAGGGGGCGTGCCCTCTTGCCCCTCTGGGGCAAAGCGTGGGCATTCTGTCGGCTTGATTGTTTCGGCATTGCTCATACACGGTGAATACCATCGTGTAGATCCACATGTAGTGCATCAGAAGAAGGCAATGCGCAGCAGTGCAGGCACCTGGCAGTAGCCGACGGCATCGTTGCGGCGGGAGTAGGCCGCCAGGATGCGGCGCAGGGCGCCGCGGCCCCGCCGATTCATGAGCGGGTGCCCCGGGAACGTGCGGTGCAGGTCCTTCTCGATCTGCACGTTCCAGTCGTTAGTGGAGGGGTGCCACGGCTCCGATGTTCGGCTGCGCCTGCGGGAGCAGGGGATCATCTCGACTCAGGCGTCATCTCCTTCAGAATCGGCAGCTGCATTGGGTGGGAGTCCTGCAAGGAGGCAGCCACTTGTCATGTTGGTGCCGCATCCTTACGTTGAGAGCAATTGTCTCACCTGCCGGTTTCTGAGCCTGACACCGACAAGCGGCTGGTCGAGACTGTCCGCCGCGCTGTGATGACCGGCTTGGGCGCGCTCGCCTCTGCCATTGCGCTGTCACCGTCCGCGGCAAGGCCTGCCGCCGGCGCCGCAGCAGCAGCTCCCCCTGACGCAGTATCCGGCTCTGCAACTGTCGCGCCTGAATCCGCTGTTGGGTGAGCCGCCACTGCTGCCTCTGCCGCCGGCGCCGATGCTGCTGCTGGGGCATACGACGCTGACGTGTGCGACTCGCCGTCGCTGCTGGAGTGCTGGGAGCGATAGCTGCTGGGAGCCTCCGTGCTGGGCGCCGTGTGAATGCCGTTCGCCTCTGCCTCACCAGACGTCTGGCTCCGCTGCACCGACAGAGCAGCCAATGCCGCCGTCAATGCATGATGGCAACATCCTTGCAGCAGTTGATCACACCATTTGGGGCCATTCTCGGCAAGGAGCCGCCTGATGTCTCCATATGCCCAGGGGCGAGCTTGACCAGACCGACATATAAAGGCCTGCTGTCGCAGACAAATCGACAACTTGGGGGCAGGTGAATGCGCCGCACCTTACGGCCGTACTTGGTATTGCCCAGCGCTTTTTGCACCAGCTGCTCATACATGCCGGCCTCCCGCTTCCTGTCCAGGCACAGGAAGATCTGCCACAGCCGGCCTCGCAGCGCCTGCACAGACAGCAGGGTGTGTGAACAAAGGTGCACGGCAAGCACACAGCGTGACAGGAACCTTTGCAAACTGTCTCATGATTGAAGCAATGCAAACATGACGAGTGGAGGCAAACCATGCTTGGATGCTACCCAACAGACACTCCCTGTGCACATCGTCAATGTAACAGCATCCTCACCCGGGGCACACCGGCCTGCACAAGGCAGCGCAGCTGCGGCAGCCAGTCCGGCATCTCCGCGGCGCCATCATCTGCGCCGTCCCGCTGCGCTTGCCACTCGCTCAGCGCGGCCTTGAAGGGCTCCAGCCCCGCCTCGCACGCCGCGTCCAGCTGATCGGCAGTGGTGCCGTCGTCCCTGTCACAGTTGCAGGCCGCAGCATCGCTAGCAACTGTTGTTCTGGAATGTTGCAGCCGCATATTTCGACAACCCATCGAGCATCTGCGATGCGCGCCTGTGCTTTGATACAGCACCATGTTTGATGTTCAATCCTGCTTCGTCAGCTTCCTCCCCACTTGCCTCTGGGCCTCCGGAGCGAACGACAGCAGGAACGATGTCCACAGGCTGGCGCGCTCCACCTCCTCCTTTGCCCAAATTGGCGCATACTGCTTGAAGAGGTCATGGTGATCCCGCTTGACCTGCAGGTGACAGGACAGCCCGTGAGAACAGTACGAAGAGACCGTCTGAAATATGGCCAGCGTGTTCAGACCCAGGACTGCCAGCAGCAGCTGTAGCGCTGGAGCTGTCGGTGAAATCTCGAAAACCTCAGGCGAGGCCTTCTGCAATGATGGCTGTTGCAGGCGTGATACACAGACGATATAAACGCAAATAGTATCGTCCAATCTGGCCCAGCTTCACGCCAGCGGCTAGTGCTGCCGGTGTGAACGAGCAATACACATGCAAGGCGCCACAGCCAACGCTGCTTACCACGAAGCCGTACGAATCCTTCAGCACTGGCGATGAATGCCGTCGAGACATCGCATCTGCTGCCTTGCGCGGCACACGAGCCGGATCAAGCCCGGCTCAGTTCGGCGCACGATCTGGGAGCCTCCTCTGAAGTGCACAGCTGCTATCCAGCCGAAGCACTCACAACAAAATGTCCACCCGACCACTCAAAACCGATGGACAGCCTGCTTGCAGAGTCCGTGAAGCTTAGCGAAGCCAAAGCCGAGGCAACACTTGAGCTGTCGTACTTGAAATTGTAATAGTCAGCGGCAGGACTGTGGCGAGTGCACTCTCTCAACCGGTTGCAGCGTCTCAAAGTTGCAACCTGCAGCAATCAGTCCAGGTGGCAAGCTTGTCAGTTCCCGCGTTTGACCCGGAGATGCGCGGGAACTGCTGAATACGGCTACGAGTATGATAGCTCAGGGTTTTGGGAGTTGATTTGCCCACGTCACAGCTGCAAGCGATGGCCATTCCCTGCATTGCAAGCTTCTTCATGAGAAACGATCTGTTGCAGTGATCCGGAGTTGTCACTGGCAGCCACGCGGTGTGATTTGGCCATCGAACGAGCGACGTGCTAGGAGCAGCAGTAGCTAATTCCTGAGGTTGAAATCTTCTTTGCGCAGCCAAGCTGCCATACTCATCACTGCTCGTTGCACCATGAGCTCAGCAGCAACGGCTGCGCTTGCAGCCGCCAGGCGAGCGGCGCAGCAGGCTCGTGGCCCGCATGCCCATCTCATGTTCGGCGCGCAGCGCACCTACAGCTCAGTTCCCGGCGCTCTGGGTCCCGGCAGCAGACTGTCGGCCCTTTTCCAGCAGGACCTGAGCCCTGCGCAGCAGCTCATCAGCCTGCGACGGCATCTCAGCAGCAGGTCATCGGCGGTGCCCGGCGGCTTGCCGGGTACCGGCGGCGGGTCGGCGGAGACGCAGACCGGCGCCGGCGGGCCCGCCGCCGGCTCCGCCGAGTCGTCCACCGGCGCAGCCACCGGGCCAGCGGGCGGCGGCGCGGAGACCAGCACAGGGCTGGGCACACCGGGCCAGACCGCGCCGGCAGAGGCCGGCACAGGCCTGCGGGAACCGACGGATGCGCCGCCGGTGGAGCAGCACGAAGGCGCCAGCACCGCCGATGACGTTGCGGCCGCCGAGCGCACGGCCGGCCCGCAGCAGCCGCCGACAGGTGCCGGCGACACAGCAGAGCAGACGCAGATGCAGCCACAGGAGCAGGCCCCTGGCAGCGCCAATGGCGAGCACGCAGAGCCTGCCGTGGGAGCCGCAACTGGCGGGCCTGCAGGCGGCGAGCAGCCTGGCAGCCCTCAACCTGAGGGCCGTTCTCAAGGTGAGACATATGATGTTGCAAGGCTTACATGTTCTGTCAGTGCGTTTTTGCCGCAGGGAGGCCTTGGAGAAATCACATGCCTGCACGAAAGATTTTTAGACCATCATCTGGCTGCGTGGCAGGGTCAGATGAGCCTATCAGAGCGGAGTCGAGTGATGAGGAGGGCTTGCTGCCCTCTCTCGTCCAGGCTGTGCAGGACATGGCGGTGAGCAAGAAACCTTGTGTGTCATGTGCTGGTGCAGAGTCTGACAGTTGCCAGTGTGGACGCACTACAGCGATCCTCCTACTTGACAGCATGCTTCCTTAATCTTACAGTTGCCATTATGCACATGCGGTGCGCCTTCTCATCTGAGGGGTGAGGCTGTCCTAAACCGAGCTTGACTATCGACTGTGCATCTCCCCACAGGGCCGGCTGGCTTTGAGGATAGTGAAGCGAAACATCGAAACTGGGTTCAGTGAGCCAGATTTCATCGAGTCGGCAAAGGACGCCTACTGGATCACGAATGAATTGTTCGCCAAGCGAGACATTGACACCCTGCAACCCATGGTGTCCCAGAAGCTGCTGGCGGCGTTCAGGTGGGATCCAGTTTCAAAAAAACGCCTCTGAGACTGCACGCTCATGTCTGCCAAGCTGGCTGCACTGCAGCAGCAACTGCTGCGCCATGCCCCGCCAGCGGCTTCATCGTGATGGAGACGGAACGTCTACTCGTCTCCAGAAAGGAGGGGAATAACTGTGCAGACAATCTCATGCCGGTGCTGTAGGGACACACATGAAGAGTACGATCAAAAGGGGTATGTTGTTTCAGTTACAAAACCTGCTGCTCATTGTTTCGACACCCGTATCATGGCGTTCTGTCTGTTTTCAGCCAGTGCAAAACAGTCGACGATATGCTGACGCGCTCGCATCCGCTGCACAGGTTCACCTTCCAGCTGACGAAGCAGACCGTGGACGACGCCAGCATCACAGAAGTGTCCACCATCGGGGTGAGCGGCAGGTTGGGCAACACCTGCCTAGCGTCACATGCTCCTTGCAGGCCATGTCCTGTGGCGAGGTTGCTCCCTGTGTTCAAGCTGTGATTAGCGACAGCAAATGCTATGCGCCAGTCATGCCGCCCGCCGTCCAAGCATGGTTGCTGCTTCTGCCGCAGAAACAGGGCATCGCAGATCTGGACCCAGATCTGGCAGCGCTGGTGCCGGACGAACCGGAGCCGCCGTCGGCCGCCGGCAGTGGCGCGGTCGCCGCGGCGGCCGTTGGCGCCGACCAGACGGCGCAGACGTCCGTGCCAACCGACTGGCGGGCGCACCTGAAGTCCATGAACCCGCTCAACAACCTGTTCCTCGTCATCGGCGTCCGGTTCCGCGGCAGCCAGGAGCTCGAGGCGCGGTGCCTTGTAGACCCTAATGAACCTTATCCACACAATGCCCAGTGATGACAACCTGACACATGCATGCACAGGCGTCATTCACCTCGTTGTTGCGCAGTCTCTGGCGTCACCGTCAAATACATCGGGCAGCGGCTGCAGCTGAGGGCTGAAATCATGTGCGTTGCACTGCAGACGCGGGAGAAGGAGGGCGGCAAGGTGCTGTCGGTGCTGACGGACAAGCGCAGCCACGTGTGGCGATTTGTGCGGGGGCCGCTGTCCGCTGTCAGCCTGCCCGCGCGGGAACTAGACCTGCAGTGGAAGGTGCTGGACATCGTGCGGTAGGACCTGCAGCCTGGGTATAGCTGCAAGGAAAGATTGGTCGTGGACCAATGTACCAAATGGCGACAACCTGAATCAATGAACTGCTTCCTCCAGCATGTACTTACAGCTTGCGGGCACAGGCAATCATAACAGCGGACAGTGTCTCTCAGCAATTGCAGTGTTGAGCGATTGCGCTATTGGTTCCTCGGCAAGTGCATCGACAGAGCCGAGAGTGGCAATCGGTAAGGAGGACGCGCAACGAAACTGTGTCGTCATAACGACGTCTTCTCTTTAAATGGGTATTACTAGGTATCGATACGTGCCGAAGCTGATGCCAGCAAAGACAGCCTGCCGCCTGACCCTGCATGCTGCATGCCACATACGCCAGCTGTCCGTCCTACCAAAAGGGCACTCTCGCTTGGGGACTCCAATAGGATCTCACATCCAGGATCGCGGACATCATGTGGAGAGCCACATGACTGTCGGCATGTGTTGTGACAGCCATTCGTGCCACTTCTCTGCCGCTGCTGTTTCCCTGCATTGCGAAAGGCCGGCTCTCGCAGCCCTCTCCACCAGCGCCCGGAGCACTGCGCCTGATGCCTGCTCATGGCACATCGCTGCGACCGCGCCCCGGCACGAGGCGGGCGCCGGTGCCGCGTTGACAGCATGCTATGAACTGGCGGCACGCTTTGCGCTGGCGGCGCGCTCGGGCCGCTCCTGCTCAGATCTCGCAGTAGACGCCGTCCATGCGGTAGCCACGCCGCTTGGCCTTGTCGGCCCACTCCTTCCCAGCCGCCGCGTCCCGCTCGCAGCCGTACCCCTCCATCAGCATCTGGCCCAGCAGCGCCTGCTGCTTCTGTGCAAAGAACCAGGCGTGCGTGTCAGTATTTCAATACCTACATTGTCGAGTTCAGTGTCACGCAGCTGCAGACACCATGAGGTCCGGACAGGGGGCTGCAGAGCCATGTCCACACGGAGTGCGCACTTGAAATTTGCAATGCTTTAAGTTGAGCTGCTGTGGCGCACGGCATACGTGAGCTACCCGTGCAGGAAGTTCCTGAACGTACCACATCACCCTTCAGCGCCTCTCGGTGCGCGTCAGAGTACCAGCGGCGCACAGCGTCCGTGACCACAAGGCTGAGCGGCGCCGACTGCGGCGGTCGCCCGTTTGCCGGCTGCGCTGTTTGCTGCTCGGGCGTGCGGCTTGCAGCAACGGGCATGTGGCCGTTGCCTGTGCGCAGGAAGGAAGCATCTGTCATGGCAACCGACACATTATGGTCACGATACGCTGGCAATGCGCGTCAGCCGCGAGCAATCTAAGCTGTCAGCAAGGAGCGCTGCACCCCGCGAAGCAGCGCTTGCGGTGCTGAGCAAGTGCGGGTTTTGCAGACGTTTGGCGGGTGCGCGGCGCGGTCAGGTGGCCACTGGAGCGCAGAGCGCAAGGGCACGCACCGGTGGCCATTTTCCTCTCAAAGACTCTGCGGAGTGACGGGTCCGAGACGATCCGTTGCATCAACAGCGGCCTAATGGCGAGGTTTGCCGGCCTCGGAGCCGTGCTGCTCGTCAACGCGGCGACCATGCACCTGAGGCGTCACCAGAGTGTCGTGCGATGCGATCCTGAGCCTCAGCAGCCCGCCGGCGGTGCGCAAACGTCAAAACAACCTCACGCAGGCTGCGGGCACCTCAGCCGGTCTATCACAAAGGTCGAGGCGCGGACAGGGTCTACAGGCGCCTCTGCAGGCGCATCAATCATCATTTTTGCTGCAGCGATTAGCTTGCGAGATTTAGTCTAATCCTATTTCCGATAAACACACACAGCCTGCCTGCAATGCAGTCATGATGTGCTGTGTGTCTCAACGCTCCATCACAGACTGCGTGCTGGGACGGCTGCGCAAACCTCTGCGCAAATCTGTCGGATGCACATGAAATCCTGACAATGTTCCGTGACTGCCATCTCTTTTATGGCCTGTGGCATCACTCTCGGTCCCAGCCATTTCTCTGCTTCTCTGTGAGACCTCAGCATCAGTGCCGCCGATGTTTCTCGCAGCAATCAGCTCGCGAGTTACAGCTGTACGGCGCTCCTGATCTGAACCCACGCACGGCAAAACTCGATTCACAGCCTTGCGGTGAGGTACTGCAGCCGCCCGACCTGGACTGCGGCCTGCTTCGTGCTTCCCCGTCCCTAATGCCGTTTGTCCCTTGTACGGGACAGGCTTTCTTCGGATGCGCTGCGACACCCGCGGCACCTCCTTCAACTTGAACTGCAAGTCTTCAGTGCCATCAGAGCTGCATCAGAACACCTTTCCTCACATGAAGCATCATCTTGACGAAATTACATGGAGACGCTCGTCCCTCGGACGACCTCACTGCGTAGTTTCGATAAACCCTGAACTATCCCAGGCAACATCTTCCCGTCGCCTGTTGCCTATCTATAGACATTGTACTGCACAACGAGCCTGCAGCAGCTCGTAGGTTGGGGATTGCCACGTCTCGCCGTATGTCGCCACAGCTCCGCCTGCATCGCTCATCGTCTTAGCGCGCCAACGCGGCACAGCTGTACCGAAGCACCCAAACCTCCCACGCAAGCATAACACGGGCGGACGCCATTTCCGGCCGGCCGCTGCCGGGTCAGGGGCGGCTTCGCGATGCAGTGGCTCCGGAGGGCATCGCTGGGCGGCAAGCCCAAGCCGCGGGCGTCGTTGGAAGAAACGGCACAGCAGAACGCTGTACTGACTCCAGCCCGCAGCGCTGAGGCGCGCCTGCCGGACATGACACCGTGGGACAGCAGCAGCAGCGCCACGAAGGCGCCCAGCGCCCCCAGGTGAGAGCCTGCGTGTCTCACCGCGGCAAGCTTCTGTATCAGACACAGACCTCTTGGCCTTCCGGCGGTGGTCAAGTCATTGCCTGGCTGTTGTACGGCGGTGTGTCGCTCTGGAAGCCGTACACAACATCATAACGCTTGAGGCCGGCATGCATCGGCTATCATGCATGCGGCATCTGCGTCCCGCAAACCACGTGTGGTGGCCCAGCCTCGACTTGGCCGCAAAAGCCAAGCGCGGCACCTTCCACCGGCCTGTTTCCCCCACGAGAAGCTCGCTGAGAGGCCATTGCAGATGTACGCCGTCATGTGCAGCCTCGGCGTTGACAGTTCCGCGTTGCGGCGCCGCGCCCAGGCGCGGCGCCGCCTCCGCCTGCGCGCCACTTTCGCCACCAGCATTACACAATTCCAGAGAGCTGCCTGCCGTGAAGTTCCTGCTGTTTCCTTAAAATTTCGCCAGGAACAAGAAGGCGCAGCAGACGCTGCGGGAGGTGCAAGCCTCCGCCGCATTGCTGTGGTCCACCGCGGCAGAGCAGCGGGGCGACACAGCAGCAGCGGTGCCCACATCAGCAGCGGAGCCGCTGACCATGCACCCCTACTACGTGCCGGTGTTCACGTTAAACAGGTGGGCACATCTGCAGGTACTGCGCAGGTTGAGCGTGCTGCTATTGGCTTGTGCTGTAACGGCGCCGCGGAAAGGCGTTACAAATCGGTGGGTGGTGCGCTTAGCAGCAGCGCTGGTGGCGCAGGGGCGCCTCTGGCTTCGTGCAGCTCGCCACAGACAGCCGCACTGCACGGCATTACGCCATCAAATTCATACAGCGAGGGGACTCTTTCGACGTAAAAACCATTTCCCGGGAGCTGATGAACCAGGTGCGGCACAGCAATGATCCATGTCTGTGGCATGCACGCAAACACGACTGATGCCTGCTACATGTACAGAGCCCTGTGCTGTATGCAATGTGTATGCGATGTTTGCGTCGGCTAATGCATCATTCGTTGCTGCCGCAGCGAATGTGCTATGGGCACCCAAACATCATCCAGCTCAAGGCAAGTCCGCATGTCACCTGCCTGCCGCGCTTGTGCACCATTCTTGGCACTGGTCAGCAAGTGGTCAGCAAGGAGCACTTCCAATCGCCTTGCAATGCAGGTGATTCACACAGTCGATACAATAATATGATACGAACAGTCATGTTCGTTCTGCAGGAGGTGTTTCTGACGTCGCACCACCTGGGCATTGCGATGGAGTATGCAGATGGTGGGGACCTGTCGCAATACATAGACGACGAATCGCAGAGAGGGGTGCGCGTTTGCATAACGTCCAATCTCTATGCCTTTGCGATCATCAGTGCGGCGCCCACCTCGCTTCCTGCGAAGCAGCCCATGGCTCCGCCAGGCGCGCGGCCGCAGCACGAATCACAGTCACTGGCAGTAACCAGGTCACGACGTATATTTCTGATGAGCTGTCCTGTGCCGCATCCCTTGCAGAATGAGGGGTTGCCAGAGGACGATGTCAGGTGGCTGTTTCAGCAGCTGATCGTGGCACTAGATTACTGCCACCGCCACGGCATCGCCAACCGCGACGTCAAGGTGCTCCGCCATGCCGCCATATCTGACAGTCTTGGTGCTGCTAGACTGGGCAAGGACGACACACAAGACCCACCCACCTGTCTTCACATGGAAAAGCACCTGCAAAATGCCACAATGCCGCCCTGTGCTGAGGTGCTACACTTCTGTGACATGTGAAAAACAATATCTATAAGTACTTTCATTTATATCATATCTATATCTTTCTGACCGCGCAGCTGGACAACATGATGCTCCACGGCACCTGGCCGTCGCCGGTGCTGAAGATCTGCGACTTTGGCTTCTCCAAAGACGAGGCGGGGCAGTCGGTGTCCAAGTCCACCTGCGGCACACCAGAGTATATGGCGCCAGAGGTGTGCATGTTGCAGACGGGCAGTTGGAACAGTGGTTGATAATGTGGAAGCATGTTCGCTCTCAGCTCACAGTGCGCCAGAAACGAGGATCGCTGTTCAGTTCCACGGACACCGAAGCACAAGTCATCTCCGCACCTGGCTGGGCAAACCCTGACCACTGCTGCCCATTTGCAGGTGCTCTTTGAGCGCACCTACGACGGCAAGGCAGCAGACGTGTGGTGAGTCGCTGTTCTGAGGCCAATCCCAGCTACGCCGCAATGACGTTGCGGTTGCCATCACCCGCACGCAAGAAGCGCAGAGCTGCGGCCGCAGGCAGGCTCACTCATTCGGGCAGCAACTTTTCTTTGACACTGTGACATGCCGTGTGCAAGATCTCAATTGTGTTCTTCAAATTGAACAGGTCCTGCGGCGTTAGCCTGTACGTCATGCTCACCGGCGTGTTCCCCTTCGCACGGGAGACCGACGACGAGTGCACCAACGTGGTCCGCATGCAACGCATGTTCACGCGCATCATCCAGGGCGAGTATGCTCCGCTGCACAAGGTGAGCCTTCAGGTTTGCTGCTGCTGGCGCCGCCGCCGCTGCTGCATGCCGCCACCGCTGCCTCGTTGCCGCTGCAGACTGCTTTGCTGCGCTCTGGCGCACCCTTGAGATGGCGGATGCACCTTGTGTGCCTGCCTGCCTTCCCCAAAAGCGGAGCACGTGCATCCGCATCGCCTCGGGGAGCTGTCCCACCAAAGCCGCTATTCAGCAGCAGCCTCACCGCACGTGCAAATTTTTGCAGGTGTCGGCAGAGTGCCGGGACCTGATGCACAAGCTGCTGCAGCCGGACCCGGCGAAGCGGGCGTCTATGGCAGCCATCATGGAGCACCCCTGGTTCCAGCGCGACCTGCCGCCGCAGCTGATGAGTCTCAATGCGAGGTGCGCCCGCCAGTCCAACCGTCCAGGTGATTTGCAATCCTTTGCATGGCCACTAGGATTCCATGTGTGTTGGGACTTGCGGGTGGCGAGTGCTCATTGCCGGCTGCCAGAAAGCCTCGCTGTGCACAGTACTGAGCCGGCAGCACAGCAGCGGCACGCCGACGCATTGCATTGACAGGCAAGTGCATGAAGGGAGGAACATCCTTCGTTTTAGACCTACTCAAACCATCCTGGCACCGTCCGCAGGATCATAGCAACCTCGGCGCACAACGCGGGCATCGCGGAAGCCAACATCTACAATCGAAGCTTCCCTTTTGCAAGTTGCCACTCTAGTATTAAGACTCATCTGACCGCAGGATCATGGCGACGTCGGCGCACAACGCGGGCATCGCGGGCGCGACGCAGAGCGCGACGGAGGTGCTGTCGCTGGTGGCGGGCGGCCGCTCGCAGCGCTGCCTGCGCTCCTCCTCCGCCTCGCCCGCCGAGTACCAGCACCAGGTGGCGCAGCTGCAGCGGCCGACCTCTCCGCCGCACGGCCGCGTGCCCACCTTCAGGTAGCCCGTCCTGCTTTTCTATCGCCAAACGCCGCGTCGGCAACTGCAAACCACCTCCCTGTCTCCTGCACTTATCCCTGCATCTCAGACGAGTACACATCATGCGAAGGGGCGTCAATGCTGCGGCTGGTTGATGCTTGTGCCGGCTGCAGGGAGCAGCCGCTGCCCATCTTGGTGGCATCGGTGCCGCATCTGTGTGCTACTCGTCACGTTAAACATAGCAAGCAGAATGGGGCAAATGCAGCTGCACAGGCACATTCAACAGACATACTCGCCTCCACGTGCGCAGGTCCAACAGCCAGCCCATGCAAGACCCCCGGCAGCCGCGGCCGGCGCCGCTGCCGCCACAGCAGCCCTCGCGGCTCGCGCCATCGGACGTCCACCGCCCGCCAATGCACCAGCACTCCAGCCGAGGCGGCCACGCCGCGACGCAGCGCCTGCCGCTGATGCCGCCGGAGCGTGCCCCCGCCTGGCCGCAGCAGCAGCAGCAGCACGACCCGCGGCCGGCGCCACCGCTGCACCAGCTGCCGCACCAGCCGCCGCAGTGGCAGGACGCCGCGCGGCCGCCGCCGCTCGGCCGCACCCGCATCGAGCCGCTGTACGACGACGACTCGGACATGGAGGAGCCGCCGGACGGTGTGCCCTGCGTCCCCTCCGGCCGCTTCCTGCGCATGTCGCTGTGAATGCCGGAGGCGGTAGTAGGGGCTCAAAAGGCGCCGGCCCACTTGCAACGCGGGCCGCGCGCCCATTTCGGGGTGCTCCACTGCTGCTGACGGCGGCGCCTTGGCATGGGGAGCGGCTGTCGCATAGCGGGGCGCGGCGCACAGCGTCTTGCCGCTCCTGGGCGGGGGGCGCCGCGGTGAGTGTGGAGGGCTAGTAGGAGGCACATGCGTTCGTTTGGTTCGTTGACGATGCCGTGTCGCTAGGGTCCTTATCAGTATCAGTCCAGCAAAACATCAGGTCGCAGGCAATATCAAGCGAGCAATCATGAGGCAATGTGGTGCTGAGAGCTGGCCGCTGTGCGCGGCCGGCGCATGAAGCGGAGCACTGCCGGAACAAGCTGCGCCTTACGCGAGCACCCATCAGTCGCAGGGCGGTGGCCCGCCACTAATATTCTCCTTTGGCCACCGGCAGAAGCCATGGCGTAGACGACGAGAAACGCTCAGGCTGCTGTCGCAAAGCACTTGATTTACTCTGTGGAACGAACTTTTTGCTTTCACCTCGAACGGAATTTGGGATTGCTTCGACTTGAAAGCGTTGGTCGATGTTGGCGGCATGCAGGAGGGCCGCCCACTGCTGGATGTTTCGTTGGTCATAAATGAAATTTGGAGGATCTTTTCCTGCTTGATCAGGCAAACATGCATGCTGCGGATCTCCTACAAACTATAACCCGAAACAGACGAGGAATTGCGCCGGCAGCCGTGATGAAGGCGGCAAGTCCAAAAACAGTACCGCTTTCCTCAGTCTAAGCGCAGCAAGTGCCCGTGTGGTGGACCTTTGCCAGTAAGACTCGACGACCACGTGCAGAAAAGCTATGAGTCTTTCACAATCGTCAGATTTGCAGAGGGCAGGAGAAGTACGCTGCGAGTGGCGCTTGCTCGCCAAGGTTACCCGGCGCCGGCGGCGGGTCGATGGCCTTTTTAGATGCAGGCGCAGGTTCATGCATTCTGGGCCGCCGCCGTTCACTCAAGCTGCATACGCTGTTTATGCACGAGCATGCATCGCTATGCGTTTCACGCTGCTTTAAATTGCCACTGGGTGGCCATGGCTGAAATCTTCGTGTACTCGGTTTTGTTGGGAATGTGTCTCCCCCGATGACTGTGCGAGTGCGTCTGATGTGAGTGTGTGTGTTGGTCGCTCAGTCGTGCCCGTGTACAGGTAGTTACACGGTCACGTGAAAAGCCACTGCAACGACCCAGCCAGCACAGCAGCAAGCGACAGGAGCCGCCTCTTCAGGCGGTGCCGGCGCGCTTGGCAGCCTCCTGTAGGATCGAAAGCGCAATACCTGCGGAAACCAGACAAAAGAATGTTCAAACAATGTAGTGCTGTATAGCTCTACAGCTTTGTATGACGAGACAGAGCCACACTGCCTCGGTTCCTCAGCTGCAAAAGAAAATTCATGTCACATGCACAGGCCACAGGCAATCTGCCAAGTCCGATAATAACTCACCCTTGCCCTTGGGCAGCGAGATCAGCGGCTTGTCGCCGCGACCGATGACGAACACGTTGTTGATGCGCGTCGCAAAGTCCTGGCCTGCAGGGAGACGGTGAAAGCAAACGGCGTCAGTTTCCGTACATGGATACGGCTGGAGAGCAAGCATGAGAGCAAGCACGGAGAGCAGGCGTCGCAGGCAGCAGCTCCTGCGACGCAGGCGGGACCACCACCACGACAACAGGAGGACACCACAGAAGGGAAGAGACAACCAGAAAAGCGCACCGGCAGCGTCCTTGATGTGGATGATCTCGAACGAGCCCTTGTGCTTCTCCTGGTGCACGATGGTGCCCACGCGGCCGTTGTTGCGGCCGCCGGTGATCATGCACAGGTTGCCGACGCCGAACTTGATGAAGTCCTTCACCTTGCCCGTCTCGATGTCCAGCATCACCGTGTCGTTGTGCTGCACGGCGTAAGCAAAAGAATCGTCGGGAACAGCATTGTCAGGTTTCGTGACAAAGATTGCGGTCCAGGCATGCAGACTGCCTGCCATGTGGTGTATGATAAGAGGGACTTTCCACAGTTGCTGGATGGGCATGGCCGCCGACGCTTGTGACAACCAAAAACGCCTTTTATCCTGAGATCCAGCACCTGGAAGCATCATCATCCCTGAGCAGACACGATGGACACAGTGAGGATCGCACCCGGATGTCGGGGTCTGGGTACCGGATGGTGCGGCCGTCGTGCGTCGCGATGTACGGCACACCGCCCTTGCCCACCTGCTGCCGCGTGACCTGGACATATGCACAAAAGCCGTCGATACATGATCTGGAGGCAAGGCTAGCGCCTTTGGAAGGGGGCGATGGCTCATCTTGTCCAGCAAAAGGGCATCGAGGCATAGCGGCATTGGTGAGCGGGGGACAGCCGAGTCAAACCGCGCTTGTCATCTCTCCTGGCCAGCAGCTGAGAGCGCCGAGGGCTTGAACCAATGGCAGAAGCAGCCGCACCTTGGCCAGCTTGTAGGAAGCCTCCTCGGGGGTGATGCGGTGCACGACGAAGCGGCCCTTGGTGTCGTACACCAGCCGGAACTGCTCGCCTGTCTTCGCGATCTCGATCACGTCCATGAAGCCCGCCGGGAAGGTGGCGTCCGTGCGCACCTGCGCAGAGCGGAAGACGCCATCAGCACATGGACGTAATTTGTAGTCCGAGTTGCAGCTTGTGCAGTTGGAATGGCTGCTGTCATGGGCTGTGCCGCCAAGGAGGTGCAGGCTGCTGGCTGAGATGCAGGCAGCATCAGCTGTGCCCCGGTGCTTGTCCCACTGCCAAAAGTCAGATGTGGTGCCCTGGCAGCCGGCGACAGCCCAGTCACCTTCCCGTCCCCGTCAGGCTTGGCGCCGCTGTTCGCGAGTGCCAGGTACTCAAGAGCTGAACCTTGCCAGGATCCCTGCTGCGGCAAGTTGGCAATGAGTAGGTAGTGTGACACATAGGACAATCCGCAATGTGCACCTTGCCGTCGACCTTCACATGCCGCTGCATGAGGATGGCCACCACCTCGCGCCCCGTCAGGGCGTACCTGTACAGGGGCACAGCACCCACTTATGGACTGACATGTTGACTGAGCTGCACAAAGCATGCCAGCTCGCAACCTCAACCTTGGCAACTAGCTTGCATTGTAGCTCCCGGTGCACAGCAGTCAGCATGATGCTTGGGGTGGAGGGAGCAGGGCTGAAAATGCGGGGCTGCAGATAAGGGGCCGGCAACTCACTTGAGGCGGTTGCGCAGCAGCACCGTGAGCGGCAGACACTCGCGCTGCTTGTGCGGGCCGGGCGACGGCTTGGGGGCGAACACGCCACCCAGCTTGTCGAGCATCCAGTGGCTCGGCGCATTGAGCCGCTTCAGGTGCTTCTTGGGGCCGCGCGGCATGGTGGCGACCTGTGGTGATGTGACGACACGGGTGAGCTCTCCGAACACACTCCTGTATGGCTGTTGTCATGGAATTTGCTGCTTCCGCCCGCGCCCAGCCCTCCGCTGGTGGCCGCCGCCGCTCCGCCCTCAGCAACGACTGCCAGCACGCCCTTCCCTTGACCACCCCGACCCGCCTGTGACATGTTGTGTGACAAGGCGTGGTGCGAAGGAGCGCATGCGGCCATGGTTGGCCAATGGCCAATGCGTGCAAACAATGCACAATCACCCCAAGCAGGGCTCGCAGCCACGGCCAGGCAGCGGACCCCCGTTGGCATCGTGCATGCGACTGCTGCAGGTCGCTGACGATCTGGCGACCAGGCCCCAGTTGGCCCTGACTACAGAGCTGTGTCCCCAGCAATCTCCTTGCTTCAGCTGCAAACTCCCGCAACACCTTGTTCCATTTGGCCCCGCAACCCGACCAGCCTGGCCGTGTAATACTGCACGTTGCTTGTTGCACGTCCACATCCAGCAGGCCCGTCGCAGCCCTCTCAGGCTGACATCTGCCAGGCCCCTGTCAACACCATCCGCAATACTCGCAGCAACCGGCAACGAGCCGGGCGCTGGCAGATTGCGACCCACCTGTGTTCCGCCGCTGCAGCTGCTTCAGGCCCCCGCTGGCCTGGCGTGCACGAAAGAGGCCGCAACATGTGCAGGTGAGCGACAATTGAGGAGGCGGCGAGATTAGGTATATTAGCCCAGCTTAGGGAATATAGCCTAAACCCTGATCTGCTCCGATACCCTGTCCCAATGGAGTCGGGCTGTTGCCGCGGCCCACCTCAGGCCCGCGCGGGCTCAGCGTAGTCAAGCACAGCACGAATGGCGATCCAGCGGCACTGTCCGTGCGTTGGGGGGAGTGCGCAGTGACGAGTTGTAGTCCAGGACTTCCTCTTACAAAACTTCCCGCTCAACGCACGTCAACACTTGAGCCAGCATTTGAGCAGCAGACGACCACAAGCAGATGCAATCCATTCCTGGATGAGACACCATTTCATGAACCATAGTTGATAGCTGCCACATCACCGCTTGCCGTACTTCTTCTTGAACATCTGCCCGGCATCATCTGCGTCGTCATGCGCTCCCTTCCGCTTGCCCTTTTTGTTCTTGTCCGTCTCCCGCATCAGCACCGTGGCCAGGCGCTGCGCCTCGCCCACCCGCTCCTGCAGCAGCAGCACCGCCTCCTGGCAGGCCGGGAGGCAAGACCCACGGTCAGCACCGTCGCGTTCGTCGCATTGCAGACCCAAATGCAATTGGACCCCTCATCAGAATGCCTGCAGCATTACAGCACGAATGCCACAAGCTTGCAGGAATGATTCAGGGTCATGGTAGAGGACGCGGAGTGAGGCAAGCACCTGCTCTGTCGGGTACAGCTCCATCTTCTGCCCAGTGAGCTGCTCGATCTTCTGGAACAGCTCCACATCGTACCTGCCCGGCGAAGGAGCACCGCCGTCAGTCGTCCGTCTCACCACGGCAAAGCACCAAAGCTTCTGAAACTGGACACATCGATTCCCACTGCCATGCGCCCGCCCGATGCTCTCCAACGTGAAAGCCTGTGGCCGCAGCTTGCAACAGCTGCTCCGGCCGTGCCGCGCCGCAGGCGCCACGCACTCCTCTGACGCGCAGCAGCCAGAGCAGACTCGGTGCAGGCAACAGACTGCACAAAAGATGAGGCTGCAGCATGACACAACACAGAGAGCGCACTGGGTGACGAAGGTGAGGGAGCGGCCGGAGCGGCCGGCGCGGGCAGTGCGTCCCACGCGGTGCACATAGTCCTTGGAGTTGGTGGGCACGTCGTAGTTCATGACCACGTCCACCTCCGGGATGTCCAGCCCCCGCGACGCCACGTCCGTCGCCACCAGGATGTTGCGCTCGCCCGCCTGGTAGGTGAGGCGACAAGGTGTCAGCGACTACTGTTCCAAATATTGGTTCTGCAGCCATGCGACAGGACCGAGAATGCATTGCACCAGGGCCATCGGCAGACTGATGATGGAGGAGCACTTCGGCCAGATGGTTTCGTTCTGCAGTCCAGTCCGGCAGCTTCGAGTTTGCAGCCTCGAATCCATGCGACGCACCTTGAACTTGTTGAGGGCGCCCAGGCGCTTGGGCTGGCTCATCTGGCCGTGGATGGGAATGGCGCCAAAGCCCAGGTTGCGCAGCGCCAACGCGATCTTGCGCGAGTTGTCGCACGTGCGCGTGAAGATCATGCACGTGCTCGTCGCCAGCTCCGTCAGCACGTAAGCCAGGTAGCAGTCCTGGAACGAGGATTTATTATTTGCATGTCAGATTGCTTTGAAATGGATAATTACGTTTACGACCATGGCTGTCCCTGAACTCCGTTTGCACGTACGCCAGATAAAAGTCCTGCAGCAGATGATCGTGCTGTTTCAAGGTCAGGGCTTCAGGATGCGCACAGACGATAGTGATGTGCAAGCTGATAATGGCTGCCGCAATCAGAATGCACAGCATGGAAACCGCGTGCTGAATGCACCGCTTGCACCAACAGCATGCAGCTTCGGCGGCAGGCCTGCAGCTCGGGCGAGATCGCTGAGGGGGACCGGGCAGGCAGGCCAGAAGTGCCAATGCTGAGCAGCTGCTGGGTGGCAGGTATCCGAAAGCGATGGCAGGGAAAGCACACCTTGTGCTTGGCGGGCACGAAAAGGTACTGCTGCCGCAGCGTGTCCACGGTGGTATACTTTGCGGACACCTCCACCTTGACCGGGTTCTGCAGGCACGCCCGCTGCAGCTTTTGCACCTGCGCCGTGGTGCACAGGAGATTCAGGCAACCACTTACAGAGAAGTGCGAGCGAGACCAATCAGCAGGCGTCTGCAGTGCCGGCAATAGCTGCACATGCTGCCGCACTTGGGCATGACAGCGCCCAGGCTGTAACAACACTCAGGCTTGGTGACGGAAGGACACAGCGGATCGGATCAAAGTTGGCACAGTTCCGCGCAAGAATATGCGCGCCTTGGAGGTCATGGTGGCGGAGAAGAGCTGGGTGCGGCGCTCCCTGGGCACGGACTTGAGGATCTGGTCTATCTCCTGCTCGAAGTCCATGTTCAGCAGCCGGTCCGCCTCGTCCAGCACCAGGTGCCGCAGCGTCTTCAGGCTGAAGCCCTGCGAGTGGTCAGAAAGGGGCGTCAAGGGAATGCCTGTGCTAAGGGACAGGGAAACCCTTCGTGACATGAAGGGGAGGCCATGCAAATGCACTCATGCAGATTGACTCACGTCTCACTCACTTCTGAAGTCCTCCGCCCTTCAGGACACGATGGAAAGCGATACAGGGCAACACTCGCCTTGGTGTTGGACAGGTGGTCCACAACGCGGCCGGGCGTGCCGACGACGATGTGCGGCCGCTTGCCGAGCGCGATGGCCTGCAAAGCACAGCGGAATGTCAGGAATGCATTATGGCCTTGACTGCGAGCACTCAAACAGCACAAACGTAGCACACTTTCGTTCAATAGAAGTGCGGACGGCGAAGCAGGGTCGTGACGAAGGTGCCGCCAGGTCGCCGCCTTGGCGCGCCGGCGGCAGTGCTGGAATGCAGCTGCCGACGGCTGGCATCCGCTGTCTTGCATGCAGCCCAAATCATCTTGCGCTAACGAGCACCAGAGCTCACCTGGGCCATCATGTCGATGCCGCCGACCAGCACGGCGCACTTGACGCCGATTGACGCGCCCAGAGCCTCAAACTGCTCCGCAATCTGGATGGCCAGCTCGCGCGTCGGCGACAGCGCCAGCGCGAAAAGCGCCTGCGGCTTGTCTAGCAGCTCCTGCAGGATGGGCAACGCAAAGGCGCCCGTCTTGCCGGAGCCCGTCTGCGCCAAGCCGATGACATCGCGCCCTGCGGCAGCAAAAGCGTCAAGAAGGTCAGCATGGCTGCTGCATGCATGTCCTGCATGCATGAAGTTCTTAAGACATCCAACGCAGACATGCGTGAGTCAGCAGCATGTCTCCCGAAAGCATGTTGCGGTGCAGATGCTGACCTTGCAGGAGTTGAGGCACGGCCTGCTCCTGGATGCCGGTCGGCGTCTTCCAGCCGAGCGCAACGGCGGCCTCGGCCAGCTGCTCGCAGACGCCCAGCGCCTTGAACTTCTGGACGCTGGTCTTTTCAACCTGTTCTTCCACCATGCCCAGTTTGCCGCGTGTACCCTCTGCTTGAGGCTTTTGTTTGGGTGCTTCTGCGATGGCAACTGCTGCGTATTGCTCAGTGGCGTGCTTGAATGCACAGGCGAGCGTTCTCAGAGACTGCGCGGCGTGTACTGTGAACAGCGATGATGGCAGGGACGCAGGGAAACGCGAACTGGGGCTGGAGTGGCTGCCACTGGCGCAAACAGTGGCCGAATGCACGTGCATGTTGGCCACAATATTCAGATGCACATCGCAGTTTGCACCCAGTTCCAGCAACACAATCCCTTCCTGCATCTCGAATTTGTAGCGTCGCATCGCCGCGCCTCTTTGCCTGCACTCCTGCCTTCAAAGCAATCAAACACCTGCAACCGGTCTGAACTTTGCCCAAAGAACCGGTGAACCACACGCTCCAGAGTAGAACATGACCTTTGTCCAATCATGGAGGCCGCAACCGTGCTAGTGTACGCCGGAGGCTACCTGTCGGTCGTCTTTCTCTCAGTGTGCCTCGGTGCGCCGCACTGCCCAACTTGCCGCACTGCAGACATGGCACGACAGCTGTTTGCAGCCCGACAGTGCACGTTCTGCACGCTCTCTGGCATAATTTACTGACATGCGTGTGCTTGCGCAGCCGCGGGACTGTACTACGTCGCAGGTGAGCGGTTGCCTGGGGAATGCCGTCGCCTGCAGATTTTGTTAAAGTTGAGCTGATACCAGTCGCTGGGCTGAAAGAGGTTGAGTAGCTCAGTATCTGACATGTCCTACCTGCCGTTGCAGAGCTGATAGAGGAGTACACCCAGGTAAGCGGTTAGTCGGCATTTCAGGACTGCCATCCTCTCCAGTGGATTTCAGATTCAAGGTGTCGATTGCCATGACTGCGGGTACTTGACTTGCTTTCCATGCCGTTGCAGTTGACGAAGAAGATCATCACCTGGATCTCCGAGGTGAGCGGCGTCATGAGATGAACAGCTGGGGGACTGCAGCGTCAAGCCCGCCGTTCAGCCTGTGACACCTTTCACACACAAACCGTTTGTTTCACCGCGCAGGGCACGCTGCTGGTGCATGCCGTGCTGCTGTTCTGGGACCGGCTGCCGCTGGTGGCGGTAGGCACGAGTGCCGGCGCTCACGTCGCCTACCTGCAGCTGCTCAAGCGCTTCCCCTTCTTCAAGCTGCTGTCCTGGGAGGGCCTGTCCAGCATCGCGCTGCTGGTGGCCGCCAACCTCGCCTGGGGCCGCTACTTCTGGTGAGGCATTCATGATTGGTTGGATGAAATTGGTTGGATAACACATCCACACCCGCACACCTGCAGATGGCTGTGGCGGACCTCCGCTGAGCATGGAGCTGCCGGGCAGAGCATGCCGGCTGAGCCTTACAGCTACCTGTGTTGTGACCTGGAGCCAAGTTGCGTTCTTACTGCAGGTTTCAGCTTGGTATCAGCCCCTGGACACCCTTCCAATTGCTGAGATTGAATGGCACTTGCCGCTCGGCGCTTGCTCAGGCACACATGGCACTCGCTGGAGTACATCTTCGGCTTCCTGCTCATGACGACGTGGCTGAATCCCATCCTGCTCATCCTGTCGCTGGCGGCCAACGAGCAGACGTTGCCCGGCGGTGGCGGCAGCGGCCCATATGGTAGCGGCGGCGGCTCAGGTGCGCCTTTTGCAATCTTGGCGACTCATGGACGCCCAAGTGCAGTGTCCTGAGCGGTCCGCACACCCCAATCTCAGAGACTCGTGGACGCGTGATTGCAGTGTCCTGACCCATCACCTGCATGCACCTGCCAAAGCTCGAAAGGAGCTCATGTCAGACAGGCCAGAAGCCACACGCTTCATGTGAACTTGACAGGTGCATGTGATGCTGCGCGCAGGCCAGCCGAAGAAGAAGGCGAGCAGGGGGCTGCTGTTGAGCCTGTTCTCGTGGCTCAGAAACAAGCGGGACGATGTGCTGCCGGCCAACGGGATGATATCAGGGCGGGCTACCCTGAAGCCGCACACCGTCTGATCGTTGGCAAGCCGACGTCAGCGACAGCGAGGGTCTGCCCGCGGAAACAGCGGGTAGAGCAGCGAACGGGTTTAAAGGATGGTGTGCAGACGGCGAGGGATTAAAGGAGAGCAACACGTGAGATGACGTTCAAATGACAAGTGTGGACGATGTAAGATTGTGCAAATTATGCTGCAAAGAGACCCAGAAGAGCTTTCAAAATCCTCCGTCACTCCTCAGCAAAAGTCAACAGCTTCAACAACGCATTCAGATTGCTAGGGTTCACCTATAGAGAGGTCAATCATGTCTCATGCGTCAGCCCGGTCCTTAACTGGACCGATTCACAAAGCAACTACACTTCATGCTCCCAGCCTCCACCCAAACAATGTGAACCGACCATTTGCGTGCTGCAACGAAAGACGCATTGCTCCCAGTGCTGACATCTGCATTACCCTCCACAGCTGTGTTCGTCCGTGACGATAAGGGTTGCTAGGGACGAGGCGCCACACACCTCTGTTATAATCTCCGAATGGCCGCCGGGGCTATTGTTCCCGCGGCCAGAAAAGACGCAACCTGCCCTGCTGACTGCTGATGTTTCGCTGGCGCCTGCATGCGGATTCACACCACCCTGCAGCCCGCTGCCGGCCTAGAGGCAACTGCCGGCGGCACCGCTGCGCTTGCCAGGGGTGCCCCAGCAGGGCGGCCGTGTCTGTTTATTTTTTTTGGTTCGGGCCAAGCCGCACCGCAGAGTGCGTTTTGAAGGCCCGCAGCCCGCGGCTCAGGCCGCTGCGGCCTGCGAGGGCGCGGCCATGCCGTTGCTGCCAATGGCCGCCACGGCGTCGCCGTCGGGCGTTGCCGCGTCATCGCCGTCCCCTGGCTTGTCGCCGTCGAGGGAGCTGCGCGCCGAGGCGAAGGCCTTGGACAGCGACCCGGGGCGCGCGGGCGTGTCCGGCGCCGGCACCGCAGCAGGGTTTTGCGGCGCCGCTGAAGTCGCCTCGTTGCCGGCCACCTCCAGCTTGGCGATGCGCGCCGCGACGGAGGAGATGCTGCCCTCGGCCTGCTTGACGGCCGCGGTGTCCTCCGCCACCGGCGCTAGCGGCGGCCTGTCGGCAGAGAAAGCTGGCTTGTCCGCCGTCGCCTTGTCCGCCGCCGGCTTGTCGCCGCCAGACGCAGCACCGCCAGCCTTCTCAGCCGATTCTGCTGGCGCATCCGCGGAGGAGCGGTCGGCGGCGCCGCTGGGCGGCAGCGGCAGGCCACAGGCACCCGCAGGCGGGCTGGCTCCTGCCAGCTTGTGGGCAGCAGCCGGCGGGCTGGCGCCGGACAGCTTGTGGGCCGCGAGCTTGTCGGCGGCGGCCGCTATGAAGCCGCGGTCGGGCGAGTGGGAGGAGGGCCGCCCCCGGGGCCCGTGGTGACCGAAGCCGCCGCCGCCGCCCTTGCGCTTGTCGGCGACACCGTTGGCATGGCCGTATTTGCCGCCAAAGCCATGGCCGCGCTCGTAGCTGCCCGTCGGCGTGTTGCCGCGGCTGCGGTGGCTCCGATCCTGCTGCGCAACCAGGGCGACGTGTTCAGGACATGCGACAGGAGGCGCCAACAGTGACGTCGGTAATCTCGGCTTGAGCTGCGATGGGCTGGTCGGAGCAAGGAGCCTCAGAACAGATCTTGGTTGAGAAAGTTGTCATCCGCAGAGGGCGAACCCTCGGAATTAGCATGGATGTGATCATCACCGGCTGCCTTGTGTACGACATGATGCTGGGAGGGGAGGGACAGAGAAGGGTACTTATATCATGCCTCAGAACAGATCTTGGTTGAGAAAGTTGTCATCCGCAGAGGGCGAACCCTCGGAATTAGCATGGATGTGATCATCACCGGCTGCCTTGTGTGCGACATGATGCTGGGAGGGGAGAGACAGAGAAAGGTACTTATATCGAGCCTCAGAACAGATCTTGGTTGAGAAGTTGTCATCCGCAGAGGGCGAACCCTCGGAATTAGCATGGATGTGATCATCACCGGCTGCTATGACACATATACTAGGACAGTGCAGGTGATTTGCAGTGCGTCCGTCAGGCACAGCAGCAACAGCTGTGCACCGCTTGCTGATCTAGTGGATCACGGACTTATGAGCAGCAGCAGAGCAGTTTCAGGGCAACTGGGATACCCGATGCAATATGTTGGCATGCAAACCAGACATCAAGCCTCAGAACAGATCTTGGTTGAGAAAATTGTCATCCGCAGTGAGCGTAACAGGCCCTCGGAATTAGCATGGATGTGATCATCACCGGCTTGGTACGAGGCAAAACGCATGAACAGATGACTGTGTCCGATTGGTAACAGTTGCAGAAAGGAAAGAGTGTTGCTGGGACGCGCATGGGCTGTGCGAAGCACCATTAGAAGGGCGCCGGTGCGCCAGGATGCTGGAGCCCAATGAGTCTCATTGCCATTGCCATAGGGAATTCCGATCATCTGGGGTCAGGGGCAGCGGGATGTGTTGGATCCTTCAGGCCCTTAAAGTTCTGCACCTGCTGGTGGCGGATGCGGTCGGCCTCCGGCTGCGCCGCCCGGAAGTCCTCCAGAGTTCGGAACTTGGTGTCCAGCAGCTCCTTCAGCTGCAGCGGCACGCACAACACGAGCATGTGAAACACATAGATGTGACGGATAATGGATGTGATGGCAAACAGATGTCAATGGTGTGTGCACCGCCGCCCTCCTGCGATGGACGGACTGCCCGCCAAAGTCGAAAGTAGGATGCTTGGCAGGACAGCTGTCTAGACAGCAGCCAGGGCGGGAATGCAGTCAGTACCTCTGCATTCATCACCACGTCGCTGTCCTTGGGAATGCCATTGTAGTGGTGGAAGGCCCTGGATCACAAAATAAATTGAAGAATTCAGCAATGTCCCGCTGGTGGATGAGTGACGCACGGTTGTGAAGCGCAAGTTGAGCGCACGAAGGATGACAATGCATTGATGAGGGGGTCAGCGAAAAAAAGTGACGATGCAAGCAGCAATCTCACCAGTACTTTTCCAGGCCATACAGCCGCGGCGGCGTTGACGCCTTGTAATCCTGCGTCACAGACCAGACGTACGAGTCGGATCCACAAGCCACTGACACGACAACGTCGCATGTGCATCACTGCTGCAGTGAGGCTGTCATATCCCCAACGGTTATCTCGATCCCTTGCGGCGCCTGCGGCAGCAGCAGCGCCGCCGCAAGGGACCCCTGACAGATGCTATCGCCAGCTACAGCTAGCCAACGATGCCCCTGGCTGCCACAATGAGTGGCTGCAGCGACGCAGCACACACGCGCACCAGCAGCGTCATGTCTTCAAAAGGCAACAAATCGTCGCCGCACTTGTCGAAAGGGACGAAGCGCACCTGCAGCGTGACCTTCTCAAAGTCGGCATACAACTCGGGCTCAAAGGCGCGCTCCAGGCCGTAGGAGAAGAAGCGAAAGAGGCACTCCATGCCGTACTGGTAGCCGTCGCAGGCGTCCTCCCACGCGAGCGCCCGGAACTCGTCGTACATGCTCGCGTTGAAGCTGTCGCGCAGGAAGTAGGACCAGAAGCGGAACAGCGTGTTCATCTCGTCGCTGTGCCCGATGCCTGCGCGGGATGGTGTTAGCCAGTCAGAAGCAGCAGCAGGTGCGGCAGCAGCAAGCAACGACGGCAGCAGCAGCAGCAGCACCTGGCGGCCATGGGATTGGGGAGCACTTGCTTGAAGCAGTCTTGCATGACGGAGGAGTCGGCTGCAGCTGCGGTGGTGAGAGGTCCCTGTGTGTCTGTGCATAAAGGCCCAGCGGGTGAAACTTGAGGGCTGAAGGAGTTTGAGGGTTTGTAGCGGCGGCGCACCCAGCTCGGCGCGCTCGGCGAGGCAGCGGTCGCGGAAGGTGCTGTACAGGATCTTGTTGAAGCCGGCCTCCTCCAGCAGCGCGTGGCTGGGGTGCTGGAACTCGGGCAGCGGCGCAGATCCCGCCACCAGCGGACTCGGCGGCTTGCGGCCCGCGGAGCCCGCGGCGCCGCCGCGCTTGCCGCCGGGATAGGCAAAGCCGGTGCCGTTGGCATCGGGGGAGCTGCCCATGAGCCAGCCGATACCGTTGGAGGGCGGCGAGGCGCTGCCAATGCCGCGCGGGCCGCGGTGCCTGCAGAGCAAGGATGTGGATATATGTGAGCGATGCACTTGAACGATTGCAGGCAAGCAGGAGCCTCGTCTGCAGGAAACACTCGTGGACAAAGAGAGTCTTTGCCTTCCAATGTTGGTTGCGTGCGAGCGCAAAGGTCACGACTTTCGTATCTCTGCTGGCACCACGAGCTCTGCCCAAGTCCACGACCCAGGCGCGTGCAGGAGCGAGAGCGCACCCGGCGCGGGCGTTGGCGATAGACTTGGGCATGCTGGCCGGGTAGAACTGCGCCGCGGCGCGCGGTGCCGGCGGCGGCCGCCCCTTGGCCGGCGCCTTTGCCCGCCCCTGTGAGATGAACATCGACCTAGGTCAGCACGATGGGTTTTGCAGACGATGGAAGTTCGCATGATAAGCTGGCCTCCGCAAGCCAGAGCATTGAGCTTCGCTGACACACGGGCACCTGGTCTGGCACAAAGGGCAGGCCTGCCCCACTTGCATCACAGGGGCGCAGCAACCGATTGTCCAGGTCCCATTACCATTGCTTGTATACTTCAGCTGCAGAACAAACAGGGCTGCCGACTCACATCCTTGCCGCCGATCTCGCGCGACAGGAAGCTGAGGCCGTCGTTGATGACCGCCGCCTCCTCGTCGCCGTGCGGCGTTCGGCCGCGGCCCTCCTTGGAACGCGACGGCGTCACCAGGATGAGCTTCTGCACGTCCCGGTCGCTCAGCTGGCGGCCCGACGGCGAGGTCGCGTCGCCGTCGCCGCCCGCCGCATCATCGCCCGTCTCGTGCTCCTGCAAATGCAACAGGCCAGCGAGCCAGGTCAAATGTCTGGACTGCCTCGGAGACTGGGAGGGAAATGCGAGACTGCGATTTACAGGCATGATGCCTGAGATGGTGGAGACACCGGGTCAGACCACCTTGCGACAGTTTCGGCCATTCTGCTGACAACAGAGCCGACCAGGAGAGCACGGCAGGAAGCATGGCAGGCCCCAATGTAAAATTTCACGCTCCTCACCTCGTCAAGCTGGAACATGTCGTCCTCATGCAGCTCGTCATCAGCCTTGCGCCGCTCGGCATGCGCCGCTGGCGGCGGCGTCGACAGCCCGTCGGCGGCGGCGCCGCCGGCAGTCGGCGGATCCGAGGCGCCGCTGCTGCTCGTCGCTGCATCGGGCGCGTCGCTGTCGCCCTGCTGCCGGCTCTGCTGCGTGGCAGGCGTCGCTGGAGGATCGCCCGTCTGCTCGCTGCTTGCCGGCGCGGCCTGGCCGGCAGCCGGCCAGGCCGCCAGCGGATCGCCCGGGGCGGCGGCCGCCGCGCCCTCTGCCGAGGTCGCCGCTGCTGTCACGGCGCTGTCGCGCGGTGAGCAGAGAGCGGCCGCCTGCGCCGCGGCAGCAGCGGCGGGCGCAGCGGCAGCCGACGTGGCGACCTGGTGGTAGGGCGACGGGGCGTCGCGCTGCTTCGCGGGGAGGACCCACTGCGTGGCGCCCTCGCGCGGCCGCAGCGCCAGGCCGTTGGCGGACAGCTCTGTGGTCGCGGAGCCGCGCATCGCCTCCATGATGATCGCCAGGTCTGGCGTCAGCATGCGCACGCGGTTGAAGCCGGCGATAACCTGTGCCCACAGAAAGCTTTTAGAAACAACTACCTCCTGCAGCAGATGATATCACTGCCGTGACGTTTCGAGGCGCCTGCTCCAAAATGCAGAATTGACAAATTGAGCTTCAGGGCGCAGTCAAATGCCGACGTCCACAAGACATGAAGCAGAGCTGGATGCATTTGGATTCGCCAGCACCAGCAACAGTTCCAGTAGAAGCACGGCAGAGAAGATGATTCAGAAAACGAGACGGATCACAGCAGCGAGCGGGATCGCACCGCGAGCGGGATCCAGCCGCCGTCGTCCATTTTGCGCCGTAGGAAGAGGTCCTTCACCAGGTTGTCGATGCTGAAGTAGTAGTCAATCTGGCGGCGCACTGCGTCCAGCAGCTGCGAATGCGAGACCACGGGGCCGGGCGCGCCGCCCGTCGGCAGGCTGTACGCCGACGGCGGGTAGTACATCGGTGACACCATGGGGTAGAACATCTGCTGCGGCATGGCCGCCTGGGCCTGCGCCGCCTGCGCCGCCGCCTGCGCGGCCTGCCGCTGCTGCTGCTGCTGCAGGCCGCCGCCGCCGCCACCGGAAGCGGACCCGCCCGGCAGCGGCTGGCCGAACTGACCGCCGCCGCCGCCCCCGCGAGGGGTGCGGTCGCCGCCGCCGCGGCCACCGCGGGCGCTGCGGCCGCCGCGGCCGGAGCCGCCACCACTGCCGCCGCCGCTGGCCCAGGAGCCACCAGCATCAGCGCCGCCGCCGCCGCCGCTGCGCTTGCCGCCGCCGCGGGCGCTACGGCCGCCGCCCTCGCGGGCGCTGCTGGGCTGCCGCGCGGTTCCGGTGGCGCGGTCGCCAGAGGACGAGGAGCGCAGCGACTCCTGCAGCTGCGCCTGCATGGTGCCGGGATCCGACAGCGGCCGGTTCAGCACTGCGGTGCGGGCCGCACCGCCACCGGCGGCGCCACTGCCCGCGGCCGCGCCACCCGCACTGTTGCTGCGGGTGCTGCCACCGTCATCTTGCCGCCGCTCTCCGCGCTTTTCGCCAGACCGCTTGCCTGCCTGACTCGCTGCAGCCACCTATTCGCAAAAGAATGTTCGACGGTCAGGCTTTGACGATGCATAGAGGTCTGGTCGGTGACCTCATTCGAATGACAGATACGAGTGGATGGAAGCTGATATCAGCAGACTCTTGTCAGATGGGTGCCTTTGCCGCCTTAGATGCGCGTGAACAAGCAAGACAGGCAGGTCATCAGTCTGCAGAGCCCCCACGTCGTCGCTGGTGGAGGGCGCAGGGCCAGACGGCGCAGCGCCCTTCTTCCGGTGCGGCACAGCGGCGTCGCCCAGCGACGGCCAGGCTTGCACGGTCGTCCGCGTCTCACTCAGGGGCGCTGCCGCAGAGCGCACCACCGGAACAGAGGGCTGCAGGGGCAGGACCAGTAACCTTTCAGTGCAAGCTCGTGTGTGGAACGTCGCAAATATAGTTCTGGTTGTCATCGCATGCCCAGTATTATCTGCAAGCAAGCCACATGCTTGATGCGAATGTGCAAGATGGCTGCACTAGGTTCGCACCTTCACCCAGGCTGGCTTGTTGGGGGCTGCTTGCTGCTGCTGGGCTTCTGAACGCCGCGTGTCAGCCTGCATGCAGTGAATGCACCGTCAGCGACACTGCAGCTGTTGGAGTTTGACAGACCCTTTTCTGGTGGCGCTACGCCTAAAGCCCTGTCAACACGACTTGCCTTTGGCTGGCCTTCGGATGATTCTGCCGAGGCTGTGGTGGCTCTGGACTGGGATTCAGCAGATGCCGACTCCTGCGCAGCTGCTGGCGGCTTTGTGGAAGCGTCAGCCGCCGGCTTGCCCGCATGTGCTGGCGCCGCCTGTGGCGTTTCTGCAGCTCCCGGCGCCTCCTGCTTGGCCGCAGCCTCCGCAGGCTTCTGTGCGGGCTCCGCCGGAGCCTGGGCCTGCTGCTTCTGGGGCTGCTTGGCTCTGCTGCCCGACTGGCTGGCGGGCCCTGGCCGGCTGCCGCCGCCAAAACTGGTGTTGCTGGCTGTGGACTGCGGGCTGCCGCCCTGGACCGCCCTGGGCGAGTCGCCCTTACCTGAGCCCGACTTCACGATGCTCGCCCACGGCGAGCTCAGAGGCTTCGCGCCTGGCGCTGGGGCTTCGGCCTGAGAGGTGCACAGTCGACAGGGTGTGTCAGGCAGTGTCGGAATGCAGGACAAGGGCTCGGTACGGTCGCGCGCAGCAATTAGTCTGAAAGACGCACGATTATGCAGCTGTGAATCGTGTATGACAAGGCGAAAGCGTGTTTGCGCGCTGGGGCAGCAGTCCTTGAGGGATGCAGGATGCGGGGTGCAGCTGGCAGTTTGCGGCAGTTTGGGGGTGACGAGGGTACGAGCGTCTCGATCGATGTGAGAGGCACCTTGCTGACGCTGTCGCCATCCTTTGCGGTGTCGGGAGCCGCCTCCGCACGTGTCGAAACATCGGCGTGTGTAGGCGCCTCCTGCGGCTGCCGTTGCGGCTGCGACTCTGCTGCCTCCTTGGCTGGCTCCGTCATGGCTGTTTCAAATTGACACTCTGCCTCCGCGCGGAATACCGCGCTGCTCTCACGAGCGCATGTGCCTTGCCGCCGGAAACCCACACCAAGCTGGAAGTGACCTTCAAGCCGCGTAGCGTCGCGCGCTGCACCTGCCGATCGTCCGCGACACTGCGCCTGCTACCAACCAAGGCCGTCACCCGATCAAAGAGGTCTTCCTGTCTAGCATCTGCACCCCTTAGCACGATTTTCCTACGACGGCTAGCCACTTTGCAGGGTTTATGCACAGCCAAGTTTCACAGCGCCCTTTCAGACCCACAGCAGCTGAAAGGGGAGCAGCAGCCAGTAGGCGGTCGAAAGGCGAAAGCCTGTGTCGTTGGCGCAAACAGTCCAGCGAAATTACAGGATGAAAAGCCTTCAGCAGAGGCGTCCAGCAATACTGGCAAGCATAAGTTGCCACGGCATGCATGCATGCATGTGCCCCCAGGCTGCCGCCGCCGCCGCCAAATAAAACCGCTGATGATGATTCTGTTTGGCTGCCTTGTGATCGCGATCGAGGGAGGCGTCCTGGCGACATGAAGGGAAGTGCCAAAATTGGAGTCCAATAGAACATTCTTCAATAAAGATTTGGGTGCTGTCTATCCATCGGCTCAACGCTCGTGGTGTACATGCAGCCGCTGCAGCCGCTGCACGGCCGTACGCAGTGCGGTCGCAGCCGACGCTAGCTGCTCATCAGCCTGCATGCTCCTGTGACATCTGCCTTGCTCACACACGAGGGTGGGCTGGGCCCTCAGCGCCTGCAGTCAAACCACCAGCCGCCGCGACGTCGACAATGCTAACCGGTGGCATGCGTCGGGTGGCGCGAATGTTTGCCAGCAGGACGTCGAAAGAGCGCTCACAGTCTTGCTGCGGTCCGGCCGCCGCGTCAAAACCCGCCGAACACACCCTCCAGGCCCTATATATCTAATGCCACATACTCAGCTTCCGTCATCATGGCGCTGGCATGCACAAGTAAATGTGCTAAAGGCGTTTGCTGCCATGCATTCGAAGCATGCCCATTGTCAAACATGACGTGTACCTGATGAGCGCATGCTCAGCCTCTGCCGCATGCTCCGGCGTGCCCTGCTCTTGCAGGGCTTTGGACAGGCACAGCCAAGAATTGCCGACCTGCGGATGCACCTCCCCCAATGTCTCCTCCAGTTGCCTCGCTCTGTCCTCAAGTGCCCACAAGTGGGACTCTTCGGACCTGCAGGATGCGGGACGCTCCACTGAATCCTGCAATCTAGAGCCGGGCAACGGTGCCGCCTCTGTGCGTATGATATAACGAAACGAAGCCAACACTGCTTCAATCAGATGAAAATCAGAAGAAGAATCCATACATCGCAGCAGCCCCACAGGGGTAATCATCACCTCCTGTCATTGACTGCGGCACTGTTCGTCGTGGCATCCGAGAAGCCACAGCACTCGTCAGCAGAAGGCAGCGAAGCATTGGGTGCGCCAACATCGACATCGCTGCTGCCGTGGCCACCGCCGGTAACGCACTGCCCTGCCCAAAGTGGAAGCCCGCTGTCTGCCGCTCCCCGCAGCGTCGACCCATGCTGCACCTGGCCGCCGTTGCGCTCGCCTGATGAGAGGCAAAATGTGTTGGAGGCGCCGCAACGCGGCGCCTGACGTGGAGGCGGCAGCGGCGGTGCCTCCTCTGCCGGCAGAGCGCGCCCCAGCTGCAGCTGGAATGCGTCGAGGTTGCCCACCGACGGCGTTGCCAGAGGGCTGAGCTGACCGTAGCTGGCCAGCACCGCGCTGAGCGTCATTCCAGGCGGCGTGAAACCGCTGCCGCCCAGCGGCGACGCCTGTCGGAAGTGCAGCCCGCACAAAAACCTTTAGTGCCTGCTGTTTCCGAGTAATCACATGCGTAGCGCCCAGCTGCTACTCTGGCAAAAGGTAACTTTTAGCGCGCAGGCGGCACAGCTGACCCGCAGGGCTGCAGCTGCATGCGCAAACTACTGCATGCTGAGCTTTGCCGACCTGAGATACGATGCTCTGTGGCAGCGGCGTCATCCAGCAGTCTGCTGCCGAAGGCAGGCAGGCTGTCGGCAGGCGCTGCGGGCTTGTGAACCCCGAATGCTGAGCAGCGCTGGTCCATGGTGCAGTCCGCTGCCGCGACTTTGGCGGAGCCAGCTGGCCAGCGCTGCTCCACGTCTGCACGACAGCCACGACTTCGATGAGGCTGATTCTTTTATTGATTTTGAGTCTGCCATACAGGCCGCTCCTCGTGCCTGGACGCAGCGTTTCGCACGTATAAATAAAAAAGATGTGTAGTTGTCAGAAAGATGGTGCCTTTTTATTCTTCTTGTAACGCACCGCTGGCGCAGCCTCCGCTGGGCAGCCTCGAACCTCGTTGACGCCTTGATCAGCATCACCCTGCCGCCATCGCAGTGAGTGCTGCGACCAGGACGCGCCCAGTCGTAGCTGTGCCCCGCCAACATCAGACCGTTCCCGTGGGAAATCCAGACTGTCCTGCAGGTGACACACGCCGATCCGCTAATCCCTCACACTGAATACGCGCAGCAGCTGAAGCATTGGCCCCCAGCAACATATTACATGTCATGTGGAGGCGTCTTGCGCTGCCGTTGGCTTACTGCATCGTGTTGAGTGATGCCAACCACCGTTTCGCCAAGTGCTTGAGCAGGTGGCGGCTGAACCTTCCTCGGCCGCCCCACTGGGCGGCCGGCCTTCATGGGGCGGCCGGCAGTCCTCTGCTTCTTTGGTGGCGGCAGCAGCGGCGCAAGGTCATCAGGAATGTCCGGCTCGAAGCCTTCTCGTGCCCATTCTCTCAAGCCGAACAGGCCTTCTTGCGGCCTGCCAAAATGATTGCAGCTGTATCTCACAGCAAATCACAGCACAGCCAAGCTGCTCATGCGGTGTGATGACATAATGCCGGGATTCAGACATGAAGTATCCGTGTCCCACCTGGTGAACAATGACGTCCCTTCCTTCCGCCTCACGTCAGTGTAAAGCGCAGAAGCCATCGTGCTCTCGGGCGTCTTGCCCTGGCAGCTGAGCAGGCCAGTCTGCAGCGCATACCTGCCAAGCGCAAACGCAGCGGGCATAGTGAGCTGTATCTCGAATGTGCCGCGGCACGCAGTGCAAGTTCCATGGCACAAGGAAAGTGGCAACCCATGGAGTAGTGGCTGGTCTCACTTTGTGATCTCGCCGGTAGTCATCAGCCGGCGCTCGAGCCGCAAAACAGCTGCTGCGGCAGACTTGAATATACCGCCGCCACTGCCCTGTATGATGGTAGTCAAGGACATCACACTGGGTCTTGACAACAACACAGCTACACCTCAAATTGCATCACCGTCATGTGCGCATACTCCACATGATGCGCATACGTGCTTCACCTGCAGCGACTTGGCGTTGCCGCGGGAGCCTGTGTTGCAGCCATGAACCTGCAGAAGCGAGCACTTGCGCCAATTGAGTGGCTTCATGCACCTTCAGGTGTGCGTTGTCATGTGTAGGCCTAACAGCGGCGTGCGTGATTTTGACGGCTGGCGCTGCGATGCGCGAGCGGGCGCCTGATGAGTTCTGTCGCAGATCGCATCGGCACCGGGCAACGAGAGTCAGCTGTGCCATGTGAAACCATGCAAGAAGCCAAGCTTGACTGACGCATCGTGCTGCATTCGAGCTGCATGTATTGAATCGCTCGAGCACGACTGAATATTGCGGCGGACCGCAGCGTCAATAGTGCTGCATCGTGGTGTGACTTGTTGTGCAACAGGTGGCCAGCGAGTCTATGTGAAGATAGTATCTAAAGGAAGGTATTGAACTATCTGTGCTCATCATCAAATTTGGCTTCTAGTGACGTGCCCCATGACGAGTCAGTTCACAAGCTGAGAAGGGGGCAAAGGAAGGCAGTTGTTGGAGGAAAGGCAGTGCAAAGGCGACCAAGAATTGGTGCTTCTTGGTCCAAATGTTTGTTGCAGCAGTGGAAC
>JAABUW010000311.1_pt1 | contig 100981 bp, 192 predicted proteins | sample 5560081 | NCBI WGS metagenome assembly JAABUW01 (sample SAMN10711882, study PRJNA513363) | rock metagenome | isolation source: Antarctica rocks | place: Antarctica: Victoria Land, Knobhead sud
ACATTTGGACCAAGAAGCACCAATTCTTGGTCGCCTTTGCACTGCCTTTCCTCCAACAACTGCCTTCCTTTGCCCCCTTCTCAGCTTGTGAACTGACTCCAGTCTGCACTCTTTGCAAACTTCCTTACTTGCCCGCACTATGCATCAGTGATGCGTCCGTAAGTCACAGCTACTGATAGCGCTCCTGGCAACGATTGGTCTTCTGCATGCAACCGACGCGAGGTGCAGCTGACTTGTGAAGCTCTAGGGGGCCGGTGTTGCTGATGATCGAAGGCCTGGTGCCCTACAGCGACGATGACACCAGCGACACCAGCTCTAGCAGTGGCGTTGAAGCCGACACACATGCTCAGCCAGCTGCCGGCGCGCCAACAGCCTCAACAGCAGCTGCACAGGAGGGTCACGACAGCATTAGGCGAGGATGAGACCTGCTGGAAGAATATGTAAGCATGTGCAATATGTGCATGATTGGGTGTATGTGCTCGCGACTGACCTGAGCGCTTGCTCTGGCGCAGGCCGTCAAAGCGGGCACGGCTGAATCTTGGCAGCAGTGCGCCAAAGGCGGCTGCGCCAGGAATAGCAAGTGCAACAAGGGCCACGCTTCTGCGGAACTTTGCACACCAGGAGGGAAACTTTGCAACGACCGTGCTCGTCCCAGGTGCCGGCAAAGCGCTTCGCGGCACAGGGCTGATCGTGCAAGCAGTGTTGCCGCTGTGTGCACACTTGCGGATTGCTGATGCCTTCCTGTATTTGCCGTGCAGTGCGATTCACAGAGCCTCAGCAAGCAGCGCTGCAGAAGATCTATGATCAGGTGAGCAGCCGCCCTGACAGACACGACCATGTATCATCAGAAGCACTTTGACGCGCCACTGAGCGCAATGCCTGCCTGATTTTTTTCATTTGCCCTTCTTCTTCGTGCAGCTTCGAGCAGAGGTACCCAGTCTTCCGATAGCTACTTGGAATGCGTCAGCCACCAGCCAGGTTCGCTGCTGCTGCGCCGCACCAAGCAATCTACCACGCTGTTGATTGTCAGCTGTCTTATTTGCCATCCGTGACTATGCTTCGTGACGACTGACTCCGTGCGCCCATGTCAGCAGGCTGCAGCTACATTGCAAGTATTACCTACCCAGTACCATGTGAGCGTCTCGCGGACGGTTGCGCTGCGGTATGCCCAGGTCGACGAAATCGTCTCGTCCCTGCGGCACCGCCTGCGGAAGCTGTCCAAGTGGGTTCTCGTCTGCCAATGTGCACCTTCAAGAAACTGCTGCCGGTGGTGCTCACAGTGTCCTGCCCACACGTTCTGGTGTGATTTCGTATGGTCTGATACCAAGGTTGAAAGAGCAGTCGTGGCTCCTGCAGGTTCACGGTCAGCTTTGGGCGGCTGGACATGCTGACAAACGACAACGAGTCCCGTGTCTTTGTATCCCTGATGATGGCTGACGGCAAGTCTCAGGCAAGTAGACGCATGGTGAGGGTCCAGGAAGTGAGGTCCAGCAAGTGACGCCTCAAGAATCTGCAACTGAACTGCTGTGGCATGCGGCAGTTTGCATTCATGCTTCTGCCCGTGGCGGGCATCGTCAGTACGCTGTGTCTGCTTGTGCGATCGCTTGCTTCATGGGTGCAGGTTTGTGACATCGTCAAGGCTGTCGACAAGGTCTTCCGCCTCAACGGCCTCTGCACATTTCATGAGGTACAGCTAAGTCACTCGCAATGCCTTTCATGCTGCTATCATGCTGGATCCAGCTGCACAAAAGAGCGGTAAACCAACACGGACGGCAGCCTCATGCCATGTCCTGTGCTCAGGACCCCCGCCCACATGTGTCGCTGGCGTGGGCTTTCAACGACGATTGCGCCGCCGTCAGCACGGCGGTTGCCAGTGCCAATGGCGTGATTGCCAAGCTGCTGGACTCGCAGACTGCGACTGCAACGGTGTGCTCGCCGCTGTGCAATGCTTCAACATGCAGGGAGTCAATGCCATGAACACATGTCGGCTTGCACACGTAGCTACTCAATGCCTGTGCTCGTCATGACTGTGGCGCTGAGTGGCTACTGCTTCATGCTGCAGGTGGAAGGCGTCTGCTGCCAGATCGGACAGAAGCGGTATGCGATCTGGCCGGCGCCTTGAGCAGCGTGTGCCAAGCTGACTTCGGCGCCGAGCAACGTCTTTAGTAAGACCGCCACGAGCTGCGGGTGAGATTCAGGCACCTATGCGTTACAGTCCCGCTTCAAAATTACCAAACAAATTCCCACAGCACACGAACTTGGTGCCTGCCATACTGCCTAGACCACAAGTCTCTCGAAAGTCCACAATGCCCAAGCATGAGAGGGGCTGTGCCCGCAGGTGTGCCGCCGCTCCAATTGCTGGCTACCTGTGGGCATCTGCCATTAAATTATGCCTCTGCCAAGGCTCGTCAGAGCCGCTGCCCAGAAGACCGCTCTGCATGGAGTCTGGCTGTGAACGGCCGCCTCCAGCCATTTGGCGGTCTCTGTTGGGTGGCGCAGGCCCTCGCATCTCACTTGAGAGGGGCGCCATCCTTAGCATATGTCTGCAGCACATAGGGACGCAGCTTTCGGTGCCTTGTAATTGCGCTCCTGTAAGCCTGCAACTGATATCAAGGGCGAATTTGCCATCTGACTTCAACGTCATTATGGCTGTGCGGAAGGTGTCCGGTTCATGTAGTGTGCGCTTCCTCAATACTCACCCGCTTGCCGACGGAGAAGGGCACGTAGCGGTGCTTGATCATGTGCCGGATCTGCCGCTTCATGGTCAGGAAGAAAAGGACCAGCCAGTACAGCAGCAGGATGGGCCAGAACACCGGCACGTCAAACGCGGAGAAGAATGTCGCGGCAAAGCCCAGCAGCAGCGCCTTTGTTGACGAGTACCTGCATGCAGAATGGATCATATGAGCCTTGACTGCTGCCTCATACGACACAGTCGGTTGTACCCGCCAGTGACAGCCAGCGGGTGCTCCTGGGGGCCATGAATGCGCAAATCCGCTTTCCGCTCACCAGAATTTGAACTCCGGTAGCCGCCGCACAAAGGGTTTGAACTCGTCGTTGCCCTTGGACGGCAGTGTCGGCCCATCCAGCGCTGGGTCGACCTGCCAGCAGCACATTCTTTCTCTGGCCCTGAATGGCGCCACAAGCGGGTCTGCTGTCCCCGCTGCACAATGTGCCGTCAATTACCGTGTCATCGACCCGGATTACAGCAACGAGAAAGGCACTTCACTACACTTCTTTTGAAGCTTGTTTGACTTTAAGGCCCAACCTTGCCATCGCTTGGCGGCATCGGCATGCTTCTGTCTGCAGCGGGTGGGTGTGGACCGCACCTGTGGCGACAGGAAGCCGAGCAGCAGGTTCAGGTTGAAGATGCCCAGGGCGTAGGAGACGATGTAGAAGCCCTTCAGGTACCACACCCGCAGCGCGAACAGGGCTGTCAGCGCCAGCCAGACCAGCCACCGCGTCGCCACGAATGGCGCGCTTTTGTCGAGCAGTATTTGCAGCCGCTGGTTGAACTTGGCTGCGATTCTGCTGGAGCTGCCAGGCGGCGGCGGCTGGTCGATGTAGCGCTCCATCGAGCCCCGCTGAGGAGGGCACCTATCGACCAAGGCCCAGATCAGACTGCTGCACAGATGACTACAGGACTGGGCTACGTGGCTGCCTGTGGTGCGCACGCAGCGCAGCTCACTCCAGTAGGCGCAGCATCAGAACACAATCACTGCTGACAGGAACGGCCTGTGACTGGTGCGTCCTCTAGTCACGACGCACGTCCCAACGGATCGCCAATCTTTCGGGTCAAGCCAACGCAGGCAAGCAGAATTCGCCCACACGTTTCGTGCACATCCGATCAGAGTGAGTGCAACGGTGGTTTGTGATCTTCGCTTCGCTGGCCAAGCATCTTCTGTGTAGTGCTGGTGCTTCCGCTGTTTCCAGCTGCACGCAACCGAATTGCAGCGACAGAAGTGCTTTTGCATGCTCCCTGATTCGATCGCAGCTTGTATCTGCTTGTCTGCCGTTCCAGCAGGCGGCCAAACGCCGGCAGATCTCTGATACAAATCGGCCGATTGTATGTCAGACAAGCCAGCGGCTGTTGTGCGCATTGAAGACGCGGAGGAGGTGCGTGATCCGTGGCAACGATCATCACTTCAACCAACGCATCGCCACTTGTCATGACGCCACGTATGCCGCTGAGAGAGAGCCTCCACGCCGCCGCAGAAAATCGTGCACAGCGTCGAGGTGGCTGCGCGAGTGACTGAGGAGCTGGCAAACTTTAGCGGTGCAAACTTCGACACCGTCTCCCAGCTGTCGGAGGACTTTCTGGCCAACATCAAGGTGGGCGTCTGTGCTGCCGTCATGTGTATGCTACAGGATGCGGCATGACTGTGTCGCCGACAGGCAGATGCATACCCATGCTCACAAGTTCTGCAGACTCAACACACCCTCCTTTCAAGAGGTCTTTCGCCCCATAACCGACAGCAGGCTCACTGCCGGGACGCTCGTGTTTGCAGGATGCGCAGAGCACTCTGCAGGGCGTCATAAGGGACCTGCAGCCGCCGACGGCCTTCCAGGGGCGCACCTACATCCAGCGGCTGCAGGCAGACGCGGCGGCCGCAGCAGCGGCGGCAGCCCAGGCGCAGGCCGGCGCCGGGCCCAAGCCTGCCGCAGGGGCGGAGCCGGAAACGCTCGCCCCCTCAGCGCCGCAGCCGCTGCAGCAGGAGGACGCAACGGTGCCAATGGATGCCACTTGATATGCCGCCAGCCGGCAGAGGTCCCGCACAGTGACGATAACAGAACTTCTGTTCAGAACAGAACAGAACTCAGAACAGAACTGACAACAGAACTCAGAACAGAACAGAACAGAACAGAACAGAACAGAACAGAACAGAACAGACACAGAACGGGCTTGGAGGTCAGCGGCCCGCCGCGACGGTGACTCCTGCTGTGCGCCCGCGATTCCGACGCCTGACGTGACGATGGAGCAGCAGCAGGCGGTGGAGGAGGCCTCTGCCGCAGCGGGGGAATGCGGCCAGCCCGGCGAGGCAGTCGGTCAGGGCGGCTCGCCGGCCGCGGAGGCCTCCCGAGCTGCCGCGAAGGCCGCCTCGACCGCCGATGCGGGCAAGCAAAATGGCGCGGCGGCGCCAGGCAGCGCAGTTTCAGCGGTCACCAATGCGGGCGAGCAGAACGCCGCGCGGGCGCCAGGCAGCGGCGCGGCGACGGCCGCCAAGTCATTTGCGCCGGCCCAAACCGCGACCTACCTCAGTCCCCAGTACTGGGACGAGCGCTTTGCCGTGGAGGACAGCTACGAGTGGTGCAAGGCGAGTGCGCAACCCTCCTAAATCGCAAACCATCTGCAGAGAGAGCTGCGGCGCGCTAGTGGGCTGCCCACAAGCACTGACCATTCGGCTGTGCAGCGTCCAGACCTGTAGGGGAGCTTCTGTTCATTTGCCTTCAAGGACCTGACGATACCCAGCTTGACCCGAAGCTAAGTCCCTAACCAAACTGCAGGACTATAGCGAGTTCCGGCACGTGGTGGCGCCACACATCAAACCCTGCGACGCCATCCTGGAGCTGGGCTGCGGCAACAGCGGCATGGGCGCCGCGCTCGCCGCCGACGGCTTTTCTAGGATCACGTGCACCGACCTGTCGGCCACAGTGGTGGGCAAGATGCGGGCCAAGGCAGCCGCCGCTGGGCTGCCCGTCACATACCAGGTGAGCTTTGATTGTGATAGTTTCAGTCTCACGCTGCTGCACAAGCGGCGGGTGCGGCTTCCCGGCCCCGGCACTGGTGCCTGCTTGATGCAAAGACATGTGCAAACAGGCTCGAGTCGCGAGGCACCCACGGGCAATCATGTGCCGTTGCAGCATCTACGCGCTCACAGCAGAAACTTCTCAAAGTCGAAAACAATACCTCCTTTGTGCTGCAGGTGGCGGACATGCTGGACCTGGCGTTTGAGGACGGCTCCTTTGACGTCGTCATTGAGAAGGGAGCCATCGAGGTATGCATCATGTAGGTTTTCAGAGCGCTCCTCGAGCTTGTGCAGGCCTTGTGCACTGTGTTGCCGACGAGTGGCTTAAGAATATGATACGCATAGTAGACTGTGTTCAGATATTCAGATGCCTGCACATCGCTCCAACCCAACGCATCTGCTTGTCTGTGCAGGTGTTCTTCACGGACAGCAGCAGCGCCTGGGACCCTCCAGCAGAGGTAGCCGCCTCGCCTGCTGAACACTCGCTGCCTCCCCCTCACTGCCACTCGCCGGCGCCAGGGCTCCCACATTGGTAGGTGCAGCTAGCACAGTCAAGAATCTGCATGATCGCGGCAGCAGAACAGACCCTCCTATCTCACAAATTGCAGGTGCGGCAGCGGGTGACGAAGGCGCTGGGCGAGGCGCACCGGGTGCTGTCGCTGGGTGGCGTCTTCATCTCCGTCTCCTTCGGGCAGCCGCACTTTCGGACGCCGCTGTTCCTGGCGGACCCGGCGCACACCTGGGCCTGCGACGTGACGCGCTTCGGGGAGGCCTTCGACTACTATGTATACGTCCTGCGGAAGGGGCGGCGGAAGGCGTCGGCGGCGGCGGCTATCTCAGAGGCATCAGCAGCGGCGCCTGCGGCTGTGAGACTGGGTCCAGTGGTGCGGTCGCGGGGCGAGCACGAGGCAGGGCCCTCGCACGACCACATGGACGAGGAGGGCTACCTCATGCAGATGGACCTGTAGCTAGGCTGCTTTGGTGCAGAGTGGGACATTTCTCCGCTGTGGGCCCCGCCGTTCGTCGTTGATGCAGGCGGTTCACCGCAGCCTGCAACTTGATGCGGGTGGTTGCTGTTTGACCAGATTGGGACCTCTCCAGCTCAGCAAACGAAGGTCAAAGGTGCTGTTCACGAACAGCGCAGCATGTTTCAGCTGGGCGACCCTGGAGCTAGCGCATGGCAGCTTCTAAGCACACCTGCTGCCATCGCGCAAGCTGAAAACATTGTAACGACAGATGCGAAGTCCGATCAACGTTCAAGCAGTCGTGTGCGACAGCGCATCCGGGCAGGCCTACAGCCTCCCCCTCATGCAGTCACCACCGCTGTCTCACACTCCCCTGCCGCCCCCACATCCGGCCGCTGGAGGCTTGAGAAAGCCATCGCATCGGTGCTCGCCTGCCGCATTTCATGCGGCCCTGTGCTGATGGCCAACCCCTCGCCGCTGCCGCTGCCTGCTGTCATTCCGTCCGCGAGCGAGTCGCCAGGCAATGCGTTGGGCGCCACTTGATGCTGAGGACGCTGCGCTGCCCGCCTCAGGCACCGTCACATCAGGCAACTGGCAGCTCACGACGCATTCGCGTTTCTGCGCGCCTGCTTCATCTGGTGCACCTGTAGATCATTGCAGACACGGTCACGAGGAGACAAGAGAAGGCATAAGGCGTTATGAATGGTGTTGGGCAGCATTGTGCACAGCAATGTGCATGTCATCAATGCTGGGAGCCAACATGCAAGATGTTACATTGGGGTACATAATGGTGCAACTCTGCCAACAGGTGTGGCAGCCGCACCTGCACGAAGTTCTCTGGGATGGGGTCCTCCCTGCCGCGCTGCGCCAGCGACATCGCCTTCTGCATCGCGTTGACGTCCTGCACAGGAGACGTGCCACAGTCAGCGGCAGCGAGAGCCTTCCAGGGATTTCTCACAACAGCCTGGAGTCTTCTACACGCTACGATGTCCACTGCATGCCGAGCCTGCCTGTCTGGCTCAGCGGGTCACAAGCCGCAGCTGGCATGACACGCCGCAGCTGGCGTGTGCTTTACAGACCAGGCGGCGACCAGCCGGCACGAAGTGACACGAAGCCTACACGACTGCACCCGATGCCCTTTGGTAGTCGTTCGCAGGTGTGACACGCATCTGCACAGTGCATCTGCCCATCGCCGTGTCACGGCGGACCTGGGGGCTGAGCAGGATGAGCTGGCGCGCGGGGTTGTCCAGCGACATCTCGATGAGCAGCTGCAGCCCCAGCGTTCGGTTCATCGCGTCCATGAACTGCACAGCAGGACGGGGCCCGTCTCACTCGGAACGGCTTGTGGCATATGAGAGCAAAACGATGTGGCATGTGAAAGCAAACATTGCTGCCTGACTGTGCTCCGCGCCTCAGCATCAGGACAGGCACGCTGCCACGGATGTAAGAATCTGTGAGGCGAGCGCGCCCCGCAGTGCTGTCCCGAGACATGGCCACACGTATGCGCACTCCAAACAGGGTAGCACCCGGGGGGCGCACCACGTCGAACTCGTCCAGGCAGGCGAAGGGGACGGAGATGACGGACTCCAGCGCCATCGTGAACGCCAGCGTGGAGTAGCTGCGCTCCCCGCCCGACAGCCCCTTCAGGTCCGACTGCGGTGACAAAGTCGAGAAACGTGGGGACAGGCGTGTTTGTTGATTGAGACATTGGCGTGCAAGATGGGCGCCGGCGTGGAGAAGCCGCGCTCCCCGCCCAGCAGCCCCTTCAGGTCCGACTGCAAATCGACATCGCCAAAGCTTGTCAGTCACGCATGTGCCAGGAGCAGGTTCCAGCAGCGAACCAGATGGATGCTGGCGGAAGCTGGCTGAAGCTGCCACATGACAAATATGCCGCAAAATATGCAATGCACGGTGAACTGAATCTGCTGCTTGGAGGCAGCAGCATCTGTCCTCGCGTTGCTGTTTTCATGCTGTTTTCAGGTCGCCTGACCCATGAGCGTCACAACGCCGCCAGTGGAACAGCAAGGCAAAGCCCTATGCAGCATGTGTGCCCATCTCGTGTTGCTTGCGGTCACCTTGACCTGCCAGTTGGGCTTGGCGGCGTCACGCATGTCAGTGGACACACACAGGTCCAGCGTGTTGGCACGCCGGTCGACGGAGATGTCCCCCAGGAACTGCCGGCACGCCATGTACCTACAGACACAATGAACAGAAATCACCCTGTGTGTGTATGTACTGAAAACACGGCGTGCAAGTTGATGGCCCTGCAGGCCAGGCACAGCATGCCAGTTTCACGCTGAACAAACAGCATTTGAAACAAGCCTTCGCTTCTTCAGCTGCTCACAGCGTGCGTTCAGCAACTCCGTCCGCATGAGAACGTGGGAGTCCGCCTTTAGGTTCAGCAGGATTCGAAGATGGAAGGGAGGCTCACTCGCGGAAGCGGTCGGTGAGGGAGCGCTGGGAGAACTTGCGCATCTGGCTGTACCGCTTGTGCCGCATGTCCAGGCCCGCCGCCGTCCGCGCCACCACCATCTCCGCGCGCGCTAGGTGCCGCAAGTGCTGCTCCACCATTGGCGCAAGCTGCGCGCGTTGTGTCTGCAAGGCAGATGACGAAACTGCCGGTGAGAGGACTCGAGCATTCAATGTTCGGCTGCGCGTGTGCTGCGCCAGAGAATTGGCTCGCTCCCCTGCAGCAGGCCTGCTCCACCATAGGCGCCAGCTGCGCGTGTTGCGTCTGCAGAGGTCTGACTCCTGCCCGGCCGCAATTGCCACAGGCGCATGTCTGCAGCCTCTCAAGCGATGCGCCAAGTTTTGGCGCTTGAGCCCACTCAAGGTGTGTGCACTTCTGGGCTTTACGAATATGATACAAAACAAAATGATCGAACGAGGTGAGTTCATTTGGCTCATTATTTGGCAGAGACCTGCAGCTGCTCGAGCGACGCGCCGACCTGGCGCTCACACTTGCGGATGCGGTTCTGCGCTCGATGTCCTATCGTTTCATTGTTCATCGATGCTTTGCTGTTAAGCACACCTGCAGCTGGTCGAGCGACGCGCCGACCTGGCGCTCGCACTTGCGGATGCGGTTCTGCACCTCGTCCCGTGCCTCCATCAGCCGCTCCATGCTGCCCAGGTCCGCCTCCACCTGTGCGAAATGAAAGCGCCAACCATACAGCGCCTGAATTGCAGTATGTTGGAAAGGTTATTTGGTTACTCAAGTGCGCCACTGCGCCTCCGACAGTCGCTGCGTGCTGCCCGAGTCCGCCTCCATCTGTGCGAGATCCCGTGAATCTAGCGATTCACAAACTGGAAAAGGCTGCAAAAGTGCACTCCAGTGCGCCTGCACATCGTCCTGAGCCGGTCAATGCTGCCCAGGTCCGCCTCCATGTACTCGAGACAAAGAAACCCAATGGCACACATAATCATTGTTGGAAATATAGCTTTTCTGGCGCCTGCAACGGCGCTACGTGCTGCCAAGTCCGCCTTCACCTATCCGGATTGTGGGAAACAAAAAGCAGCAAATCATCATAAAGATGATGCACAAATCTTGACGAGGTTACAGAGTGTAGTGAAGAGGAAAGCCTGTTGGTTGACTGTGTCTGTGTAGTGCACCTGCTGTCAGCCTGCTCGAACTCACGTCGGCATGGCATGCAGGGCGGCCCTGACGAAGATTCTAAAGACAGCGAAGCAAAAGGGCCTTGCAAGCCGCCAGCGGACATGCCGCACCTGCTCAGGAGTACGTAGGCCGCCGGCTGCGTCGGCGTGCCGGCCAGTGCGGCGCGGGCCCTGGGCGGCAACCTCGGCTTCAGCGAGCCACGCGGCCTGCACCGCCCGCCGCGCCTCCGCCCCCGCCTCCTCGGTGCACATCTGCCACAACATAAGACCCCCTTCACCACCTTCAGCCTTTTACCAGATTTCTGGGCCAGCTGCACCACTGGCATGCAGTGCTCGCCTTGCAACGAGACTGAACCGGCAGGCTCCGGATCATTAACAGTTCATACTAGGTGTGGCGCCAACTGCCAACATGTCGTCTCAACGACAGGTGGCTCTCGTCTCGGATGATCTTGCAGTAACCAATCAAGATCAACACAACGGAATGGAAAGAAAGAAGCACCTCGCAGGCCTGCGTCCGCGCAAACGCCTCCTTCTCCTGGAGTTCTGCCAATGTCGTCTGATATTCCACCTCGTGGGCCTTGAGCTTCGCCATCTGCGAGCCAGCAGGTTGAAGCACAGCGTCGGGTTGGGCGCATCGCAAAAACCACGCACGCCGAAGCGCCGGAAAACTTGCGGTGCTGGATACGAGCCACGTGCTACATTCGAAATTCTTGCCCAGGGTGCCCAACCGGCCCAAAACCGGCGCACAGGTGCGTTGGGAAAACAGGGCTCACAGAGAAATGGAAAAGGTCTCGGAACATCAGTACAGCAAGGGAACAGCCACGCACCTCCCCCTCCGCCCTTTTCAGGTATTCCTGGCGCTCCTCCAGCTCGCCATCCAGCTCCAGGACTGCAGCAGTGACCGTCCGGTTCTCCTCCAGGAGCTGCGCCGACTCGGCCTGTGGCAATGTAACAAGTCAAAGAGTCAAAGATTCAGTGGGTCGGGCCTAAGGATGCGATGACAGTGCGGTCCTCCTCCATGAGCTGCGCTGATCCCGCCTGTTGGATCGATGATGTCCATCCTCAGGACAGTGTTTTCAATGGCCATTTTCAGGACGGCGGCAGTGACCGTCCAATTCTCCTCCATGAGCTGCGCCGACTCCGCCGGTGGCAACGTCACAATGTCACAAACCAAGGTCAGTGCTGGAATCCATGATAGGCAGAGATTTTGCAACTCTCCCCCAGCAGCGGCGCCGACTCCGCCTGCAGCAGCAGCCATGTCTTGTCAAGGCCTGTGGTCAGCAGCCGTGGTGAAGGAAGCACCCAGCATATGCACAGCACGGGGGCTGTGTCACCACGCCAGCATGATTGCGAGGTTGCATGCACAGCAACGGGAAAGGACTGGTACAGACTGTGGGCAGGCGCAAGCATCACATCATGCCTCGGCCAGAAGCGGCGGCATGTATCCTGCAGTCATGCTACACGAGGGCGGACGTGACACACCTTTGCAGCTTTCCACTCCTCCTTGGCTCGCGCCTCGTCCTGCTTCGCAATCTCCAGCACAGCCGTCGCCTCCTCAACCTGCAGCAGGTGGAGGCGACATTTGTGACATCAAGGAATGCAAATTACTGCTGCGCAGTCTGATGGAAACGAACCTGCAATGGCAAGTTCGAGCTGAAACATTCACATTACGGGCAGCATGTTTCTGGAGTAAAAGCACCAGCTGGCCCGTGAGCAGTTCTCCTTTGGCTGAAGCAAAAAGCCCCACCTCCCTCTGCAGCAGGAGGAGGTGGTGCTGCCGCTCCGCAATGTCCCGCTGCATGTCGCCGGGCTCACCCCCTGCACTCCATTTCAAGCAGCTGTGAAGTCCCCAATGACATTGCACAGCGTGAACGAACGCCCTGTCACTCAGAGAAACCAACAGCTGTGCAAGAGAAGCTACGGACCATCAATCTAGCCATGATCGTACCTGCGATCTCTGGGCCCCGTGCCGCCAGCTCGTCCTCCGCCACCTGGCTGTCTTTGTGCGCCACGATCGCGTCCCGCAGCGCCTTGCGCGCCGCATTCAGCGCCTGCATGCCATTCGGGGGTGGGACTCGGATGCAATCCATTTTCGTATTTCCACCTATGCGCGCCCCCTGCTGTCGCATTTTGACGAGGTGTCCACATTGTACACTTGTTGACAGCCTGTGGGCGAGAAGCAGAGGAGAGACCGGCCACAAGTTTGCCGCAAAGCAAACGATTCCTTACAGCCCGCATCTGAACTGCCTCACACTTGGCGAGGCAGGCATCTGAGATCCGCGACCACTAATGACATCCTCAGTCTCTTCTGAGGGCTGTCGTTTAGGGTTCTTTGCAAGGGTGTCTAGCGTAGTGTGACCCACCTGCTTTGCCTCCGTCTCGAACCGGCGGGCGTCCTCCTGGCGCGCATTGGCGAGGTCCATGGCGTCCTGGGCGTCCCGCATCTCGCGGCGCACGGCCTCAATGGCGCCCGCCACATCGCGCGTCAGCCTCGGCCGCAGTTGCCGCTGGTTGCGCATCAGCGTCGACGTCGACCCGGCGCGGCCCCTGCGCGGCACAGCAAGCGCGTTCCGATCACAAGTATGCATCAGTAGCGTATCAGCACAAGTAGGGGGTGGCAACAGGCATGTGAGTACTGCAGCTTCCGCCAGTGCAGGGCAACGCTAGCGCCTGCGACACAACATGCGCACATTTCCTGTGCACAGTCGCGAATCGTGGCGGGGCTGCTGCAGACACAAAGCTGGGTGCGGCAGTGTGGACCGGCTCGCCTGTGGTAGGCCTTGGAGCCCTCCGTGGACCAGGCGGCGGTGACGATCTTGCGGCTGCCGAGCGGCCCCCGCATCAGGCGCATCGCGTCCTCCTCGGACTCCACCAGTGCCGCCCGCTCCAGCTTCTGGTCAATCAGCAGGTTGCGCACCGTGTGCTCCTGGCTGCTCCCCTGGATCCTGCGGGGAAATGAATTAGATTATGTGAGATTGAGGGTTCAGGCTGAAGATCTTCTGGTCGATCAGCAGGTTGCACACTGTGTGCTCCTGGCTGCTCCCTGGGACCTGCAGCAACACAAAGCAAGCAAGTTTATGAGCCTGCACAAGAGGTGACTCTCGCAGCCTCTAGCCCAATATCTGCAGGCTGTGGGTCGTGTGCCCCTGGCTGCTCTACTGCACCGTGCAGCTTGAAGCAGAAGGCGGTTGCTTGGAGCAGGCTCGGTTGAACATAGGTTTCAAGCCTACGCAGAGTCTGCGAGTCGCGAGCGCTTCGCTGCTCTGCTTCGCCGCGCAGGCTGAGGTCAAAGCGAAGGCACGAGGCATAGAGGAGGACTCCGACAGCAGGCAGATGGGTTCTGGAGCGGCATCAGCCGGCATCAGGAAGCGCACTGGATGGCCTCGAGCATGGTGAGCACGCCCTCGGGCGCCTGCTCCTTCTGCGTCAGGTCGTGCGGCGGGATGTCGAAGTTGAACACGCAGCACGACACCGAGTAGTTGCGGCCCACCTGCTTCGTCAGGTCCTGCATGAGAGGGGTTCGGGTATAGGGAAATGATGGTTCGAGCAGTTGCACGACAAAACGCATGTACTCCCTGCCGCAATGCAAGCACTCCTGGCCAACGGACGCTGGCGTTGAAGGCGAGAACGCATGCTGCAACCGGCCAACTGCTGCTTCATGTAGGATGGCCGATCGAGGACTGGGTCGCAGCAACAGAACACAGCACACACGCAAGGCCTGGCAGGTTGAGAATTCCTGCCTTCAGCAGCTCCAGGTCGTGGTGATCGTGCACCACGAACATCTCGAACATCTTGCCGATGGCCACCTGTAAACGGCGAGCTTGAGAGCTTTCAGGGAAGCTTCACTCACAGCAAACGCAACGAAAGGAAATGGCAGTCGCAGCCAGGCCACGATCGATTTGGTATAGGTGCATCAAACCAATACTCAGACCAGCAGCTCGGGCACGTCGTGCTAGACAACAGCGCGGGGCCCACCTCGACAGGGATGGCCCACTTCTCGTCGTTGAGCGTGAGCAGGCTGCCGAGAGGGCCCAGCGGCGGGCGGTGGAAGCGGTTCTGCCCCACAGCAGCCTCCACGCGCCGCAGCAGGTTCACCATGTTGTTCCCGCCAAATGCCATGACGGAGTTGCCTGCACGCACACACCTTCACGCCTTTGGCGACAGCCTCCCTGGCAAATGGCCACCCACAGCTGCAGTGTTGGCACACAGTACATGCGAGCAGCAAGCTGGCCGCTGACTGCTGGAAGCACACATTTTGAGTTTGTCGGCAGAAGTTCGCATCACGGTTTGCTTCACGGGAAGCATGTCGGCACACGCACCCTGGCGGTCCTGCAGCTGCCTGAGCTCCCCCTGTAGCTGGTTCACACGGCGCGACGCGGCATTCGCTGCATTCTCCGTGTCCTTCGCCGCCTTGGCCGCGGACTCCAGTCCGACCTCTGCCTCCCGCCTCTGCTGCTCCGCCGTGGAGTTCTCAGCGGCGGCCGCGATGCGCGCTGCCTGCGCCCCCGACAGCTGCGACCTGAAATCGTTCTGCGCCCGCTGCAGTTGCATGCACACAAAGTGTCAGATGTCTCATTCAATGCTGAGAATGCCGCCGCGCCATCTGCTTGCTGAAGTACTTCTGCGCCTGCTGCAGTTGCAGACACACCAAGGTGAGGCACGCCAATGGTGAGCGCCGCGCAGCAGCGCCAGGGGCGATGCTGGGAGGGTCCGAACGCCGTCCCCCTGTATTGTGCAACCGCCATCCAAGCAACCTGTGCGGATCAGATCGCTGGAGCAAACTTGAATGTGCGGACCATGGAGCTGCCGGGAAGCGGCTCTTGCAAAATGCCAGCACTCCTAACGGTTTCAGCAGTGCTCCTCGGCCAGCGGTGCTCAGCAGCGCGTTGCCATAAACACCCCGTCATGTGACGACAGGCGCACATGCAGCTGTGCGTTGGCGGCATGCTCTCTCGTCGGAGTGTGACCCCTCATGTTCCATTCGGCATTTGCATGTTGGGAGGCATCATCTACATGAAGGCAGAAAGCTCCCAGTTTGATTGAATTCCACGATGAAATCTCACCTGCGTGTTGGACTCGTACTCGGCCTCCATCTGCTGGGCCTCCTCCACGAAGGCATCCAGCGCCGCGCTCTCGCGCTCGGCCTCGGCGGTGGCGCGGTTGGCGGCATGTTTCTTCTCGCGCACCGTGCTCGCCTTCTTCCGCGTCGCCTCTTGCAGCAGGTTCTGCCGCAGCCCCACCTCCTTGATCTGCGGGTGCATCTGCTGCAGCTCCGCCGCCTGCGCGCGTTTGGCATGGGCAGGCACTCAGAACTTCATTCACGGCCTGCATCGGAGGTTTGCTCACGCGTTTGATGGTGCATCCTTGTCACTCGCCCTTGTCAAACCTACGGTCACACCTACTGCTGCACCGGCGCATGCTCAGCGGACACGGCTGTACGAGCTGCCGGCAGCAACCGAGTCAGCGTCAGGGCAGCATGAACCACAGTGCCTGTGCAGACAGGCGCGGCGGATCGTGCACGATGGACAGTGCGCACCTTCCGGGCCTTGACGGCCGAGGTCTCGCGCACGGACTCGGCACTCGCGTTGATTCCGGCCTGGGCTTGTGCCACCAGCGCTGGTAGCTTCACATCCAGCGCCGTCCTGCACTGATCTATGCGCTGCGCCTGGTCGAACACCTGCAGACGGACATGCCACAGAATCTCACACGGGCTCCTCTGTTGAAAGGCGAAATTCCACCAGCGCATTCTCCACCAGTGCAGCCATGCACTTCGCCAGGCGTGCCGCCCTGTCGAACACCTGCATGGGCTGGAGATATCCTGTGTCGCTATTCAGTTGAAAAGCCAGCTGTATCACCCAATGTGGCTTGCCGCTGCCCAGATGGTTTCAGTCAGGGGACAGTGTTGACATTGAAAAACCCGGAAGATGAGCGCACATGCTGCCACGCGAATGTCCTCGTGATGTTGACCTCAAGCTGCTTCAGCGGCTCCACCTCCTGCAGCGACGCGATGGACGCGTCCACGTTTGCAAGCTGCTGCTCTAGTTCCTATGTCAGAGGGAAACAACAATTTCAGAATGATTTGAACAGATACATGCGACATCTTGATCAGGACCCAGTCGACTTCCTGTCTACTGTGGGCGCTGATCAGAACAATAACATGCAAAGGACTGGGTACGTGAAGCAAAGAGTTATTCGTGATATTGTATCGTGCCTGCGTTTCCGTCTTGAAGGCGAGCACGCCTTCCTCCATGGTCGCCAAGCCCGCGTCCGCATGCACAAGGTTTTCGATGACCTTGTCCTGCCCAGTCGCCTGCACCAGTAAAAATCGTCGATGCTTGTCAGCGTGAGGCGGTTCAAGGCCTGAATACCTGTGAGCAGGCGGCGATCAAGGCGCGTTTGTCTCAACCATGCTATTGGCTCGATCGAGCCGCCCATGCAGGCACATTGTATGCGGCGTCGCTCACCGTTGCAGCAGTCAGGGCATTCACAGCCTTGCTGCGCACCAGACAGGTCCGCTTTCGTCACTCGCAAGCATGGGCTCAGTACACTGGTATCAGCAAGCAATTTGAGAAAGATCCCTGCCTGCATGTACAGCTCGTACTTCTTCTTGCCCGAGGTCTCCGATGCAAATGCGCGGCAGGCGTCCTGCATGGCAGAGCGACAGTGTTGACATGCCATCGGCAATCCACAGATGCATCGCAGGGCCCTTCAGTTGTTTCTTGTGTCAGCTCCACCTCGCAGCGCCAGCCTCAGCGAGCTCAAACGCCCAAGGAAATTTGCACAGTGCAGACAGCCATGTGCGGTCGCTGCTTTCAGAGAGCGGCACTTGGTGCAAGGGTGCAACGCCAGCTAGCTTCAAGACAACGAGACCATATCGCCCGCCCGCAGTACCAGGTGCATTTGCTCTGGTGCGCAAACATCTACAGTCGTCGAATGACCAAGCGTATATACTCCTCTCAGAGCGGGGCACACCTGGCCCATGCACACGGCAGGGTTGTTTGCCTCGATGCTGAAGTGGTTGAGCAGCTCCTCCAGCTGGTCCTTGTTGCCCGGGCCCACCTTACCAGGCAATCATAGCCTTCAAAGGGGAGCCTTTCAAGTCGATTGGAGTAGCGCTCGGTAGGGTTTCACGAGTGGATATCCATTGGTAGGCTTTCTTTAGGGTCAGGGGCAATGTGTATCGGCCTTTGCCCTGAGGCGCGACCCGCTGACGGCTGCCGAGCAGGTGCATTTTGGCGCGGAAGATCGGGCATCTTGAGGGGCAGGTCTCTGAGTCTACTTCACTGGGCATCTGAGGGGGCAGGTCTCAGAGGTTACAAGTCACCTTGTGGCAGTCCTGGTCCAGCATCTTCCAGGTGGAGCTGCCCGTGGAGCTGATGCGGCGCTCAACCGTGATCGAGCGGCCGTACGTTGCCGGCTGGTAGGCGTCCTCGCCTGTCAGGTAACAGCAGGGTTGCCCTTTAGGGCGAAAACGTCGTAACAAGTTTGATAAGCGGACTTCATGTCTGAAAGGCACTTAGATGGGAGGCAAACCATCTGGAAACACAGGCTCTGTTGCGTCTTGGGCTGCCCTGTTGTTGCAGAGAGCATCGATGGTAAGAAAGGAGTTGCGGCACCTGTGTTCCAGATGGTGACGGCCGCCAGCGCTTGTCGCGTGCCTGTCCGCACCAAGGCTGTCGTGGATTTGGCGCGCCCTGTCTCCCGTGCCGTCGCGCCCAGACACACCTGCATCAGTTCATGTCACATGGAATGGAACTTAAAGTGGGCAAGAAGGTGAAGGACTGCAAGTATCTGACTGCATTCTGCAATAGCGCTCTTTGTGACAGCGCCAATCCGTAACACGAGCATGTTCACCTGGATGGCGTTCATCACGGCGGTCTTGCCGCTGCCATTGGTGCCAGAGATGAACACGATGTTGGGCCTGCGTTGCGATCACATAGTCGACTCCATTTTGGTACACCGAGTCAGGGGACAACCTTGGCGAAGTGAACAGACTCACGCAGGATTCTGTTGAGCTGCTGTGGGACGACAAAACTGCTGACAGCTGAATGCAAGCAGGGTGCGTGTGTCACATGCTCACCCGAGCTCCATCTCGAAGTGCTCGTGGCACAGGAAGTTCTCCACGTGCACTTTGGCGATCTGGCCGGCATGGCCGACGCCCGCCGCGGGATCGGGCATGACGACCACGCCAGAGTACCGGACATCCGGCTCGCCGTCCGCGTCGAGCCGCGCCGCCGCCTGCGAGCCGTGCTGCGCTGCCGGCTGCGACTGCGACTGCGACATGCGCTGCGACGGCGCGGCCCGCTGCGACGCCGCTGCCCGCCTCAGCGGCGCCTGGCTGCCGCCGCCTGCCATGCGGGTCCTGCCGCCGCCAGGCCGCCGCCGCGGCGGCGACTGCGCGTCGGGCTCCATGCTGAGCGCGGCCGCGGCGGCGGCCTGGAATGCTGTGCCAGAGGAGTCTGGCGAGCTGTGGGCCGGGCCTGGCGGCTGGGATGGCGCGGCGGCGCTGCCTGCAAGCAGGAACGCGCAGGAAGGTTTGTCAGCGCTGTACTCATGCGGTGCTGACCATGCTGAACGACCGACTTCGGCACAAGCCTGGGATTCCTGCTCGCTGGCAGCCAGCCAGCTGCAGAAAAACCTCAGAAAAGCAAGGCCCAAGCTGGCTGATCAAACAGGCTGCGCCCGTGTCACATAGCTTGTTCCACGAAGGACCTCCACCTGCTGCGCGACGGGCGCACTCCTCGGCTGCCTCAGCTGCGACGATCGTGACCTTCGTGCGCTTGCCGGCGTTTATCGCCCGCCGCCGCGCCGCGAACTCGCGGTCGCTGTCCGACGCGCCGCCGCCGTCAGCAGCGCCGCCAACACCGCCCAGGTCGAACTGCGGCAGGCTGGAGTGGTCGCTGGCGTCGCCGTCGCAAGACACGGGGCTGGCGGCAGCTGCGGCGGTCTCCAGCCGCCGCTTCTTGCTCGTGAGGCTCATCGGGGTGGCGCCCTTTTTCTGCCGTCCCCGGCGTTGGCTGCCGGGCGAGGCGGCTGGCGTCGCTGCCGACTTGCCGCCAGAGGCGGCGTCCGCGCTTGCCTTGCGGCGGGATTTTGGCTGCGGCGGCGACGCAAACTCTGCGGACGCTCCCACTGCGCCACTTGCCGCCTGCTGGCTGCCGCGGCGGCGGGCGGGAGTCTCTGCCTCGTGCCTGGGCTTTCGCTTTGCCGGCGTCGGCTGCGGCGATGCCGCCGCCGCAGGCACTGACGACAGGCGCTTGCGCTTCGGCGGCTTGCCTGACTTGACAGGCGACGGGTGGCCGAGGTCCCTCAGCGCCTGCGCCGCTGCGTGCGGCAGCGACGCGACGCGTGTGAGGCGCGGGTGGCAGAAAACTTCCGCCCACGGAAAGTCCTCTACCTCGTCGTCTTCGAAACTGCGCAGTGCCCACAACGTTTGTGTCTATGAGGTGTCATTTCACTCACATGTGGGTGCCTGGCGGCTGCATGGCTGACCTGTTGAACGTCATCAGTGCGAGCGACACTGCAGCGCGATGCACTCAAGAACAGGTTCAGCATCGGTGCGTGCGAGCTGCACTATGCAGCCTGTCTAGCAGACCGAGCTCACCTGACTTTGACGTACAGCTGGCCCTCGGCGCCTTCGAGGTCGTCAAACACTTCCAGCACCTCGCCCTCCCACCAGCCGGCTTCGTGTCCGCCTCCTCCCTCCCACCACTTGAAGACTGTGGACCCCTCAAAAACCTGCAGGCCAGGCAGCAGCTGAAGTATCAGCGAAGGACCCGCCCGGGCCACAGCATTTTCCTTCTCCTGCTTCCTTTCTGCGCCTCGACCGCGTCCGTGAGACGTTTCAAGCTCCTGAGATCGTCTGGACACACTGAGGCCGATCGCGGCATGCACGGTCAGTTGGCCGGGCTACATTTCGAAACATCCACAGAAGTTCAAGTGCTGCCAACTCGGCTAGGTTGAGAGGTGGAACAAGCCAGCTGCTCAGAGATTTTTCAGGCTTGTCAGGCTACCTGTGCGTCAGCGACGGACGTGGGCTGGTAGTACTTCGTCTTCAAGGGCATCCTGAGCGTGCAGCGCAAGCGGGAGCCAGAAGGCACATCCTAGACGTCTGGAAGCGTGCTACACAGCTCCAGTAGCACAACGTGCCACCGGTGGCCTCCAGTGCCAGGAAACGGAAGCCTGCACGCTGCGTCCGGCGATCAGATGCAAAGCACGCCCCGCAGCACGTAGTCTCCACCGCAGTCTACACTTTGTGTAAGCATGGACGACTTGCGCGTTGCGCCGAGCGCTGCGCGGCTCATTAGAAATGCGATCGTGCCCTGTCAATCGTCAGCGAGCTGTAAGTAGGTGCTGCAAGTGATACCGTACTTGATTTCTCGGGTGAAGTTTTTTATCCGATATCTCCGAAAAACCGCCCGGTGCATGCAGCGCAAGTCATGGCGCCATGGCCGAGCCATTCGCATCTATATCGACCGGCGCGTCCGGCGGCCTGCTGCTACCCAACCACCTCCAACCCAGGTTCGATGTCCACTGCGGCAGCGCAGCACAGCGGCGCACTGGTGGACCAGTGAACTGCACTCTAAACCGGGAATGGCTGGCTGAGTGTGTGTCTTGGTGGTTTCGCAGCATCAGGGAACCTACTGCGGTCTGCCAACGACGCATCGCCGATGGCAACTCTGATCCACTGCCTGCCGCTGCGGCAGCGTACCTGCCGGCGCAGCACCCGCCCAACCTGCAGTGGATTGGCCCGCACGACCTCGGCAGCCGCATCAGGTAGCTCCGCAGGCAAAATGACTGCAGGGCATCGCTGAGAATGCCGCAGCCTGAGGATATACACTTGCATTTCATCAACCACCAGATTTCGGCGCTTGCATGACGGCTCGACATGCCATAGGCTCTGACACGTTTGCTTGCTGTGCAGACCCCTCGCTGCACAGGACGCCGCGCTGCAGGCACTGGCGGACACGCTCGGCGCCGAGGCGCCACCGACAGGGCTGCTTCGGGGCCTGCTATCAGAGGGTCTCGGCCAGCGGGAGCTGCGCCGCTGTGCGGCGTGCGCCGGCAATCAGCTCGCGGCATGCGAAGTGGAGTCGTCCAGCAGCCCGCAGGTGAGGCCTGACTCCTTGGTTCCACATCGACGCTGTGCCCGTTGAGGCGTTTGTTCCAGTCAGCTGTCGGTGTTCGGTGTTGGCTGTCAGCCGCGCGGGGTCCTACCTGCAGCCCTTCTCAGGCCTGTGCCTGCTGCAGATCTTGGTGGTAATCACAGCCGGGGCCATCAGGCATCAGGTAGCGCTGGCCACACTCGCTCGTGAGCCGGAGGCAAACAGCAGCACTGCCGCAGGCGCGCCCATGCAGGCAAGGGCTTTTCCAGGGCAGGCGCAGCACATCGCTCCTCAAACGGCAAATGTATGCAGGTCGCCCGGCACATCACCAACATTTTCATCTTTCGCCGCTTGAGCATCGGCAGCAACCAGCATGCAGTTCACAATAGTTGTTGATGGCGCTGAAAGCACCAAACGTCCTGCTGCCGCAGTGCCTTAGCATTGACATCGCAGACGTCACGCAGCAAGCCATCTGCCAGCTGGCGCTGAACCCCACGGCGATGGCTGCTTCGAGCGCCAGCCAGGCCGCGCAGCCGCCGCCGCCGCCTCGCCTGCTTGCAGTGCGATGCACCTGCAGCATTGCCGTCCTGCAGCTGTGCTCGCCTGACGCAGCCTGGTGAGCGCCCTGCTGACTCGGTACTTGCTGACTGGACTGGGAAAACTGTCAAATGTATACACAGCCTCTTCCCTGCCATCGTTCTGTGTCTTGCAGTTCATGAACCCTCCTGCATGCGGTTGCGGTGCATGACCCTGTCTGACCTGCTGCCTCTTGTTTTGGGCTGTTGCTTGCAATGCAACCACCAGCCACACGCTGCACGTGCAGCGAGGGCGGTGGCGGCTGGTCGCTGCGGACTGTGGCAATCGTGCGCACGCGGCTGCGCACGCTGGACCTGGCCTGGAGCCACGCAATCCCCGCCGAGCTGGCGTACCTGCTGGATGACGGGTCAGTGCACCTGCTGGACGCCGCCACGGCGTTCGCGCCGGAGGCGGCAGCTGCTGCTTCGCCGCCGGGTCAGGCCAAGGTGCAGCCTGCAGTCCTCATTGGTTCAAATGCTGTCATGCCAGCACGTTCTTCAATATATCCGTGAAGTAAAGAATCCTAGCATGGCTGCATGCGATCTCGAGCAAAGGAGTCTCGACAGACGTAGTGCTGAATCAGAGACCCCGTCAGTAATGACGCCCGAAAGCTCGCAAGCAGGTCCACTGCATCCTGCCGGCGGCAGCGCTCGAGCCGCACTGGGACGGCGCCGGCCGCGTGGCGGCGGCCTTCGCGCCACATCCTCGCCAGCTGCTGCTGGGTGCTGGGCGGCGGCTTTTGCGCTGCACCGTCGGCGGCCCGGGGCAGCCGCCGCGCCAGCCGGCGGTGCTGCACGAGCGGCCCGTCGGCGACACCTTCGTGGCCCTGGCACATGTCGACCAGGTGCTTGCTATCTCAGCTATCGAGATGTCCGTGTGATCCTGTGTTATGCAAGCATGGAAGAATATTGAACAAATGACTGGCCCAATAAAATTAGCAGTGCCAGGGCAAACGGTGCCACACTGCAAGCGTGCTACCTGCCTGGGCAAATAGCCTGCTGCCCATGTCATCGACACCGGTCTTGACTCATTGACTGGTTGCTCTCTGGCCTGCAGGCCGGCGCGGACGCGGACGCCGCCAACCTGCTGGCGACGCTGACGACGCGGCACGTGCTGCTGTTCGACCTGCGGCGCCCCGCGCAGCCGCTGCTGCAGTGGCCGCACGGCCTGGAGGCGGCGCGCCCGCAGCTGCTGAGCCTGTTCTGCCGCCCTGGCCCGGCCAATGCGGTGCGCAAGGGGGCGTTTTGCCTCCTGTGCCGTCTTGTTTCTTCGCAGCGTCCTATGCAGACGTGGCACTCGATGGACATTGTAAGGCTGCCCACTGCCCCATAACTCCTCGAGCAGCTGCCCAAGCCTCATCGCGACGGCTTGCATTCCCGTCACCAGGCAGCTGGCGGCCAGCAGCCTGCAGAAGCGCGTCAGCTGCGGGGCCGCATAGTGGCGGGCAGCCTCGGCACCGGCGATGTCGTCGCCTTTGCTTTCAGCATCAGCCGGGCGTCGGTGTCGGTGGTGGCGCTCCCCGCGGAGCCCGCGGCATCGCAGCAGCGGTCGCGCCGCCGGGAGGGCGCCACGCAGCAAGGCTTCCGCGGCCAGCTGCTGCTGTGCTCAGGTGCTGATTGTGCCCCGCTCTTGCATGCAAGCATTGGCTCCCAACGGCGGCCCAGCATGCTGTGTCTGCTTGGCAGTCGCCCTGCTCATTATCTTCACAGCATCTCTTAGCTTGGGCCACGAGTAGGGTGTGACCCACCCCATGCCATTGCCCGCTCTGCAGGCGAAGAGCGGCAGGCAGACAGCTCAGTGGATGCCGCCGCGCGACCGCCATCATTCCGGTGGCGGCCGCTGCTGGGCGCCGTCGCGCAAGCGGAGGGCCTGCCGCGGCGGCTTGCGGCGCCGCTGGGCGTGCGGCCGCGCGGTGCAGCAGGGTGTAGCAGCAGCGGCGGCGGCGTTGACGGCGGCGATTGTGTGGGCCACCCTGGAGCGAACAAAGCAAGCCACCCTGGAGCGGACACGGCGCTGGCGGCGCTGCACCCTGCGCTGTCATGGTCCTCCCCGCAGCACGCACTGGACCTGCAGGCGAGTTTGTTGCAATTGGTCCTCGCCAGCTCATCTTTGTGGGGCTGGACGGCAGCTTTCACATGTGTGTCGAGTTGGTTGCACGGCTGTGGCCCGCGCCATGCATGCAGCTGTGATCGTGGGCATGGCTTCAGGGCTGGTAACGATTCATGCTGCTGACCGCATATCTTTGCTGAGCACAGGGGTTTGCCGTGCTGCCTGGTTTAAGCGCTCCGGCAGACGGCATGCTGCTCAGGTGCGGCAAACCAGCGCTATCCGATGTTGGGAATTTAGAGTGCTGAATGCGCTCCGCTTTGACAGACCTGCCCTGTGCTCTCCTAAGACAGGCTCTTGAAGAATGCGAAGTCCCTTTTCGTCCAACTTTCCACACCACAAGCATAGTGCTTGGACCGCCACCCGAGGCCATTTGCTGTGGCTGCGTGCGCAGGCTCAATTTTCTGGGTGACCTGCATTTCAACAGCTGCGTGCTGTTCAGTGACGCGCGTCTGCCTGCGGGCGGCGGCGGCGATGGCGGCAGCCTGCACCGCTGGCCGCAAACCATGGGCACTGCCAGTGGGCAACTGACAGAGGTGGGGCGCTAGTCTTGGCCACCTGCCTTGACACATGTGAGGACGACATCACTGTGAGAAGCGGCCAAGTCTCGAGAAAGCAGCCGCTTTGCACTGATCTCTGCGGACGATGCCGATATGCAGCCTTTGTGAGACAGCGGAAGTCCACTTGAATGGCGCACTAACGTCTTGTACCTTGCTTTTAGCAGGAGGGTGACAGCCCTGACGAGGAAGGTCAAGCAAATGTGGGCGCTGCTGCCGTGATCGGCACGCAGGAGGAGTGGCAGCCAAAGCGGCAGAAGGGCAGGGGCCAGATCCGGCAGCGCGGCCCAACAAGGTTTGTGGCTACTGACCCTGCAACCTCTGCTGTGTTCTGCGTATTGCTCCTGCATCATGTCTTGTCGCAGACGCTGCCAACCTGGTGTCGCACCCATCAAAAGTTACAAACTCGTAGAGTTCGAGGCTCGTGTCAACAGCATCCTGTGCTGCTTCTGCCTAGCGATTCAATCATGCATGCATAAATAGGTACATCCAATATTTAGGGTGCTTTCTGCAGGCGCCTGGCGACCGGCGCCTATGTGACGCCGATCGCGGCGACGTACGCGGCGGTGGTCACCGCCGTTGCCGCACATGCGGCGGCGGCAGCCGGGCAGCCAGTCCTGACGGCAGACGCCGGCCGCAGCAGCTGGCTGTTTGGCGGCCTGCGCGGCGCCACAGCAATGCCAGTGCCAGCATCAGCAGAGGCAGCGGCAGCGGCACCTCCGGCAACAGCGGCGGGCCAGCCGCGACGCTGCAGCAAGCGATGCGGCGCCGCCTCTGAGGCGGACGCCGCCGAGGCGTTCGAGGCGGCGCTGGCCGCCGCCGACGTGCCGGCCACGGAGCGGGAGCTGGCCGCCCGGTGGCGGGCGCACCTGCCAGGCAGCGTTGCTGCAGGGGGAAGCGACGCGAGCGACGACCTGTTTGCGGATCGGGTGTGTGGGGTTTTGGAGGCACAGAGTTTCTGGTGCACCCACCGTTTTGGAAATATCATCAAATCTAGGGAGTTGATGACACACACAGTGTTTGCATTGCCAGCGTCTCAAGGTGTGAGTCGCAAGCTGTGGTCCATGCCCCAGAGCCGTATTGTGCTTGAAAGAGGCCGTTGTCATTGCAGCAGCCAACGGATCACTCCCTCGGCTCTGACAGCCGCTTCAAGTCTTGGTGGTGCAGCCTGCGGCGCTGGCGGCGACGCTGCCGCGCGGAAAGCGGGGCGCTGCGCACCCGGCCACGCTGTCTTCCGCCACCCGGCTGACGCGGCTGTCGGCCGCGGCAGAGGCCGCCGCCGCCGGCGCAGGCGACCACGGGTCCGGCAGCATCGGCAGCCTGCAGGACTTCCGGCGCAGGATGGCAGCACACCTGCGCGGACTGCCGCCCAGCCAGGGTGCGAGCATGGTCGCACAGAGTTGTCCGGGCAGCAGACCCGGGCAAAGCAGCTCTGCCCTTCTCACTCGGGCTGTGTGAACATATGTGCACATGCCTGTGACTGGCCACAACGCAGGTATGCCCCTCCTGCATTCAGCGCTGCGGTCTACAAGTTTTACATGCAACAAGAGTGTAGCGCAATCTCGTCACTGTCTGCGCGCAGGGCTGCGGTCCAGAGACCTGCTGCTGCCGCCGCTGCCGGGCCAGTCGCCGCTGAATGCAGGCCGCCGCGAGAGCGGATCGCCTGGCGCTGCGCCACGGCTCACGCCCGCAGACAGGTGCCATTTGTGTTCTTCCCGCCTGCGGCGCCCAGCACCAGGGACTGAACATGCACACGTACATGCAGCGCAGCAGTTGCGTTGCTGCCGCTGCATTCGTTGAGGCAACTTATATTCCAGGGGTTCAGGCCACCTGCAAGGCGGACAAGACGCATTGTCCACATTGCAGAGTTGCCTGCTTGTTGTGCATCAATCCTGTACTCGAGTCACTAGCCCTATGTCAAAACGCGCGTGACCAGGCGTGGCGCCACTGCTTTCCTGTGCAGGCACTTTGGGGGTGGTACCGTGGTCTACCCCTTCGCCCCCCTGCACACTGTGGAGCCGCAGTCGTTGGCTGCAGGCATTCACATGGACCGCGCCCAACAGCGGGTGCGGCTGGCCCCGAATTTCTTTGGTCGAGCATGGCCTGTCTGTGGACTCCGCCACCGCAGTCGTCAAACACGAATGCGGTAGATCAGTTCGACTGCACGGCGTGCCAAAGACTCCGTACTCTGCGGCGGAAACGAACCTGGGCTTGATGTGCGGCCAACCCTGTAGAAACCCTAAAAACCCTAGTCGAAGATTACTGCTTGTCATGCAGGAGGCACTGGACCCTGAGGCGGCGGCGCTGCTGGAGCTGCTTGATGCGGAGTGGCGAGCCGCCGAGGCGGCTGCCGGCGGCGCCCCCGCCGCCGCCGCCGTAGGCCCCTCAGGCACGCCCGGTGGCAGCAAGCCGGCCGCGGCGGCGCGCCGGCAGTTCGCCGGCGGCGGCCGCGGGCATGCGCTGGTCAGCCCCCTGCGGCGCGTGGCGCAGCATGCGGCCGGCAGCGGCGCGGCCCGCAGCGCCCCTGGTGCGCCCGCGCCGGCGGCGGCGGCGGGTGGCCGCCGGCTGGTGGGGTCCAAGCGGCCGGCCGCCGCAGACGGCTTTGAAGTGTCGCCGCCGCCGCCGCAGCAGCAGGCGGGCGCGGCAGCGTCGCAGCCGCCGCTGGGTGCTCAGCCGACACCGCAGCGGCCGCTGAAGCGGCGTGCGCTGACGCAGCCATTGCAGGACGGATTCTGAGGCCGTTGCTGTCGTGCAACATGGGCAGTGGTGGAATGCGGGAGATACAATGAGAGGTTTCGGAACGGGCAGTGTGCATGAGAGATGCCAGGATGTGTCAGCTTTCTCTTCGATTCCGAGCTAGGTTCAGATGCGATATATTTGACTGCTGGAGCAGCGGCGCACGAACATTTTGCGAGTGAGTCCGAGTCTCTTGCTTTCCAGGTTTCGTTCTTGCTTTCCAGGTTTTGACAAGTTGCAGCAGCTAGGTACGGTCGGCACACGCTGTGTTCGGGTTGAGACTTCCAGCGCACATACAGAAAGACGGCCATCAGCATGCGTGCGTAAACGAAGTTGATGTGTTTATCACAATGAAACCAGTCACGATCGTGATACATTCTTCTGGAAGCGGCTAGTGTCTTTATTGCTAGGTCAATGCAGTTACATCCCGAAACGCTACATGGTCAGGGTTGCCTGCTTTGCGGCGGCATTATCATGTGCGAGACAAAGCAGCAGCACAAGCCTGCGCCAGACAAGCAGCGCCTGCTTCACACTCGAACTGAAGTTGTCAGGCAACGAATCCTGGCGCCAACGGAAGAATTCAACACAGCTTGCACTGCACTGTTGCCGCCACCCGTAGTACAGCATGCGGCGGCATTGTGTGTGCGTCCCACACGATCAACGTATGGCCGGCGGCAGGCTTGGCGGCGTCTCCTCGGCAGCGGCAGTTTCAGCGGCATCGTCCAGAGATGCACGATGTGTGAGTCGGGTTGCCGCCGCCTTAGAGATGGCCACCGCCTGCGGGCCGCCATCGCCGCCCTGCGCCGCAACAGCCCAGCCTAAGGGCCCCAACCGAACCGCCATTGCCTCCTTGCTTGAATGCACACTGGGCGGGAACTGCCACGCGTACGGACACATGATGAGTGACATAACTATAATGTGAATTCAGTGCGCCACGTCAAACATGCCAATCTGTTCGCCTAAGTGCTTCGCCCAGGGCGCTGCGGCCCCCGCACCTGGGCGTTGAGCTTGTTGATCTTGTGGTTCAGCTTGAAGATGGACTGCCGGTACGACTTTGTGCCCTGCGACAGATCCTCCCCCTCCCCCGTCAGCTGCGCCAGCTGCCGCTGCAGCGTCGCCAGCACGCCCACTTGCTGCTCCCCCGCCTGCGGCGCCCACGTTGCATATTGTATAGTGCATAAGTAATCTGCGCAATATGCACATTCGCCACGGGTGACTCCGCTTCTATTCCTCTCTTCGTATGTGACTGCCAGTATTAGGTGCACATGGGTATCACGTTGAGCAGCCTGCCCCGCCGTCGGTGCAGCGGCATGGTTGTGGGGCATGCGCCACTGTAATATCACAGATGTCGGCATGTAAAGCCTACCACACAGTGAAGCCGTACAGTGCTCACCAGGAAGGTCTGGGTCTTGCTGATGACATTGTTCAGGCTCTGCCGCTTGCGGTACGGCCAGCGCACGAGACCGATGTCGCGGCACACGCGCTTCAGCACGCTCAGCCCCACGTTTAGCTTCTTGGCCGCTTCCTGCAGAGTGTCAGGGCTGCTGGCATCAGAGTGCAGGCATCAGTGGCGGCCGTCAATGGCAGACCTGCATCAAACCGACGCAGCTGAGGGGCCTGGCTTCCTGCCCATCGAGCATGAAGCGCAATCGGAATCTGACAGGTCGAACGGCTTCACCTGGATTGGCAGATCTAGGTAGCCCCCATCGCTGAGCATGGCGACGGTGATGTCGTCGTGCCGCCAGGCCCTGCGGCCCCGCCGCCGGTCGTGCGCCGGCCTGCCGGGGTGCAGCTGCCCCGCCGCCGCGACACCGGGCTCAATTGTCGAGGCGGCGGCGGCGGCAGCCGCCGACCCGCGCCGCCGCCGCCGCCCGCGCGTGGCCGTCGCGCCCCCGGCTGCAGCATCAGGCGCCGCCGCTGCACCTCCACTTATGGCTGGGCGGCTCGCGGCGCGCTTCGGCGTGCGGCTGCTGCTGTTCATGCCCCCAAGTCCGTCGGGGACTCCGCTGGTGATCGTCGCGAGCGCCGCCGCAGCTGCTCGAGGCAGCGTAGAGAGGCCCTGTAGAAATCATCACCAGCGCTTGCACTCCGTCCGGCAAGGCCTGATCCTGCCCGACAGTTCAGTTGGCTAGCCGTGGAGCATGCCCGACAGTCCAGCTGTCTGCCGTGGAGCACACCCAGCAGCGCGAGCAGAACCACCAGCTGCGGAGTGCGTGCCTGACGAGCACACTCCCACAGCAACATTCCTGACGTTGAGGTTGACATCGAGGACGACAGTGAGACCCACCGATGCTGGCGGGCACCGCTCCGGCGGAGGCAGCTGCTGGGACCACGACAGCGCAGAGTCGCACCCTGGCGGCTGCCACAGCTGATGCAGGTCCGGCGGCAGCTGCCACGGCAGCTGCAGCTGCAGTACGCCCGAGCTGGCTGAAGGCAGGGACGCCAGCGGCATGCTCGGCCACGGCGGCGGCAGCGCGGCTGCGCTGACGCCGGGGAAACCGTAGTCGCCAAGCGGCGGCAGGAACAGGTGGCCGCTGTGTGATCCGCCTGGCAGCATCAAGCTGCTGCCTGGTGGCAGTGACGACCCTCCGGGTGGCAGCCCTCCAGGTGGCGGCAGCGGGCACCCGATGAGCGGCAAGCTGAGCGGAGACGGCGGCGGCAGTGCCGGGCTGCTGAATGGGGCACCAACCATGGCTGGCAGCGGGCTGCACCGCTGATCTGCTGCTGCTGTCGAAGCCCACTGCATTTCGCCTGCTGCGCCCTGCCACTGCTGCTGCTTCTGCCGTTGCGCTGGCGCCGGCGGCGGCAGGAAGGGGTCAAGGTGCGGTGCCTGTTGCAACATTAACGATCTTGAGCTGAGGCGGCCGCTGACGATATCTGCTGCAGATTCTTGGATCCACAGAACGGAACCAGAGCCCTAGCAGCGGTGTGCGCACAACGCGACAGCGCAACAGTCGCGGGTCTGGGGATGCCATGCGCATGTCATACGATGAGGTGTGCTCGCACCAGGAATGACGCCGAGTCGCTGATGCAGGCCGCCGTGTCCTGATGCCGCAAGTGCATCAGTCCAGCATTGAGCATGCCGCCGCAGCTCTGTGGCGGCAGCTGCGAGCCGTTAACCTCAGACCCTGCGCATATCGAATACTGCCGCTCAACAACAGGTCAATCATATGCCCACCGCATGTCAGCTGGCTCGAGTCTGCCCTTCATGTCAAACAAGCCGCTGTGCGCTTGGCGACAGCAGCAAGATCAGATCGCCAGCATTATGGCGCGATATCCGGATGTGCGTGTACACACCCGACATTTGACTGATCAGCATCGCGGCTGATGCTGGCATTCCGAGCTTCCCGAACATCCCGAAATTTTCGCCCGGCTGCTGCCGTTGCTGTCCGCCGCCGCCGCCGCCGCTGCCGCCGCCGTTGCCGCTATAGGAACCATGCGGCAGTGTGTGCTCCTCCATCCGCCACACTCCCACGGCGAGTCACATCCTTGCCTCGCCCTCCCTGATGTAGTTGCCGTCACATTAGCACTGCGCGGGAAGATGAGTTCATTCATCCTTCGACAGGCCAGGGCATGCTCATCCAAGGTCTGTGAGACAGACCTGCGCAGCTGCCCTGTCATTAGTCACAACGCAAGGGGCCTCATAACGACGAATATGAGTTAGAAGTAGCATGAATGATGATACAACTCGATCGTGAAGCTGCCTTATTGACGTCACAAAGGATGAGACTCAGGAGCTAAGGGCCTGTACGACAATTCTTCAGCGGCGCCCGTTCCCGGGCGGCAGCCGAGGTGCAGCTTGCATGACGCTGGCTTCAATTCGTTGCTAAGATCAACAGCATTACGCAAATGTTCTCACCGCGAGTTTCTTGGCGTCAGGCTGCTGCGTCTGATGTGACGACGTACCGGGTCGGAACCGTTCGCCTTCCCTCTCGGTCGAAGCAAGATGTCTCGCGCCTGCCTCGCTGAGACGCCCTCTAGAGTTAATGTTCTACCTAAATACTGTGGAAAGTGCGCTGTCCAGTGTGCGCACATCATTTGCCGGGTACACAACCGTTCGGGATACCATCACCATCTGCGATGACTTGAGCGAGCCGCGAAGCACAAGGCTTTACAGAACCGATTGGTCACACACGGCTTCAAGGCAAGACTGTATATCTGTTCATGGCCGTTCATGATCCCCCGGCCGGCGAAAGGCAAGAGTTCCGCGCCAAATCTGCAAGCTGAGCCGGAATTCGTCTCGGTGGCACGTGCACCATTTCCAGCACCTTGCGAGCGTCGTGTTCGTGAGACTCGACTGCCATATTCGCTTGCAGCTGGACACACCATCCTCGGCAAATCCTCATAAGGGGGCGACGCAGGGTGAAGCCGTTTCGAGGTGGCCACCTTGATGGAATCTATCTGCTGCGCGCCCCTAGCCGCCTCCAGCATGATGAGGCAGGCGACTTGGCCATGCACCTGCGAGTGAAGGTCCAAGTGACCTCAAACCCATTGTTTTGGTGAGAGACGCAGCACTGTGTCCGCTTGCTCAATTGCAGCTGGCCGCTCGCCCGCTTCTGCCACATACACTGTACAATGAGAAATCGCACCCGAGCAGCGATTTCTGGAGCGATGATGGGCTGGGGCGTTGCCACGCGCTTCTTTCAGCGCCGCTCTCACGCTATGAACTTCATGCAGCGCGTCTCTGTGTGCACGCCTAGGCACTTCTTGCTGCAGAAGCGTGACGCACAGCGTATGCACTTGTACCTGCAAGCGCGTCAACGATTGCCGTCAATTGTAAATTAGCCAAGGCCATGTGACGGGTCCAATGCATCTGGGGAAATGCAGGCCTCCCAGTCGCAAGGCAGAGACTGCCGAAGCAGCACAGGAGTAAGCGTGCAGGAGTGCAGCTGCTGCACCCAGCGACGTTGCCGCAGACGGAGCAGAATTTGCGGGGGGCGGCGGTGGTCGGTGGCCCGACTGCGGCCGTCAGATAGTTCGGCACATCTGGCGGCAGGTCCTCCAGGTTTGCCTGCGACCGTGTGAGAAGTTTCAGGCGCTCTGCAGTGTTCACCGGAGTTTACTATAGCAACGTGCAGAGTGTCTGGCCTTATTCACTTTGCACACATCTGCTGCTGTGCGATGCGCTTGCTTGGACTCCAACCCCAAGGGTGGGTCTGGTTCGCCGCTTAGGAACGTCACTTGTGGCGGCACCGGAATCTCACTAGCTCAGTAAACATCTGGGCTCTTCAAGCCAATGACAGTACCAGTGCCCGGGCTTGAGAGCCGAGAGACACAGGAAACCCACCTCTTCCAGGATGGTGGCGAAGGTGCGGGGCCCGCCCCGGCTGCTGCGCTCCGCTGCCATGCCGCGCGTCTTGCGCTTGCCGCTGGACTTTTGCTTTCTGCGCTTGCTGCCCGCCGGCCCGAACTGCACGCCCTCCTCGCCATCCGAGTCCGCCGGCATCGAGAACTCGTCATCACTGTCATTCGCCGCGGCGTCGGGCGCGGCGGCGTCGTTCTCCAGCGCCTCTAGCCGTGCGGCCACCGCCTGAACAGCGAAGATCTGTCTCAACGCAGCTCGTACACTAGCTCTGTACACCAAAGGATTGGGTTGGCAGACGCCGCCACGCGCAGCCGCCAAAACGCCATCTCAATACCATGACTGTGCAGCGGCACGTCGCGTGAGCTGCACATGAGCTGCATGTTACGGGCGCGCACCTGCTGCTGGTCTGCTTTGCTGACGACGCCGATGTGCTTCGAGACTTTGCGGGCTCTCGCCCCGCGACGCACCGCGCCTGTATGGCAGGTTCAGACATTGTGAATGCCGGCACACCCCGGAGAGGCGCTATCATTGCAACCATAAAGAAAGTGAGTGCATCCCCTCACCTGACATGATATATGCTTTGACACCTGGTCCAGGGCACTCGGTGCACGGCAGATCTTCAGCAATGGCAGTATCAGGAACGGCGGCTGAGGTTCTTGGCCAACGGCAGCTGGTTCGCAGCAAGGGCTTAGACGAGTCTCGCAATTTGCAACTGGTCATTAAAATGGGCGCGCAGCGAGGCTTGAATGCAGCGGCGAGGGCGACGAAAATTTCTAGCGCCCCTGCTCACGGCGAAGCGCATTGCCAAACCTTTGACAACTTTTCAACTTTAACACTCGGCAGATTGAGTTCAGTTCGTACTATAGACGTTGCGAGGGGGTGCGCGGGATCTGGCGCTCCGCCGCTGCATCACAACTTGACGCCGGATAGGAACATCCGAAACCACTCGGCTGCCTTGGCGACGCCTTTCCGCAGCAGCCAAGATGGCGGACGCCATGCGGGAGGCGCTGGACGCGCTCATGGGTGCAGACCGGTGGGTGACGCACTAAACTAGCGGACGCAAACGTTATCTGCTGTGGTGCGGCGGGGCGGTGCGGCATAGCGGACTCCGTGTTGAAATGTTCCTGACACAGCAGTGTTTTGCCGAATGCAGGAATCTGCCGGCAGAGGAGCGAAACAAGCCAAAGTGAGTAGCAGTGACAGTCCGGACTGGACTACTGCATTTCATCCAGCGGCACTGCCCTCGCACCCGCACGTGCTTCCTGCCAGGCCTGCTTGCACCGTTCGAATGCTTGCCATGCTTGCTAGAAATCATTGCATACATGCAACGCGTGTGCAGGGAGCCGCGGCGGCTGGACGACCCGAAGCTGTGCAAGAACTTTCTGCTCGGCTTTTGCCCGGCGGAGGAGTTTCAGCGCACAAAGCACGACTACGGCACCTGCCTCCTGGACCACGATGAGGAGGCCAAGGCGCAGGTGCACAATGCAACACGTTTCAGATGCAACAAAAGAGGCCGCTGAGGAAGAAAGTTGATAATGGTGGTGCGCAAAGCGCGCTGCTCGTCTGAGCGTCAGGACACCATGTCATATGAGTCATATAGCAACTCTTGTCTGCAGTGGGACGCGCTGGACGATGCGGAAAAGGATCGGCTCGGCTACGAGCGCGAGCTCAAGCGCTTCATGGACGGCATGCTGGAGGACCTGCGTCGCAAGATTGCGCGCAACGAGCAGCGCCTGAAGCAGAACGAGATCCCCGTCCTGGTGTCCAGCGAGCAGGTGCGGCGCTGCGGTGCAGGGTTCCGCCACTCTGAGAGATGCGCGCGCATCTGTTTTCATCTGCCAGTCTGTTTGTCTGCAAAGGGACGTTTTTGAAAAGGGTTGTGCAACATGGGGGGGACTTGGTCCTCTGCGGGTTTCAAGCGGCTTCGTGACAAGCTGTGGGAACTGCACGAGCTGCAGTCTTATTGACCGGATCTGCCTCAATCCGAATGGAACTCGAAGTCGCAACTTGAAAACCTTTCGGAACGCAGGCCAACATCAACATGCTGACGCCAAAAATCGCAGACCTGGTGCGGCAGTCGGAGAAGCTGGGCGAGGAGGGCGACGTGGACGGCTCGCAGGGCGCCGCCGCGCAGGCAGAGACCCTAAAGGTGTGCATGTTGCTGGCAAATCATTTGGCAATATCTTCCTTCAGATACCTCAACTTCACAGAAAGCGACGTGGACGGCTCGCAGGGCGCCGCCGCGCAGGCAGAAACGCTGAAGGTGCGCACGTTCTCTGGATGTCAAGTCCCTGTTCTAAATCCCCTCAAATATTCTGGGCGAGGAGGGCGATGTGGACGGCTCGCAAGGCGGCGGCGCGCAGGCGGAAGCGCTGTAAGTAGGCTTATTGAAACTAAGTCAGTTTTGGGCCTGATAGGTTCACAGGACAGGATTGGTGTCTACCATGCACAAGCTCGGCGCATGCGGCGTGCGGCAAGCAGGCAAGCTTACGGGAGGCATTTGAGGGAGGACATGTTGTCCTCGCTTGCTTTGAGAATGCCGCTGCCTTCAATTGAACCAGGTGCCCTGACGGTGGGCTGCAGAGTTTCCATTCTACCCCTGCCTACTGCAACAGCCCTGTGCTATGCTTCGCTGACCCTGCATCTTGCCGCCGATGCGCAGATGCAGGAGGCGACACTGAATAAGCAGGCAGCAAGCCGCAACCGCTGAGCCCTTCCTTTTGCAAATGCATGTTAGCGCAACGGAACAACCACTGAGTCTATGTCATTTCACTGACGAGCGCAGACGCAGAAGGCGACGCTTGAGAAGGAGGCAGCGAACCGCGCCGCCAGCCGCTCGGGCTCGCAGCAGTATGTGTGCGAGGTGAGGCGCCCGCCTGCAGCCCCTGACGTCCGCAGCCCCTGACATTGTGCAACTGCCCCACCACAACTTTTCCTGCATCCACGCCAAGAAAATCCGCAACGATGCTCCTCCACACCACAGGCACCTGCAGACAGCATGCAAGCCAGAAGCACGAGCTGTTGCCAGTGACGGCCAACCTTCTGGTGACGCTTGACCGCCATGCTTGCCGGCGTGCAGATCAGCGCGGTCATCGTGAACAACGACGAGACGCGCATCAAGGACCACCTCAGCGGCCGCAACTACAAGTGCGCGGCCGCTGCCATGCATCAACAAATATCACTGCCATTCTTTGCGACAGCATGCAGGACAGAACAGACACTCACTCATCCAAGCGTCATCGGCACCTGCTGGACAAGCAGGACAACAACTGGCTGACACATTCGCATCACCTCGGTTCACACATCTCAGGGTCGGCCACCGTTGCACATGTGGTTGAATCATGCGCTGCAGGTCGTGGGTGCGGGCGCACGAGAAGTACAAGGAGCTGAAGGAGGTGCTGCGCAAGCGGGAGCTGCAGGGGGGGTACGCCTCGCGGGCCTCGCGGCCGGCCGATGGGGAGCGGGACTCTGGACGGCGGGACGCCGACAGGGACCGGGACAGGCGGCGGGAGTCGGACAGGTGAGCGCGTTGTCGTGAAGATGCAGATGGGAAGCGCGAGACTTCATGCAGCTCCGCACAAACTTGAGCAGCTGTTCGGCAAGTAGCTCGGGAAAGGTGGGCATGCGGCATGCGTCGCGCCTGAGTAGTAGGGCGGACAGAGCGGCAGCGCCACAATTTGCCTCCTCCTTTCAACGACCTTTGAGCCCAAGATGCATCGACTTTCCGTGGCAGCAGCGTTCAAATGTTCACCAAAAAGTGCTTTCGCGCATCTGCGGCATGATGGGCAATCATTCCGCAAGTCAATGAAACTGTGCAGATCTAGGCACGACGATCGGCACAGGTCGTCATCGCGGCGAGAACGCAGCCGCAGCCGTGAACGCAGCCGCGGAAATGACCGCAGGTGTGGGGCCTGTCCTTATTCTTGTGTTGCATTGCTAATCTGCTGCTTGCCCGTGATGTATGACGCATAAAGTCGAAAGGCTTTGTTGGGGACTTGCCATGCTGCCTGCCACTCTTGAACGCATGCACTCGTCCTGCACACCACGTATGTCGCCCAGGGATTCTGCACACCACTTGAAGTCGCAAACGTTGATATGTATGACGTATGACGCAGGGAACGGGATCGTGACTCGCGGCACAGCAGGGATCTGGAGCGGGAGCGGGAGCGGGCATACCGATGAGGCGTCATGTGTAGCCGTGCGGGCTCATGCAGCACGACCATTGTTGCCTCAGCGTGTGTAATTGTGCTGCAGACTCAGCAGATTTGCTGAGTGTGTCCTGGTTGGCATAGCGTTTGGAGCTGGGCGTCCGGTGCTTATACCCTGTTGCTGGATTCGTATGTCAAGTGGGGGCATGGCGCAATGGATGGGTGTCCGCAAGATGTCGAGAGGCTACTGTTACACCAATCACGCAATGTACACAACGTCAGGCTGTCCCAGTCTCTGACATCTTGTAGCTGCCGCTCAGTCTGGGTTCCAGGATACTGGACATCGTTGCAGCTACTTGTACAGAAGCTGCTTGCTCTTGCTGTCAAGCTCTAGCGCATCTGAATGTACACAAACCGATCCAGCAGCGCCGCTGCTTTCTCTCAAAAACCTAGAACGTGCAGTCGCCGACCATCTGCCTGGGGGCATTCGTTGATGGGACAAAGCCACTTCAGTCCGGTCCTCTCCTACCCAGCAACAGGGCGCCAGCTCTGTCCTCCGTCGCGCTGACTTTCCAACGAGCTGCTGCCGACTCCCAAGTCCAGAGCAGGTCATATCATCAGCAGCAAATGAAGGCGCCAATGGAGCAAGCGCATCAGCGCCATCACCAGCCGCCGGCGTTGGAGGTGTAGTCGTACTCGATGGTGGGCACCACACACGCGATGAATTTGAGGAACAGCACCATGTAGCTGCAGCGCAGGGACAGATGCGGCTCGACTTTGTAAAATCAACCAGATGTGATATTGAGCAAGAGAGGAAGTGCGCCGTGTAGCTGCCGCATAGCGGCAGCAGAAGGTGGCACGACTCTGTCGACTGTCAGGCAGATGTGGCACATGGTACAGTTGGTGATTACACGCTTCCATAACTCCATGGTTCATGCGCAGCGCTCAGATGCGCATGCACAGAAATAGACACTGAGCAGGCGCTCCCAGTCGGCAGATGCGAGTCTCGAAGCCGCCGCTGGTCAGCCGCAAAAGCCAGCCGCAAGACTTCTAAAAGCCCGCTGCAACAGGGGAGGAAAGACGCACTGCTCGGGGTCCAGGCGGCGGCCGCCGGCGTCGGCGGAGGTGTCTGCGAGCCGACGCATCGTCTCCGCGTGCTTGCAGGGATGGATGCCAAGCGCCCGCACAGAGGAGTGCGGGAACGCCTCCACCGTCGCCGTTTTCCTCGCATATGCCTCGCTGATGTCCTGGAAGATCTGCAATGTCGTTCGGCCAGTATTCAGTAGCTGAATGAATTCAGTGTTCAGCTTGCGCAAGCTGGAGTGCGGAAGCGCCTCCAATGTCGCCGTCTTCCTCGCGTACGCCTCGCCGATGTCGAAGTCTCCAGGGAGGAGCGTCCAGGATTCAGGATTCTGAAGCGCCAGCTGGCAATTGGTGCACATCTCGCTGAAGCCGTGGGACGCTGATGCCGTGGAAAGAATCTGTGCAGCAGGGCTTACGGTTCCGAGTGCTGATTTCCTGCGCTGCCGGTCCTTGCCATAGCCGACGAGCCAGGGATTGTGGCTTCAGCTCCACTCACTTTGTTTGAAATGTGGAATGAGAAACTTCCGTGAAACAGATTCTCACCTGCTCCATGCGCAGCGTCTGCCGGTCCACGTCATAGTGGACGAGCCAGATGCAGCAACTTGAGAGCGGAAAGCACGCACGATGGAGATTATAAATGTTTTGAAAGGTCTCTCGCCTGCTCCGGGCGCAGCGGCTGCCGGTCCTCGTCATACCCGACGAGCCAGGTGCGCGGCACCGCATGGAACTTGTCGTAGCTGATCATGAGGTCGTAGGTGCGCGTGCGCCGGATGTTGTCGCCCGCCGGCTTTGCCGGCACCGGCAGCGCCGCCTGCGCGGCACGACTAGAAGATTCAACATAAGCTTAAACTTGGAGAAGATGGTTTTTTTACATCGTTGTTTCGCAGCGCCGCCTGTGCGGCACGACCCAAGGACATGTGTATGAGGGCATCTTGCCGAGCACGCGTCGGGGGACAGTCGCTTCCGAAAGCACTTCTGGTCGGCGGGTGATGGCACGACCCCTGGGGCTCCTTCAAGCGGACCAATTGCTGGGTTGACGCCCTGCCGCCGTCCATGCCGGCGGCATAGGGATGGGCCACGATGCTGTGAAAACTCCTAAAGAGCATCTCACCAGACAGCGCGGCATTTGAATCAAAAGCAATACACTGAAAAGCCCACCTCATCCGCCTCGTCGTCCTCGATCGCCAGGTCGTCAATGTCTGGCACATCGTCGTCATCCTCCTCCTCCTGGAGCATGCGATATGGAATGGTAGAGGATACATTGGTTGATTCTAGTGATTTAGTAGATGATACATGCGACCCTGCTTTGCACTGCGTGGCCTGCTCAGCCCCCTTATCGTCTGGCCATCAACACTACCACGCTTTGTACAGGCGCCTGCATCCCCAAGGCGTTGAGCTATCAATTTTACGGATGTGGCATTCTGGAATGTGGCTGCGACGCCAAAGTGGACGCGGAGCCCTGTTCCATCCATGCCTCCTCACCTTTCGTGCTGCCGCCTCATCCTCGCCCAGAGTCGGGATGTCATCGTCGTCTTCCATTCCAGCGCTGCCGTTCGGCTTGCCGCCGGTGTCAGGGCCGTCTGCCGCGACCCACTCCTCCCCAGCATCGCCCTCTAGTAGCGCATCGGGAGCGGAGGCCGCCCCCGTCACCGCTGCCGCCCGCTGGTAGCATGGCACTGTTGTGACACAGGTGCTACACCTCAGCCTCATGTACTGGACAAATATACTGCTGCCCCTCTGTAACCCAGAAGATCAGATGTGCCGCCGTGGCGTCCACAGCTTGCTGCAGCGCCTCTGGTGGCGTGATGCACTGTTTTGTTGCTTGACGACTTTGGGTGCATTGACGGGAGGCAGAAGAGGATGCAAAACGAAAGCAGCACTGCGCCGGAGCAAGGGTACAGAAACATCATCAGCCTTCGCAAAGTCATGAAGTCAGGCTCACCATTGCGCGTGATCAGGTATTGTTTCTTCGTGTCCGGCAGGTGCAGCTTCGCCTTCAACGGGTCCCCTGCCTCCCTATGATGACCACAGGTATGGAAGTTGGGTTCCCAGCGCGCAGTGACTTCGCATGATGATGTTTCGTGAAGGCGCATGGCAGGGCAGAATGTGCAACCGGCAGCACTCACCACGACCACGTGGGGTACGTGCGCACGAGGAAGTCTCCAGCTACCGTGAACTCCTCCGGCGTCAGCTTCTGCGGTGCAGCCAGGTGTTCTTGGCCAGCCGCTGCATGTACATGCCCCATCAGTGCTGCCGCTTCATGCGTGCTCACAGACATGCGGCGTTTTGCATGTGCCAAAGCAGCTCCACGCTTGCCCCGTCCTCCTCGAAGCTCGACGTGGTCCGCGCCGGCAGCATCGCCTCGTTGGCGGACTTGTAAGCGTTGAAACCAGCGGCCTTGACGCTTGCGAGGCCCGCTTTCAGGCTCTTCATGATGATGCGCCAGGCTTGTCAGGTCAACTTGACGCCACGTACTGCACCTAAATGCACCTCGGTAGGGTTGCGAAAATCAGAGCTGGCCTGTACAACTGCAACATTCGTACTGCAGGGATTGCGCAAGGCAGACCTCTTCGGGTGCAGGCTCGACAGTTCCTGCTTGGCGCACCGTGTTATGTGCGCTCTGTCGGAACTGCCAAGAACAAGAGCTGTGGTGGTGGGTGTTCGATTTGACAGTAGCAGGACCCTCGGGTCGACAAACGATGGGTCCGAGTTCGAGTTGCAGACAGGTCGCAGACAGGTCGCTACACGTCTGGCTTGCAATGGACAGCGTGAGAAAATGCAGGCGCCAGAGCAAGCGAGATGTATGTCCTGTGTATTGCGTTATGTGAGATGCGGCAGGTCCTGGTCTCGGCATAGCTTCAGCGCCTTGGGGTTTGTCTGACATTGTGTCAGACAGCAAAGGTCTTTGCTTTGCCATCACTTTGCCATCAACTCATCTCTGCAGCCAGCGGATACTGCCGCTCGCGTCACAGTTACCTCCCTGACCTAGTGCCTCTGTGCGGGGCTCTGACAAAAACCTAGCCAGGCGCATCATGGCCCGAGCGCAACGGGCGCCGCGGCGACAGGCTGGCCCGGCAACGGCACATGCAGGAAGGGCTCTTGCGTTCGGCTCAGGCTCGACAGGCCACCGGAAGCCGCCGTCTGCAGCTGGCCCGACGGCCGCCGCGGGCTGCCGTAGTGCCTGAGCTTGGGCGAGTCCAGCGAATCGCCGCTGCCGCCGCTGCCGGCGATGCCGCTGACACCGCTTGCAACGCCGCCGCTGATGCCGCCGCCAGGACCCAGCCCGGGGCTGCCGAGGCCCCCCTTGCCGCCGCGGTGGCTGCCGCGCGACAGCAGCGGCGACCCCGAAATGCCGCCGACAGCGATCACGGGCAACAGCCGGGACTCTGTGTACGAGCGCGCCGCGGTGCGAAGCGCGAGCGCCGTTCGCGGCGGCAGGTAGCCCCACACCCACGCCGGCAGCTTCGTCGCCCCCAGGCCCAGCGCCTGCTGCGCATTGCCTGCGCCACAAAACAGAGGCGGCTGTTGGTTCGGCCTCGCGTCACCATCAGGGGTGCATGACCGCGACTGCACGGCATTCGGACTGGACATGGGCACTGAGTTCCCTTCTTGACGCTGCCAGCTCAGCCCTCAATGAAGGAATGAACCTCCAAGTAGTTCCCGTCAGCTGATGACTTGCGCTTGCAGAGAGGTTTTTCAGGATGTGTGAGGGTCCCTACCTGAGCCGGCGGCGAGGCCTGTGACGCCCGCCATAATGAGGCACCAGCTGGCGAGGCGCGCGAGGCGCACCGCGGGCGACGCCGGCAGCCGCTCCCCGAGGGCCAGCAGCCCCACCGCAACGCCGCTCACCATGCTGGTCACCGCCGCTGCCGTGCACACCTGAGACATAGGTGTCTTTTGTTTACACCATGGGTACATCATAGCTGCACCGCTGGTCGTGCTGTTTCACAGCCGCCGTGCAGGCGGTGATTGCTCTTGACATGACCTTCAGTACCGCGTCACTGCACTTCCGGCATCCCCACACGACCCACTGCATCATTGGCAGAGGTAGCGCCTCTAAAGTAGAGTACATAATACAAAAATTGCGAAGTCTTCGACGGGGTTCATAGTTACATGTACAGACGCTCACCACGAGGCTGTTGCCGTCTTTGAGGCCGCATGTCTGCAGCGCGAAGCCTCCGGAGGTGAGGCCTACGCTCGCGGCCAGCCCCGCCGGCACGCACAGCGGCTGCCGCGACCCCAGCAGGAAACCTGCGACATTGGGCCACATTTCTGCATGTGCGTCAGGGGACATCATGTACGGGGGTGCCACAACCCCAGCGGGAAGCCTGCAGCATTGGGCCAGCCATCTCACTGCCTGGGCTGTGTGCCGGCGTCTATACATGCTTGAAGCAACACAGCTTGCTGGTATCTGCCTAAACGCCTGCCGGCCAAGATTCAACCTTCAGCCACGGTGCCAGGCTGTCGCCAACACATCTGGTCCGCTGCTGTGAGACACGACCAAGGTGCGACCACGAGGTTGGTCTGCCTTCTCCTGGGCAGGCAATCCACCTGTTCTGCAGCAGGCAGCCGACAGCCCGAAGCAGGTGCCCGCCTGCAGTCCGAAAACGTAGGCGCTGGAGCGGGCGGGTGCCGGCGGCGCCCCCCGCGAGCGCCTGTGCTGCCGCCGCGCCAGCCGCAGCACTGACAGCGCTCCTGCGCACGAGTCCCAAATTCAATGTCCTGGCTTTTGTGACGTGCGTCTGTGACACTGCCCAAGCTTCCGCAGCGGCCCGCCTCCCTTGCGATCGCATTTGAAGTCCATACAGGCTCCTGGCTGCCGCTACCAAATTGTCAGAAGTGTCCTCGCCAGTAACTCACTGAAGTGCAGCGGCGTCAGGGTTTCTGCGCTGCAGTTTTGGACGAGAATCACCTAATGATGAAACGGAGGCCGACGACTACCACTGCGCGCATAATGCTGACGGCGGCATCTTTCGGCGCCTCCTTTCACGGACTGGAAAGTGTCTGCAATGAGGAGTGGACTCACCTAATGACAGCACGAACAGGCCGACGACCACCACCGCGCGCACAATGCTGACGGCGGCATTCTGGGGCGCCTCCTCCGTGGTGGCGCCCAGCCCGACAGTGCCTGCCCCTGCAAGGCCCACCGCCAGCCACTCGCCCGGCTGCAGGGACTCCTGCAGCAGTGGTGGCAAGGAGTCGACTTCTCTTGAGCTCGCCCTACACCAGAGCTATCCTGTGCGATGACTGCCTGGCTGTGGCTGGACGGCACAGCAGGTTGGAGTCGTGCACGCGGCACCACCGGATTGACGCTTTTGTTCCGACTCAGGAGGGCGCACCCGCAGGTAGAAATGGGAGAAGAGCGCCAGCGAGACGAGGCCCACACCCGACACCGGCTGTACCAGCGACACCTGCGCCGCGACACAGACTTGTCACTGGCGACAGAATCTGTGTTCATGCGCCGGGCAGCTGACGCTGTGAGCGTCTGCCACTGCCTCACAGATGCGCGCGACACATGCATGCATGCGTCCTGCAGGGCAGCAATGGCCACGGCAGCTGTCATGCTGATGCCCTCGAGCCCAGTGTCCTGCCGGTCAGCAACAGCCATGGCAGCTTTGCTGGCTGGCACGATTGGCGGCCCGCTCTTGAGACGGCTGCGCACCGGCGCCACGGCGAAAGCGACAGCCCGCAAAGGAATTGCCACGGAAGCTGCTGACTTACCGGCGCCAGGGCGAAAGCCGCGATCATCAACAGCGCCCCTGCCAGGTCGGCGGCCAGGCCCGCCAGCCACTGTCGGCTGCGCACGTACTGCACCAGGATGGCGGGCTCCAGCGAGAAGCGCGGCAGCTTGCGCGTCGCCTCCTTCTGCAGCGCCTTGCCGATGTTGTTGCCCGTGGACGCGACGACTGTGATGGCGATGGCCGCCCACTGGCCGCCCATGACGTGCTGGCGAGCGTCGCGCTGACGGGTGCGCGGTCAGTGCCGCATGGCAAGGCCGCTGTGTCCTGTCATGCTGGCATCAAGCAAGGCGCGAACCGCCGCGGAGCTCTGACAGTCCTGAACGCCTTGACAGCTAGTGACGCCGAAGTGTCGCATGTGATTTTTCAGCTTGCAGCCTGAGTGATGTCGGAGCAGGGCCCTGGAGCCGTATTCAGGGTGCTGCAGCTGCACCTCAGGCTGGCAAGAGTCGATGTCAGCTAGCTTCAGGTTTTCGAATTTCGCGACGATGTCCTGCCAAGGGTCCAGGTAGCGAATTGCAGACGCTTCTACCCATCAGACTTCGTAGAAGTGCAAGCCTTTGGCTGCAAGGTCGGCTGATGACAGCAGGCGAAGGCGTGCGTTGTCAGCATTGGATCTTGGCGCCAATCTGTGCGCGTACGCAAGATCGTACTAGTGTGATAACTGCTAGGATTGCGTGGTGAGGATGCCTCACAGATATCAGCTATGGTCTCATTGCGCTGCTTGTACCCGAGAGTTCAGCTGCCAGTGATGCAGGCAGCCGGCTTGACCAGCACTGTATGCAGACCAGGGATCGGAGTGCCTAACCGCCTGCCTGTCCACAAAGCTCACCAACAGGGACACTGCACAAGACTGCAGCCGTCTGCCATGTCGAAGGCAAGGCCATTTGATGCAGAGGAGAATTGGATCAACGTGCTGCCTCCTACGAGGTGCGCACCTGCTCATGCATCTCTGCGTCGGGACCGGCTGCAGGTCATGGAAGCAATTGCCTAATTTGCAGACCTGCACATGCTTTTCTATCTCAGCAGCAGCCTGCGTCACCGACAGTGTGTTGCAACTGCTCACATTGCCTGCGCACCCAGAAGCCTGTGCCTGCTTTGAATTATTAATATACATGAATCGTGACATGCTGCTTGCAATGGTACAGCGGCAAGGGCTTTGATGGCTACATTGGCAAGTGGGGCCGCTTCGACGGGAGCGGCAACCAGCTGCTCGGGTGGGACGGCGTCCGCATGTTCCGCGTGGAGGAGGACGCCAGCTCCGGCGAGCAGTACAACATCTACAGCGACCAGGCATGCTTGAGCTTGTTGGAGCTGATTGGTTCACAGCAACGACGATGTGACAGGGAGATGCGGTAGCACTTCATGCTAGACCACTTCATGCTCGGCCTGAATGCTGCGCCACATCTCATGGGTGCAGAGGCCGGGAGCTGAGCCGCGGGAGGACGGCGGGTTTGAGAAAAGATGGCAATATAGCCGGGCGGAGCATCAGAAACACGACGGCTGGTGGCACCCTTTCATGATCGCGGACGGACCCATGCGCAGCCGCGCGATGGCTGCCCGGCGCGGTCTCGTCACCAGCATCTGCCACTCGCTGCCGCTGCCCGAGAATCTTGCGCAGCACGAGCCGCCGCCCCCCTTTTTCGTCGACGAGCTCTTCTTCAGGTGCGCCACCACACCAGGGACGAGGCGCCAGTGTCATACCTGCCAAATCTTTGAGGGTGTTGAGAGGGATTTTATATGTCGCGCGGCTGAGTGACGGGCCCGCCCAGGTGGCTTGCTCAAGCCAGCTGGGTCGGCTCGCACTGCCACTGGCGTCTGGCATCCCAAACAAACACCAGTAGTAGGATCAAATCTCATTCACCAGGTAATATCGGAAAACCTTGTGTGACGCGGCATGCTTCTTGTGCGGCAGGGCGCCTGACGAGTCGCGCAGCTGGTCGGGCGGCCCGCTGTTCGACGTCAAGACTGGCAGCCTGCAGGTGTGTGGCCATGTCGAAAGACTCCACTGTTCCCTTTGTACATCTCAGCAGCCTGCGCTGACATTGCGGCGGACAATGCCAAACCCTGCTCGTCCACCTTCCTGTGACATTGGGCATGCATTCGTCACAGGGTGTGAGGAGTGGCTAGTCCCTGCGCCGCAGCTGGCCATGCCCATTGAGCAACCTTGTAAAATCTATGTTGAAACAACTGCCTGTGTCTGATGCCGCAGACGATCTTCTTCATTCGTGAGTACCGGGTGGAGGGCGTGGTCCCATCTCAGCCATTCTCGCTGAAGGAGCGCCCTGAGGTGTTGCCGCCGCGCGGTTTACTGCCGGAAAATCCTGGCGAGTGGCTGGAAGGCGGCGGCTGGCGCGGCGTGACCCAGGGCCTCGTCTGGGATGCAGGTGCCACACAATTTGGGCGGTGGTTGGCGGGCACATTGCATGAGCACACATGCATGAGCTTTAGAGGAATATTGAACAATACCACTCCTGCCCAAAGAGCACATGCACTTTCACTAAAACTGTATCGCCAACAGCTCCAGTGCTTCCGATAACCAGGTGGTGCAGAAAGAAACTTAAACAACCGGTTGCTTGTTGCAGAAGGCAACATCTCGCACACGGCGCAGCAGGAGGTCGACTGGGCGCCGCCGAAAAGCGACAACAGCCTCACACTGCTGCCCGACCTGTTCTATGCTTCCTTCCCAGAGCCGCTGCCCACCAGCGCAGACGCCATCCCCGTTGAGGGCGTATCTATCGAGATGGGTGCGGTTTCTGTTTGCCCTACTTGCCAGTCTTCCCTCGCTCTGGAGGCCCGTATCATGGGCAGTCTCTGCGATGCAGCGCAGCACCTGTCCGCACAAACAGTGCTCGTCAGTAGTGCACACTGCCGAGGGCTGCATGCTGAAAGTGTCACCCGGAGAGATTGGCTACCCTGCGGACACATTGCATGTGCCTGATGCCGGCTTGCCCACACAGCTCTGGACAGACTTGATGTGCTGAACGATGGACTTTGCAAACATGGTGCGGTCACATCTGCAGGCGGCCGCACCTCCGAGAGCAGTTTCAGGAAAACGGTCGTTTCATACGATCAAAGCGGTCGGATAGCCTCGATAAGACACGACGAGTTTTCGCGCGCTTAGGTGGCGGCACAGCCAGCGCTTTGTCATCGCCGCTATCGCCGGTGGCACCTGGAGCCGTAAGGCGAAACAGAATACCTTCATAGTCGTGCATCGGTATATCAGACTGTATGTACGAAAGCAGAACTGCAAGACGCTGCATGCTGATTGGATGTGTATACGACGCAGGAGTGGAAGGTGGTTCGAGCAGCGCATCAGAAATTGATTTGTAAGATAGGAAACTAAGTGTGTGCCCACTCAGCTCGAAAGATCAACATGTGTAATTGATATCACGCCTGCATTCTCTGCTGCCGGTGGTGCTACTCCCGCAGCTGCCGCCGCTCTGCGCTGTGCCTGCTCTGCTGCCACCAGCGCTCCGCTCGTAGCCTGCTGCTCATGCGCCGACACGCGAGGCGGAGCAGCTGGCTGTTCCGCAGACGACTGCTGCATGGACAGCTGCACTGGCTGCGTCTGCTGCTGCTGCAGTGGCGTCAGCGGTGGCAGCTCAACGGAGCCAGAGCGGGGCTGCAGGAAGGCGCATTTGGGGCATCGCAGGCGAGCTGAACTGGGAGTCACTGCAGCAGAGATTGGGGCGCAAGGCTTGCTCGATGCCCAAAGTGCATCGGGAGTGGAACTACCATGCAGGGCGCCAGTGCAGGGCGTCAGTGCAGCGCAGGAACCGCAAGTGAGTGTGTGTGCATGAGTTACATGGTGGGCCAGTGTGCTCGTTTATGGTGGGCTCTGGGGCGCTGGCAGCAGCTCTTGCTATATGTTGCAAAATCATGCTGAGCTTCAGGGATCAAGTGCTGCTGGGCTACAGACTTGCATGTCATTCCAACGATAAGAACTCCCAAGAATACGGATGCTGCAATGCAACAGGATGGGCCAATGTGGCAGCTCACTGGCCGGGGACGCCACCGTACACCTGCCACCAGCGACATCACCGTTTGACACTTGGGAAACGTTGACGTTGACACTGCCTGACGGTTCATGCCTGTCGCCAGCGCCATGGGCGCACAGCCAGATGTGGCACAAGCTGCTGGCTGCAGCACAGGAGTCCGCAGGATTCCGTGTCACATGACAAGGAGCATGCGCGAAGACTGCAAACACAAACGCGCCAGCATGTGTCGCAAATGCAGGCTGTCTGCAAACAGTGTGCGGCGTTCAGAAGGCAGGGGTGCAACAGGGAGCGGCAACGTACCACGGTGCCCTCGCTCATGTCCTGCTGCGTGGACTTGCCCTTGTCGTCGATGAAGCCTGGAGCCTTCCGGCCTGCGCGCAACACACATCCCGAGTCGCCTGCCTGCGATCCTGAGCAGGAGGTGTCGTCAGACATGGGGCACCGCTGGACACAGCAACAGTGATGGGGCCGGTACAACAAAAGGCACGTCCAACACAGAGTGCCATGCGACATCGATGCTAACAGGTCGCGAGCCGCAGCGTCTGCCGGCTTTGGCAGGCCAGGCATAGGCACAGTTTGAGAGCTGCAGCAGAGGGGGATGCAAATGCAGGGCTGACGCTGACTGTGTGCTTGGCAAAGTGGCCACACCTGGAGGGTTGGCGCTGCTGGTCCGCTGGGCCGCGATCCCTGGCCCGCCGCCTGCAGCGCAGCGGCAGCCACAGTGTCAGCCAGTTCATCGTCGGACCACAGCCCCGGAAATGCTTGACATCCTGCCGACTTGATGAGGTGATCGGCGTTGCTTCTGGACAGCAAATACTGTGCACTGCTTTCTAGTTATCATTTTCCGAGTGCTGCGTCACTACATGCTCTGCTGCCTCCAAATGCTGCTGCTGCTGCTGCTGCTGCTGCTGCTCGCTCCGGGTGCTGTTGCCGAGTCCGCTGTTGCGCCGGATGTCGTCCAGGTTGCCGGAGCCAGTTTTCAACACTACGAGGTCAAGGCAGCTTGGCATTGATATTGCATGTTGGGGTTGCTCACTCTGGGTGCTGTTGCGGGGGCCGCTGTCGCGCCGCATGTCGTCCAGGTTGCTGCTCCCCGAGGTGTCCACAAATGTTGCCAGATTTGACGAATTTCGGTTTTTTCGGCAGCCGACAACTCGAAAAATTTATGTTAAGCAGTCCATGCTGCTCACTCTGCATGCTCTTGCCGGGGCCGCTGTCGCGCCGGATGTCGTCCAGGTTGCCGGAGCCGGAGGTGTCCACGTTGCCGGAGGTGCGGTCGGCGGGGCCCGACATCTCGACGTCGCCCTCGTCCCCCGGCGCCAGGCCGCCCATCTGCATGTCGTCCTCCTCCTCCCCCTCCAGGAGGATGGGCTGGAAGGACATGCTGCATGGGATACAGAAAAGCTTTAGCAGTTGGTTCCGTTCCAAACGGTTTTTTTATAGGGTAACGAATTTTGCTAGTGGGTTTTCGAAATGCTCCGGCATAAATCTGCCGGGAGAATGCTGTGTCGAAATGATGGTACTTGCCAAAATCCACACCTGAGCTGGATGTCGCCCTTATCGGCGTCCAGTAGCGGCCACTCGTCCTTCATGGCCTTGTTGCGCGCCACCTCCTCCACCGGGATGGTCACGTAGCCCAGCTTCTTGTCCGGCTTCTGCGGGATGGACAGCAACAGAGATGCGAGTCGCGTTGGTTAGCCGGGTACACTATCAGGAGGAACATGAACGCCTGCCATGAACCCAGATGCGCACGCAGCCCAGATCCGTTGCTTGTGCGGCAGCCGCAGTCGGACGTCATGAGTCACATGTTGATCAGTGAATGAAGGCCGGAATTCTGCGAAGTGAAGACACCGCAGACCATGATGCGCACCGCTTTCCAGGGGTGCAGCGACAGCCGGCTCTCGACCGCACCGCTGCGGTCGAAGATGGTGGCTGTCAGCTTCGCTTTCGCAGGGATGTCGATGAAGTCGAACTTCTCGTTCCACCTGCGGGCGCCCGCAGCACATTCAGCGCTGGCCCTCACAGCCAGCACCGGCCTTCGCCACTCGGCACTGGCTTTCACCGTCGGAGCCTGAAAAGCCTACAAATGGAACACGTGGGCTAGGCGTGGCTCCGGCACCGCAGGACTGCGGAGGCGGTGCATCATCTGGCCTGCAGAGGACTGCTAGGCGCCTCGCAAATCTGGGATGGTGTTGCCTGTGTTTGCCTTGCTCCGTCAGACAAGCGCCGCCAGTTTTTGCTTGCTGCGGTGTTCGACTTGTTTGTGTTTGTGTTTGTGCGACGGCTTGTTACTGACCAAGTGCTGCACCTGGGGGATCCCTGGTTTCTGCTGGTTTGAAGGTCTCGCTGCCACTGTTGGTGATAAAAATCGTGAACCCTAAACAAAAACCCACCTCGGGGAGGCGTCGTTCATCTGGACGCTGGTCTTGAAGGCCTCGGTGCCTCCAGTTTCAGGGTCGAACACCGACAGCTTCACGTACGGGTCCACCTCGTTGGTCTCGGCATACTGCAGATGGTTACAAAACAGAAATTGTACCTGTATTTGTACATATGCGATGTACTCGAACACCGACAGCTTCACGTACAGGTCCACCTCGTTGGTCTCGGCGTACAGCAAGATAAACGAATCGAGACGTGAGATGGGTGGCTGATTTGTGTGCTGAACCTAAGACCAGAGACACTTCGTGTCTCGGACACATAAGGTTCCACCTCGCTGGTCTGTGCATGCTGCAGACGTGCAAAAGGAGGGACAAGCCAGGCGATGAACAAAAGGCCAACGGGTTGACAAACGCTCAACACGGCGAATGCGTTGATGGTGAGGCGGCGAATGCGTTGATGGTGAGCGTGCCGCGGGCACTTTAGCTTTGCTGCCAGAAATCAGATTGTTTCTCAAGCAACAGAAAAAGTAGGATGGATACCTCCAGGCCCTTGGCGCGGATGACGTTGACGGTGAGCACGCCGCGGGCGTCGGTGATGCCCTTGGTCTTCGACCGCTGCAGCTTGCCCACCTGTCGGCAGTGAACAAAAGGGGCGCTTTCAGTTTGCGCTGTTTCTGCAACGTTTGCTGCTGTGGCCCTGACGCTCAGCGTGCTCCAGGAGTCGCTCCTGCGAGCCATCGGGCCTGCAGGTCACAGCACAGACGCCGGCCGGCCGGCGGCGATTTCAGGCTGACCAGGCCCCCAGGCTGCAACAGATGCGGCGAGAGGATACAAGGGAGGATGCAATGCCTGGAGGGGCCGCGTCCATCCGGCACACTGCTCACCGGATCCGCAACACGGCTGCAAGCCTGTGAGACAAGAGTGACAGGGGCCAAGCCTGGGATTGTGCAGGGTTTCGCAAAACCCCCCAAAACAGCCGAGGCGCACCTCCAGGGCCTTGCGCCGCGCCGCCTCCAGCTTCTTCTGGGCTTCCTCCTGCTTCTCCGGGCTGAGGAACGGCTGGAACACCACTGAGAAGGTGATCGAGCCAAACTTGCCCAGCTCCTGCATCGAGCAGGATGTTCCAAGAGCTTAAAATCGTTTACAGGAGTGAAGCTCAGATCAGATCGAAAAGTTTTCGATGTAAGGCATGGAAAGCCCTGCGGCCAGCGGCACTTCAAGCTGCAATGCAAAACTTGGATCTGGAGCAGAACTTTGGTGAGACGGAATCTTGACCGGAGCTAGAGCATCACAGGCCGTTGTGTGCCCGGTGGCAGACAAGGTCGCTATTGATCAGGGACGGCAGGATGCACTTATAAGTGGCAGAGTGTGCCGCTCACATGTTTCGTCCCCGAGCAGGCAAGGATTAGCAAAGCAGCGAGCTAGCACTCGCTGTGCACTGTTTGCAGGGAGCCCAGACGGGAGTTTGGGCCATGCAGCGAGGGCGGCCGCTCACCCCCTTGCGTTTCTTCTTCTCCGCCCGCTTCTTCTTGCTGCCGGGCATTCGCGGCTTGATCTTCTTTATCGCCCCTGGGCCCTGCGGAGCAGTCAACGCCAGGCAGGGTGACACCGGGCCTGCACCTGAGCAGCCTCACCCCTGGCTGCACGGCTTGTTGTTGGGCAATTCAGATGTCATTGTAAGGACATGTTCCCAAGCTCGCCTGGGACAAGGTCATCACCATCTTCATCAATGACAACAGCGACGCACCGCACGCGAGAAGGCCTTCATGTCGGAGACGAAACCCGCGGAGTCGGCCTCCACCAGCTGCACCGTCATCGTTATCTCCTCCCGTGGCTTGCGCATGAACTCCGCGTTCACGTCGTCCAGCGGCAGCTCATACGCGCCCAGCACATCGTCCTCGAAGCCCAGGTCGTCGTCCTTGACGACCAGCGCTGCAGATAGACAGGATTTCAGAGTTGAGCGTAGCGCAACTTTCACGTCTGTCATGGGGCAACGAATTTCACCGGCCCAGCAACTGTCCTCGAAACCTGGGTCGTCGTCCTTGACGACCAATGCTGCAGAAAAGAGAAAGTCAAGGTCAATTTTGGAAAGCCCAAGCCGTCGCCTTTGACGATCAGCGCTGCAGACGCAAAAGGAAGTGGAACCAAATGAAGTCGAACGATGACGTTCGGACAACAAACTGCCCTGATTCTCTTCAGCACACATGACGGGGGCCACAGCTGGTTGGGCAACAGCACAGAGACGCGCTGAGCAGGAAGATGGATTGAGAAAGTCGATGCTGTCGATCAGCTTGAAAACTGTCTGGAAAAGGAATGGGGCCAGAATCAGTCGAGTCACAGCAAGAGTCAAACAAAGACGCACTGAGGGACTGGGAGTTGACATCATCGACCAGCAGCGAGAACGTCTGGTCCCACGTGGGATTGAGATTGTTGTCGATGGTGCGCGTCCGCACCACGCGGCCATCCCGGATGGACAACTGCAGGAGCAGGAATGCTCAGGGTTGCAGAGGGCGCTGGTTGGCCACAGGTAGAGTCCACTCAGCGACGCCTCAGCAACTGCTGCTGGCAAGACACGATTGGGACGTCAGGCGGCGGTCAAACTCGTATCTGTGCATGGCACGTGGTGCTGTGCAGCTGCTCTGCGCGTGCACGTGCCAAGCCGGAGTAATGGCATCCCACCGGCTGCTCGTCCGCATGCAACGTCGCAGTGTAAATCGCACAAATTTACCCTTTTGGTTGCAATTGGGAGCTGCACTGAAAAATACCTTCTAGCATGATCTTCTAGCAAGAAGTTCTTTCGACCCTGCCATCTGTGATTTTCGATCCTTATGAAGACTGCTTTTGATTTCTCACCTCGCAGTAGGGGTCGGACTTGCCGATAAGGTCGCTGTTGGGCAGTCCTTCCGCCGACTTGATCTGCCGTCACACGCCAGGACGTCAGCAGCAAATGATGTGCACACAAGCACCGGCTAGCCGAGGACCATGCTACCGCGACTGCCATAAAAGATAGCTGCCGTCAACAAGCCCTCGGCGGTCAAGTGGGCGCCAGGTGCAACAAGTGGACCGCCATATCAGCAGCCACCTGCAGCAGCATCTTGAGCAGAACGCACAAGCCAAACAGGAAAAAGAGAAGGGAGAACAGGAAACACGAAAAGAAACCAGAACCGAGCAGACAAAAAATTGCGTACCGTGACCTGCAGCATGCCGACCGGCGGCGGCGCGATGCCAAAGTCCTCCATGATGGGGAAGTCCATCTTGTTGGGGTACACCAGCATCATCTCCATCACAGTCTGTCAGGCAGCGAGTGTCAAGGGTTTGGGTGGGGTCAAGGGTGAGGTCAAGGGTGAGGTCAGGCAGCGAGTGTCAAGCTCTGATGGGCACCATGTCCGTTGCCATTCAATACGAGCGCAGGGCTGTGATCGCAGCGATCACGAGTACAGGCGGCTGCTCCTGCGGCACGTGAGGTACATTAGCATTCAAGTTTTACCATCTCCCCCTCACCTTGGTGCCCAGTTTGATGGCCTCGTGCACGAAGGGCAGCGCCATGATGTCCAGGCCGCTGATCATGGAGAAGGAGGCGTCAAAGTAGGGCGCCTTGAGCAGCGAGATGGAGACGCCGCCGACGCACGGCAGCGTCTCCACTATTGGAGACAGCGTGATGCGCGACACCGCCCGCATCTGCGCGCAGCGGGCACGAGAAGTTGTCCCTCGTCACCAGTGGAAAGTCGTCACATTGGCGGCTTGATCGTGCCGGCATACAGCTGCTGACGCACCAGGCATTGTTCAAGATCTGTTGATAAGAACATTTTCGCCAGCCAATCAGAGAGCTTCTTCAAGCACTACTGCTTGTCCAAAGTCTCTATGGCGCAAATGAACACCAGCCGCTCAGTTCTGACAGCGCTGCTGCAGGCTGCCGCGAGAGGCGACTGGTGCTGGCGCTTCAACACACCTGGACATTGGAGACTTCCACAGGGAAGTAGACAGCGTAGCCGCTGCCTGGAATCCGCAGCTTGGCGGACACGCGCACGCGCAGGCCGCTGCCAAAGATCAGCGGCGCCTCCATGATCAGGTTGTCCTCCCGCGTGTCGTATACCTGCGCGGTGTTTGGGAAGCCTCAGTTCACCTATCACATTGATTTTCATGATGAGGCTGTCCTCGCGTGCATCATACGCCTGTGCATTCCTTATGCGGCATCGAATGCCGCATCCAATGCCGCACCCACACGAAGGTGCTGGGCTCAGCAGCAGCAAGGGGCGGCGTGCTGGGGAGCCGTCAGTCACAACATGCAGCCGTGGACAGGTGTGGCGGTGTTGCAGGCTGCGTCAGGAATGCAGGCTGAACTGGTTGGACAAGCAGCTTGCAGAGCCTGAAGCAGCTAGCAGAGCCTGACGCCTGCTGAGGCGTTTGCATTTCGGCACTAAATCATGATGTTGAAACAGCAGCTTGACAGATCACACCTTCATGCCTCCAAGGCGAACGGGCGCCTCACCCAGATCGATCACCTCCAAATCGACCGACTCCAGAATGCCCATCGGCACCTGCAATGACGGGGAAAACCTTCAGCAGGAAGCAGGGAAAAGGGAGCAGGCGGCCGCTGCAGGGCATGAGCAATCCCAAAGGCAGCCTCCACGGGTCACGAGGAGTTCTGCTCTACCGAGGTGAATCCGCAGAGGTAGTCAGCGAAGACACTGCGGCCATTCAAGCCGGGCTTGCGGCAGTCAGGACGACGATGACCATCAGGACTGGAACTGGCATGATGTGTAGGATGTAATGGAAGACCTTGGTGCAGATGTCGGCCAGGATGGGCTTGGCCTGCTCCACGGCCTGCTTGAAGACCACCTTGCCGATGTGCGGCCACATCGTCTTGATGACGTGGTTCATCCACACCAGCTGCGGGCACGCGGTGTCAGCAGCCTCAGTGCGTGTTCGCAGGCAAGGGCAGAGCACTGCGTCAGGGATTATGTCACCAGCGAGATGCTCTTGCAGCTGCATGCGTCCATGCGCACAGGGCCGAGCCAAGTGCTTGTAGAACTCATGCGACTCAGCAGCATTGGTCAGCACACGAGCGTCGGGTCTGCGTCAGGTCTGGCTGCAGAGCAGTCGCCGAATTACCCTACCCGCTGATAGTCGGGCATCCGGACCCACTCGTCCGTGAAGCCCATGATGGTTTTGAGCTTCTTGGAGACATGCCCGCCGGTCGAGGGCTCCGGTATGTCGTCGTTGAAATCGGCAGCGATGTCCAGCCGCTCAAAGCTGCGCTTCTTGACCGCCGCCCGGAAGACGAACGACCCAATCTGCGCGCCGTGCATGCGTTGTCACAAGAGCGGCATGCGCGGCACACGGGTAATGGATGTCAACGTTCACATGGTCTCAGGAAGGGCGAGTGACAGAGACGAAGAAGCGTGTCGGCATCGACAGCAGCGCAGAGCATGGCAGGGAATATCTGGACATGTGATGTGGGCGCAAAGCCCAGCGCTGAAGCGGGTGCAACGCATCCCAGCGTCTTGTCTCATGGTCCTGCAACGTGTGTTGGCTGCCGCTGCTGACGTCAAAAAGTGCAGCTCCAACTGCAATCCCACCGCCAGGCCGATGGCGATGCCGATCCAGGCGCCGTAGAACATGCCCAGCACCATGGTGCCTGTGCTCCAAGAGCGCGCTCTGTTGCTGACCGCCTACGGTTGAGGCAAAAAACCCGTCGGCGGGGTTTCCGCGGCCGCCTCAAACTGCATGCATGGTGCACATCGTCAATGAAAGAGCTCGTATCGTGTGACCCGTGGAAATCATGCTTCAAAGCGCATGATGGTGTAGTAGGTGCATTTGTAGGTGGCCTGCCACGCGCCGAAAGAACACGTTTGTCCAGCACCTAAAGATCAAAATGCACCCAGCAGTTCTTGGGACCCTAACGTCAACAGGCTCCGTTCTTACACTTGTGGATCGATGATGCCAGCAAGATCTCATCACGCAAGCATATCACGGCCTTTCGCAGGCTCTCACCCTCGGACGCGGTCGCGCGTAGCTAGCCCGAAACTATGAACAACTTGTCGGGCAGCGCCTTCCGGCCGGGCCTGCGGAAACGAGTCTGAATGCAATCGATATCTTCTTTTCGAACTCGGAACGTTGCTGCGAAAGAGTTTCTGGCTCGCAGCCGGCTTCCAAAACGTCAGCATTGTACGTGCACGTGCACCTCGCAGGCCCCCCAGCAGCACAGGATGCTGAGGAAGGAGTTGCGTCGAGCCAGAAGGCCGAATGATATCTTGGTGCACCAAAACAGCCTTTAACACGTCCAGAGTGCTTCTCCAGACCTGAATCCGGTGTTTGCAAGAGCGTCGCCCGACTGTAGAAATTTTACATTTCGACTTTCGCATCGAATTCCGCACTTGGCGCAAACAGGAGACGGAGGACAGCTCTTCCTTGAGATGCAGCCTGTTTGTTGAGCTGCGATTGTTGCAAAGTTCCCGGTGGGCTCCGACATCTCCTGCTGCCACCTCGGCGCTGGTGCCGCTCAGCCACTAACGCCGCAACATCGCACGAGCTCGTGACTGCTGCCAGAGGCCACGTGCGCACGCAGCCACTGCCACGGGCGTCGTCCACCCTGTGCAAGCGGCAGGCACACACGCCTGCAGCGGCACGGTTTCCGGCAGCGCTGACGCGGCGGCACGCCGCGCGCCCCGGCTGTGCTGAGCCGCCGCCATGCCGAAGCGCGCGACACTCACCTTCAGCAGCGACGACGCGCCGGCGGTCAAGTCGCAGGAGCTGCACGTGTACTACTGCAAGTACAGCGGCAAGCACGCGCTGACGACGGACTGCGACCTCACAAAGGTTCGTGCTCGTGCAGCTTTCGGCAACGAGGGCTTGAACGCACTCCATTGTTGGTCTCTATCCGCCCAGCAACCCCTGTTTCATGCTGTCACATACCCCATATCTTTGTACTTTTCGACTCAGTGTCTGAATGATGTGTCTTGCGCCTGCAGGCGCCTCGGCGGCGGACTGATGGCGCAGCAGTCGTCGACACGCAGCGGTACCAGGTCAAGCTATACACTGGAAACGGTGGTGTCAAGCTCATAAAGCGGAAAAGCGGCGCCATCGAGAAGCAGTACCGCCTCACTCTGGGCAAGCTGCCTGTCGCCTACAGGTGGGCATGGGCAAGGGCCTTTTTCGTAGGGTTATGATGAATGACCACAGCTGCGGCCGTCTGTTCTATGGCCCCTCTGGTGTATCATACCTCATAAGCCGAGTCGCGCACCCACATAAGCTGTCCGGCTGCCCGCGGCAAGCGCCTGTGGTCTAGCGCCGCACTCACGGCTGCGCAATCAGATATCTGAACAACAGAAAATCGACACCAGAAGTTTCAACCTGCCGCAGGTCAGAACCCGACGGACGCTACCTCTACGTGCTCGACAATGCTGTGACGACATACGGCGTGGGACGTGACGCGAGCGGCGGCGGGCGGCCGCCGACGCCGCCTTGCATAAAGCGCACCGACCTGAGAACCACGGAGATCGCGCTGGAGGTGGACGACCACGCCGAGGCGGCGTCGCTGCTGAAGGTGGTTTACAGTTGATGCCCAGCTTCTTCTGATTTTTTCTGCTCTTGCCCTGCCTGCCTCAGAAGGAAAGTCTACGACCCGCACAGGGTGCCGCTCTGTGTGGAAAGAACCGCAATTGTTGCAAAGCTTGTGCAGCTGCCACTGTAGGTTCGCTGTTGGCCGCAGGGGGAGGTGCTGGTCTTGATATAGTCCATCCACCGCCCAAGGTGGCTGTGCCGATGTTTTTGTCCCACCACACAAATTGGGTGGAGATGAGGGGCTCCGTCACAATGATGGACGTGAATGGGGAACTCTGCACGGATCACTTCGCAGGTTCAAATTGCGTTTTCAACCGGCAATATCTCTGCTCTGTGCAGATCAGCGCAGACTATGTGCGCGTGGAGGTGCGGGGCTCCGTCACGACAACGCGTGCCAACAAGGACATTGGCACGGGTCGGCTCGCAGTTTTGAACTGCGTTTACAAGTGCAATCTATCTGCGCTGTGCAGATCAGCGCGGACTACGTGCGCGTGGAGGTGCGGGGCTCTGTTACGACGACGGACGCCAACGAGGACCTGCTGGAGCTGATGCGCGCGATCCTGGCCTGCCGGCTGGGGCAGTTGTCCCTTGTGCGCGGCGACACGACGCGAAACAAGAAGCTGCTCGTCACCGAAATGTCGCCGGAGCAGGTGTTTGACAAGCTGCGGGCGGCGCTCGGCGCGGGATGAGACCATGTGTGCGGTTTGTGCATGTGAAGTTTGCGGACGAGATTCGACACATACAACGCACGAAACCAAACAATGAAGCTGCAAAGGGAACATGTAACACCTGGGTATCCGAGATCCTGGACACTATAGGTAGCTGCCTCACTTCTCTCTCCAACTCCTCTCCACTCCCAACCAGCAGCATTGCATTTTCAAGCGCCAAAGCGCTGCGACACGTTGCTGTACTTTTGCAACGCCCTGGACAGCTGCCTGTCCGTCACGGTCGCTAGGCTGCCCAGGTGATACAGCTCGCTGAAGCGCAGCATCCACGGCGGGAAGCCCGCCGTTGTGAATGCCTGGCCGCACACCTGCACCGGGCACGGCCCTTACTCAGCATACCAAACCTGCACTACAGCACGCTTTGGCATGCACTTGCAGCTGTCGGCAGCTTGCCAGACAGCTTTCGCTCTAGTATCTGCAGAGCTTGCAGGGGCGGAATGATCTCTTCTACAATCTTTCGAGGATTGGTCTCGCACCAGCACTATGTCGGGTTCAAACGCAACGGCGCCGCCAGCCACCCGCGCGAGCTGGCTGCATATAGCGCCCGCAGGGTTCGAGTCGCCGTCCGGCTCTGCCTGCATTTGCAAGCTGCTCCATTTCGCTGCATCCTGCAGCCCCATTTCATCCTGCCGCCCCGTTGCATCCTGCCACCCGGCGTTTGGAATCTTCATGGCACCCCGAGCCGCCTCTACCAGCGGCCAGCGCCCGTCGTCAGCGTTCAGCAGGTGCACTGTGGCTGCCGCGCCTTGTCCGCTGTGACGCGCCAAGCTGCTGTCCTCGCCATTGGCGCCTGCCTTTGCATCGTCGCTGCCGCAGGGCGTCCCGAAGCCCACCTGCAGGTGGCAAGTTGGGCTGTGATTCGTGGTCAACATTGCAAGCAGTGCATCACGAGGAGAGCGCGTGAGGCATGCATGCTGTATGCCGTTCGACTCAAACACATGATGCTGCTCGCCTGCATGACGATGTCGCTGCCGGCTTGACTGAGGAGCGTCTCCAGTTGCGGCCACTGCCGTGTATCCAGGCCTGAGCACATACGCATGCACATGTGAGACGGGCATCTGAGAAGCTTCATAGACGAACAGCGGCACACTGCATCATGCAGGCGGCATTGGCGCTGCGAAGATGCGCACCCTGCGGGTGATACACAAACAGCGTCCGGACGTCCCGCCGGATGCACCTGCGCACCCGTCGCAGGCCATCATCCGCGTTTATGTAGCTTCCTGGGCTGGATTTCTCATGTGAGCATCTCATCCTTCAACGTCAATGCGCGCCGCACCATGACAGCACATCAGCGAGCTTCTGCAGCGGCACGCTGTTGCTGTCGTCGTCCGCCAAGATCACGGCTACGCACTGTGGCGCTTTCGGCTGCTTGCCGCGCTTAGGCTGAGACGAAGGGCTGATGGACGCCAGGCCCAGTGCATGCAATGCTGTGTTGAGCTTGCCGCGCAGGCTGCCGCCGACACGGCGCAACAAGCCTTGCAAGGCGAGTGCAACAAAGACGGCGAGGTGCACAATGCGCAGGAAGAGTCCGATTGAGCGATCACGCATCAGGATCGACACAGCGGCGTTGCAGATTGCAGCTGCACGCAAGCTGCAGTTCGCTGCGTGGATCACATGAACTTGGCTGCCGAATGCCAGTAAGGGATCGGCTGCAGCTCCAATCAGATTTACCTCTGGCATCAACACACGCAGCACTTCTCTTTGCACAAGCAAGACGGAGTGGCGATTGGTTTCGGAGCAAAACTCCGAAACAAGCGCACGTGACAGTGTGCAAAAACAGCGCGCCTGCGCACTTTCTCCTGCAGCTGCCTATCGCACCACTTTCGAGTATTGCAGAGTGCCGCAGCTGCACACTATTCTTGTCGCCTTGACACCTTTGGTTGCCAGCGTTCCGACACCACCTTGCAGCTCAGCGACCCAGCCGAGGCTGCCCCAGGGAACATTCCTCGAAGACTTGACCCCATACTGATTAGTAACAAGCCACAGTGCAGCCAGGCGGGCACATGTTGTGCCCGCAGCAACCGCCCACGATGCAGGCCGCCACACATCTTCGCAGCCTGCTGCTGTGCCCGTCGCTGCTGCGAGCGCAAACATCACCCGTGTGGGCCAGACCGCGTCTGCTGACCAGCCTGCGCGCCTTCCGCACGCCGGCAACCTCCAGCGTGGTCGTGAAGGCGCAGCCATATGCGCAGACACCGCGGCAGCGCGGCGGCCCCGCGGCCGCCGCCGCGATTGACGCCCCGCCAGCTGCCGCGGCTCGCACCTTCGCGGACATGGGCATCAGCCCTGGCTTGCAGGCAGCCATGGCGGAGTACAACCTGTCAGAACCCACCGACATCCAGGTCCGCCCTCCCTCGAGCCCAACTGTGTCAGAGACAGCACAGCGGTTGTGAGCAACAACGATGCAAATGAATGGAATGCTGTTTTTCAATGTAGTCTCAACTTCAGGCTCAAGAACGCTCGCCTCGCGTGTTCAACAGGTGGCGGCGTTCCAGGAGGTGATGCGCGGCGGGGACGTCATGCTGGCGTCGCACACCGGCTCCGGCAAGACCCTGGCGTATCTGCTGCCACTGGTGCGCTTTCATGCTTATCTCTGCGGAACACGGCCGAAATGCCATTGGCCTGTGTCATATTGCTGCATAGGCGTGTCAAGAGGGGATTGAGAGATCTTCCGTGTACATTTCGTGCATCTGCAGGTCACTGCGCTGAAGGAGGCGGAGGTGGAAGGCGGCGCGACGGCACGGCCGGGGCGGCCGCGGGCGCTGGTGCTGGGCCCCACGCGCGAGCTGGCGGACCAGCTGCTGAGCGTCGCCAAGTCGCTGGCTCACCATGACAAGTTCTCGTCCGCCTGCGTGTCCGGCGGTGAGCAGTCTTCGAACGTGACAGTGCGGATTCTGACTGGAGCAAATAAGCTGCTGCGCGTCGCCAAGTTGCTGGCGCACCACGACAAAATTTCCTCTGCCTGCGTGCCCGGATGTGAGGATTCATCGGTTGCAGCCGGTGAAATTGCGGGTGGCGTGCTGCAAGAGCCTGAAGCCTGGAGCGGCACCGAACCGACTCTCTCTGCCCGCTGCAGGCAGCGGCTGGGAGACGCAGACGCGGGCGCTGCAGCGGCCGGTGGATCTGCTGGTGGGCACGCCGCAGCGCGTGCTGCAGCACGCCGCCAAGGGCAACCTCGCTTTTGGCGACGTGCAGTGGCTGGTGCTCGATGAGGCAGACACCATGTTTGATTCAGGTGCGTCATGCTTCTCTCAAACATGTTCAGTCATTGACACGGGCATGAGCTTCACTGACCGGACCGTGCGAGTGATTGCGTTCAGTTGGAACTGTTGTCGTTGCATCATGGTTCATCCGGAAGGCTATATGGCGCGAGCACAGCGTCAGGAGCAGCGTCTCAAGCGCACGACAAGAGCAAACGACGTATTGGCGACCTCCTGCAGGGTTTGGCAAGGACGTGCGGGAGCTGCTGAAGCCGCTGAAGGGCAAGCCGCGGCCTGCGTCCTGCATCCTCGTCGCCGCCACCATGAGCCAGGTCAGCACATGGCGCTTTAATTCAAGTTGTACCTGTGCCGGAAACGGCTACAGCTGGCCCTGACGTCTTATTGCCGCTGTGCACAGCTGCATTTGTCATTCGGATGGCATGCTCTTCTGCACTTGCAATTCCATGGTCCAGAAAGTCGCCGGCAATGCACATGACGTCAAAATCCATCCCTTGTCCCAGCCTGATGTCACTACTGACCTCCACTGCAGGCAATAAAGCCGCTGCTCAGTGCATTTCTTATCATTCTAAATCATCTCTGTGAATAGTCAATAATTACGATTGTTTTGCCTTTGTCAACAGGCAATAAAGCGGCTGCTGGCAGAGGAGCTGCCGGACATGCGACGGTGCGAGACGGCGGGATTTCACCGCGGGGTGTCCGGCTCGCGGCACACCTTCCACCCGGTGCCCAGCGGCACCGACAAGCTGGGCCTGTTGCTCCAGGTACCCTTTTCTGGGCAACCCCACGGAATCGTAGATGCATGGGCAGCCACTGATTATTGGCCCAATTCACCAAGCGAAGTTGAAAGTTCTGCGGGGGGATGTGCTGCTGCAGAGATTGTGTCCATGCTGTAGAACCTGCTGGACTCCGCAAAAGCATCGGCAACAGATCCCAGCTCAGCAACAGGCCCCACATCTGGCCAACCTTGCCGCCTTTGGAGCCCGCGCCACGTTGTCCGGTGCCGCAGGTGGTGAGGGGGGACGTGAAGAAGGGGCGGCGCATCATGGTGTTCTGCAACACGCTGGACAGCTGCCGTGCGACGGAGCACCACCTGTCCGAGGCCGGCCTGCCCACCCTCAGCTACCACGGTGCGCTACCGGGTCGTGAAACACGCATGTTCCTCAACCCCAAATCTTGACGTTACGCCTTGCATGCGCACCTGTCCTATGCGGGCCTCCCCTCCCTCAGCTTCCATAGTGCGTCGATCTTCAGGATGTCCTGCAATCTGCGCCGCAACCTGCGCCGCACTGCGATGGTGCCGCCCACGAACGATATTTCATGGAAGCTTCCGAGCATGTGGCATGGAGGCAGGCGGAGGGGTGGCAAGGGGTGTGAGCCGCAGGCGCAGCATACGCCCGCAATCCCTTGCCTGCCTGCGCACGCCGACCCACGTTCAGTAAACTCTGAAGCATTGCACTCAGCATGGAGTGAGGTGTACAAAGCACCCAGATAATGCTGTGCGGCGCTGTAGGCGATGTGCCGCTGGACGGTCGGCGCCTGGCCATCGCAAAGTTTGCCGGCGACAACAGCGACGGCGAGCAGCCCATCCTTGTCTGCACAGACCTTGCCGCCAGGTGAACATGCTGGGATTGCTGGATTTGTGACACTTTCTAGTATCACCTGCGAGTGCTTGCAGTGGAAGAAAGGTACCATGTTAGTAGGACTTGAAGTCATCTTTCTGTAAGATTGTGCATCAATAGTGGTCCTGACCTGCCGTCTGACATGGTTGAGTGAGCTGCAATCGGATGGCAGCCTGGCTGATGGCACGCCTGCGGAGTTGATTGAGGGGTCGCAGGAAGACTCAACAAAATTATACATGTGACGCAAGGGGCCTGGACATGCCGGGGCGGGTGGACCACGTGGTCAATTGCGACTTCCCGCTGTATGCAATGGAAGATCTGGGACACCCACCCGGATTTGCTGATGGTTTGCTGATGTCCAGGGGCCTGGACATGCCGGGGCGGGTAGACCATGTGGTCACCTTCGACTGCCACAAAATGCAGTTAGGGGGCACTGAGTATAACGATACGATTCGTGTGGCGCCAGGGGCCTGGACATGCCGGGGCGGGTGGATCACGTCGTCAACTTCGACTTTCCGCTGAACGCGGTGGACTACCTGCATCGCACGGGGCGCACCGCCCGCGCCGGCGCCACCGGCAGCATCACCTCCCTCGTTGCACGGCGCGACCAGGTGACTGTTTTCAGATTTCAAATTCCATTTACTTCCAATCCGATCCGCCGGCGCCACCGGCAGCAATACCTCCCTCATCGCCCGGCGCGACCAGGCGACACTCAAGTCGTGCAGGATGCTGGTGTTGAGGTCGGCATTCCGGCACTGTGCGGCCTCAATTCTGGCCTGACGATGCTGGCGTCACAGCACATTAAGACCGTCCAGCTTGCCGTGCCATTGCCCCTGCACAGCGTCCAGCTCTGGCCGCTGGCAAACATGCAAAGCATCCGGCTTTGCTACGCACAGCCTTCCGGATTGACAGGAGCCTCAGCAAAGAGGGTCGGGAAGAGGGCGCCTGCTCCATGGACAATCGAGCACCATTTTGTGAATATCAGTCTGTCATCTGCAAGTGCTGGCGGCCGCATGGAGGGCGCGCTGCACCGCACCCTGCCTCTGGACATCTCCATTGATCCATAAGCAGACTTTTGCGATTCTGACCTCTTCAAATGTTGCAGGTGCTGGCGTCGCGCATTGAGGACGCGCTGGACCGCAACCTGCCGCTGGATGGTCTCACCGGCGACAAACAGGAGCTGCCGCCGCACATGCGGTGTGGTGCATACCGTCTGCACACCACATATAGTTCCAAATCTCACACGCTGCTCGCTGTGGATGCGCCTCATGCACTGACACTGATGGTATGGCTGACATGGCTGATACGCCACTCTCAGGCCAAAGCCAGAGACGCTCAAGCGGCGGGAAGACGAGCGGCGAGCGGAGAAGTTCGAGCGTCGCGGCGTCCGCGGTGCTGCGCGGATGCAAAAGGGCGGCCCCCGCACCGGGGGCAAGCCTGGTGGCTCTTTGGGCAAGCCCGGCGCTTCGTTTGGGAAGCCCGCAGGCCGGCCTGGCGGCCGCGGCAAGGGGCCCAGCGGCGGCCCCGGTGGCAGCTTTGGCGGCGGCAGGGGCGGCGGGGGTGCTGGCAGCAGCTTTGGCGGTGGCAGGGGCGGCGGCGGCCCAGGTAACAGCTTCAGCAGGCAGGGCGGTCCTGGCAGCGTGGGCAGAATGGGCGCGCCCGCTGGCAGGAAGAAAGTCCGCATGGCAAAGTTCAAGTGACAGGCGTCGGGTATTGCACCGCTTTTATCTTAGAGCGGTCGATGCTTATTTAAAACTAGTTCATCAACCGTGATGAACATCTGACACAAACTTGGAGATGGAGTCGCAAGTATCGCAGCTGTAAACCTTGAGACTTACAGCAGCTGATCACGCCCTGGAGATACCAGAGCGAAAGAATCACGAGCAATGCGCATGAGGCAGCAACCGAGCAATAGCTGAGGTTGAGGGAAAGACTGAAGTTCGAGGAGCAGCCGCACTGTGGCACGCTGCCGCTCAAGAATGGGGTGATCTTGAGCAGGACTCCAACAAAATACCTAGCTAGACACATCCGTATCGCATCAAAACCGAGAGCCGCCGCCAAAAAACCCATGGGTTTGTTAGTAGGTGGCCACCTCCCTCCTGCTCAGCATGCCGGCTGCAGGTGCTTGGCCTGAGACTGACGAAGGGGTGCGACACAGCGGCTGCAAGAATGCCATTTTACCAACAGTGCCATCTGTTGGCAATTCTTCAATATGTTTAGCGCCCTTCACTTGGCGCCATTGATCAGCGGGTAGCCGCAGGGCTTGACCTCGCCGCCCCACTGCTGTGCGGTTGCATAGTCGGGATTGTTGACGTCGTCAATAATAACATCGGTCGCCCAGTTGTCGACGGTCCACTTTTTGCAAGCGTCGTTGAAAAGGATGCCGTTGGTGGACTCGATGGTCATCGTGCCCCACCCGTGGTGCACCAGCGTGCCTGCGGCGCACAGCGGTAAGGAATCAGGAATCCGCCATTGCCATGAGCCAGGTAGTTGCCGGCGGCTGGCCATGTGCACGTTCACTGAAAAGCTGCACATAGATGAACCAGAAGCAGCGGCAAGCGTGAGTAAGTATTGCTGGCATGCACACAACCGGCAGCACCGCCAATTCATGACAATTCAGGCCAATGTAGGCGCACCCTTGGTAACGCAAGCATGTTCGCCAGGATTGGCCGTAACGGTAACGGAGCTGGTGGTGGTGGCGGTGTTGGAACGCGTGTAGCCGCCCGTCGCCGTAAAGCCGGTAGTGATGACGTCGAAGATCTCTGCAGCGGCAGCCATGATCGGTTCAGCTATCAAGGCATCAACTACTGCTGGATCTCAAGAGAGCTAGCTGAGACCAGCACAGCGTTAAGAGACGTTTCTTGTCACCTGCAGATGCCAGTGGAGCCCAGTAGTTTTTATAAGGTGCAGATTCGGGCAGCTTGCAGCCGGTGTGCTGAATTTGCATGCATGCACACAGCATGCACGACAGCACGGCGACAGGGCATCAACGAAGAGAGACTGCTGCAGCGGGGCTCACTCGCTTCCAGCTTGAACTGGCCGCCGATGTTCCAGCCCCAGGTTGAGGCGTAGGAAGCGCCGTTGTTGTAGGTCTGCGAGTTGGGCTGGTTGCATGCCTGGGTTCCGGCCGGGCCGCCCTCGGGCGCCTCCGCGCAGGCCCTGCATAAGACAAATGCCATCATTACATCTGTGCTGCCAGCAGCACCGCATGTATGGTGAGCATGTCGCCCTGTGCACAGACGTCATGCAGCCGGTTCGTGACATGCAATCATGAAACGGCTGCATGAAGGGGCGATGCAACCAGGTCATGATGTGCAGGCTTCAGTATGGTGCAGTCTCACCACTTGATCTCGTTGTTGCCGGCCTTGATGTTGACGGCGTCATACACATTGAAGGTCTGGCCATTCCAGTCCTGTGTGGTGCAGGGCAGCATGGACCCGTCCACATTGGCGCCTGCGTCGCAGCACCACCACTAGGATGACCAAGCAGTCAAGGTAGCCGACCCAGGTGACCAGGCGGTCAGTCGCCCATGGAGTGCACATGATTGATGTGTGAGTTTGCAGAGGAAGAAAGCTCACCCTGTGCCTCCACGAAGCTGCACTTTGCGCCGCTCTGGTTGCCGCAGATCTGCACAGACGCAACACGCACTCATGCACACCGCGTAATGCAATGCAGCAACAAAAGCGGCAGTGAGAGAGCCGCCGTCGCAGCAGCGACCCTTCATCAGTGCAACAGTGATGTGGGCAGGCGGCGCCTGATGTGCGGCATGTGCGAAAGGAATGCTGCAACATCATGTGTTGCATCTGTTCAACGATGACCTGTTCCCCAATGAGGAAACTCGCTCACCGTGGCGCCGGTGCCGGTGGTGATGCAGCGGTCCTCTCCGGGGAACACGCCGTCGTTGCAGGCCGTGGCCAGGCTTTCGGCGCCAAAGTTGGTGCCGTCGCCGTCGATGCACGTCACGACTGGGGCGGGGCGAGTGTTGAGCCACCAGTCTGTGGGCAAATCAGATCAGCGATGAGCAAGAGCATTCTGATTTGCGAGCGATTCGAATGCAAGCTTGCATGCAATTGCGTGCACATGCGCTCTGGGATGCAGCAGCACCGAGCAGAGCAGCACCGAGCAGAGCAGAGCAGGCTCACCCGGGTCATAGCAGCAGGCTTGGTCACATCCGGGTGCGATGTTGGTCAGGTTGCGGCCGATGTTCGTGGCAGGGTCGATGAGCGGGCGCGATGCAGCGCCACCTGCAGGCATCGGCAGAAGAACAAGGTCAGGATATGAGTGCAGCATCAAGCAGGGCAGTGGCATCATCTGCAGTGATGTGGCAGACTACTGCAGAATACTGGCGAGCTGACGGGCAGCTTTGTCTGTGGGCACCACAAGGGCACTAGACACTGCCGGACCTCAGGGCAGGGTCAAAGCCGTACTCGTACAGGCAGCAATGGACAAGGAACGTACAGTTGTCTGGTAGATTTACTGCAGAGACAACCCTCCCAGCCTTCCTGGTGGTTTCTTGTGCACGGGACGGACACCAAGACTGTGTCAACCAAGGGCAGTGCTGATGTAGTCGAAAAAACGGTACCTTGCAAGAGGAGCACCGCGCCCAGAAGCGCAGCGAAGATTGGACGCATCATGTTGAAGGGTCTGAAGAGTCGATGAGAGCGGGCCGTCGCTTCCTGCGCCCAGGATGTCCAGTGCTGATGAGATTTCTCGATCTCAGAAAGTAGCCAACAGCCGGAGTCAGACTGTGGCGAGGACATGCAAGACGCGCTATGCGAAACACCTAGGCGTGTCTGATTCAAAATCGACTTGCCACTGTGACGACACAAGATGGAGCTCGGCCCGCGAGTGCTGCATATGGTGCGAATTCACCCGGCCATTGGGTGCCGTGCACAAAGTCTACTATGCAAGACGCAGAAAGCACCAGGCTGCAGGGCACCCCATCGCAGTCGTAGATGCTCGTAAATCCATGCTGAAAGCTGGCACAGAATTCCTGACGCGCTGCAACAACTGCCAGCAGCAGTGCACCTCAAGGTGAGCACGCCGTACACGGCAAGGCACTCTATCGCACCTTGTCGCGAGCTTCAGCGGGGAGGTGCGTTGGAGAAGGTGTGATGTCTTTTGATGCGTGCTGTGAAGGAAGCGGCAGGCAGCGCGAATGTGTTTTGGCGTGCAGCCGGCGCAACAGTCAGGATAGTGCAGCGGGTGACTCATCTCCGTGGCTTCCTGTGCCGCTCCACAAAATGCTGGATTAAAGGACTCCTGTACTTCGCTTCAGCTCGATATTTGACGTGTGAGGCTGGCACCGCTTGACCCATTTGGAGCGCCTGTCACAAGGTCTTTCAGGGAAGCATCTTGGCACAACACAGGGTTGAGTCAGTTTCCAACTTCGACCTGTTCGTACCAAATTCCGCAGACGACATCAATTGGTCCTCCATCCTCCCCTTCGCGCCATTGCCGCGTCCTCATAACACCTCTAGCGGCAAGCAAGGTGAGTCACCTCCGGTGTCGTACTCGCAGTGGATAGCCGAAGTGCAGCGCCGCTGGCCACGGCTCTTCATGGTGTTGATCGTTTCAGCTAACATAAACCCAGAATATCGATAGCAATGCCCGTGAGCTGCCACAATCTGCCGCTGCTGGGCGCGTCTTGCATGTTCTAGCTGTGGATCGGCTCTGTGCGCGTGCACACAATGTGGGCATTCGATGCTGATTATTACTGAGCTGATGCACGCAGCTCATATGTCAGAGGAGCCAGCGGATGGTTTGCGGCGGCCTGATATATCGATTTGGCAGTCGATCGACAACCTGCCGAGATGCTGTCCTCCCGGGTCGCAGGCCGACAGACTTACTGCCAGTCTTGAACCAGAATCCACTTGACGATGCTGCGCCCGACGCTCGCTGCCGTGACGGCCGTCCTCCTGGTGCTGCAAGGCGCGCTTGCTCCAGGCAAAGACGTCCTTCCTGTCTGATACTGCCGTTTGGGGCCAGAGCAAGGGAACACTCCACAAGACTGCACGAGAATATCACAGTGCCAGAATTGCTGTCTACCGGCGCGTCTGCTTTCCAAGCGCGAAAATTTTTCGACTTCCCCCGGTAATGGCTTTCTGTGCCTCCCCTTTGCCCTTTGCCCCCTCAGCCGACCGGGGCACCGCTTGCAGTCTGACATCGACTCTCGATGACTGTGCGATTGCAACTCGGATCGACCATATCACTACTCCCACGTGCAGATGCATCCCCTGCAACATCTGCTGACCGTTTTGGTATACCACCGCCGCAGGCGCTGCCGCGTCACGCCCCCGCATCGATGCAACCACGTCTATCGGCCGCCACCTGACCAACATCGCACCCGGTTGCGACCAGGCCTGCTGCTATGTAAGTCCAGCCTGAGTCCCTGTCTGGCGCTGCTCATCCCAGCGATGCTCGCTGCAGTGGCGCACCACCATTATCTGTGCACTTGCTGATGCTTTGCCGCAGCGCCTGTTGGAGCATCAAATCAAGGGCTGTAGCGACTCATTACGGCTATTTTCATCGTGCAGGACCCGGTGAGTCGTGGCGGCCTGTGCTTCGACATGTTGGTCGTCTCCTCTCTGCAGCGGCAGGGCACATTGATGATGCATGCCTCGCATGGCGGCCACTGCCCATGGTGCGTGCATGACCTTTCAGCAAGGGTTCGATTTTCGATATTCGATTCGATCGGGTTTCTGTGCGACTGTCTCATCGTGGGCTCACAGGACTGGTGGAGGAACACTCGGCCCGCCCCGATCGTGACCTGCCTGGACGGCGACGGCACCGACTTTGACGCCGAGAGCCTGGCCATGGCCTGCAATGACGAAGTGTTCCCCGGAGAGGACCGCTGCATCACCACTGGCACCGGCGCCACGGTGAGCATGATTGTTTTTCATGACAAATTACTGCCTGGTTTGGTCAGTTGGTGCTGGTGCAAACGCAGCGGTGTTGGGCATATAGTCTGTCATAAATTGTCGGGCATCATGTGCTGAGAGCGGTTGTGACGCTTTCCGTGCAGATCTGCGGCAACCAGAGCGGCGCAAAGTGCGACTTTGTCGAGGCTGAAGGTGTGCGCATTTCTGCTGCACTGCACCAGGCCTTGTTGGCGGCGCATTGCGAAGTTTGATCACCTCTGTCAGGTCACCCTGGCTGTCTGGCCATCCTAGTGGTGGTGCTGCGATGCAGGCGCCAATGTGGACGGGTCCATGCTGCCCTGCACCACACAGGACTGGAATGGCCAGACCTTCACGGTCTATGACCCTGTCAACATCAAGGCCGGCAACAACGAGATCAAGTGGTGAGTGCCGGCTGCGCAGTACCCAAGAAGCAGTGCATACCAATGTGCCCGAGCAGCTGCACTGTGTAACCATGGTGGTATCTCAACCCGCTGGACACAATTTCCTTGCCAGCGCGTGTGCCGGCGGGAGGCATCAGTGCGTCTGAGGGCTCCCTGTTGCTGCCTGCAGGGCTTGCGCCGACGCGCCCGAGGGCGGCCCGGCCGGGACCTCGGCCTGCAACCAGCCCAACCAGCAGACCTACACAAACGGCGCTTCTTATGCCACGACCTCTGGCTACAACGTCGGCGGCAACTTTGAGGCGAAAGCCAGTGAGTATTCGTTCCCCAGGCTGCTACCCACCGCAGCCGGGATTCACTGATCGCTCTTGTGTTAGTCTGTTGCCGTCTTCCCGCATTTTATCTGTGCGGAACGCAGGATTCGAAAGCCTGGATGCACATCACCAAATTTTCGGAAACTTGCACGAAGCATGGTGCATGGTGCAGTTCCGCCTAGCAGCTCATGACATCTTCTGTCGCTCCACAGACTTCTTCAAGATCATCACGCTTGGCCTGGTTTCGACAAACAGCTACTTTGAGGCCAAGACCTCTACATCCACCTCGTCTGTGACCGTCACAGCCAAGCCCGGCGAGCACGCCTGCGTCACCAAGGGTGCGTTGCGTTCAGCTGACTCCACCTCGTTTTCGCCGCATGAGGTACCGCCTGTGTGCTTGCCCGCAGCTATCACCCACCCTTGCCGATGTTTCCACTCTGCTGGCTCTGATGATGAGCGCTTAGACGATCGAAAGCGCACATGAAAAGCCGGCGGCTTGGCGCTTATGCGATTTTGGGGCTCACAATACTGACTGCTGTGCTCCGCAGGCACGCTGGTGCACCACGCCTGGGGAACCCTGAACGTGGAGTCCATTAACGGCATCCTCTTCAACGATAAATGTAAAAAGTGGAAGGTTGAGAACTTTGCCGCCGACTTGATCATTACCAACGAGAACGATCCCGATTACGCGACCGCGCAGTCCTGGGGTGGCGAGGTCAAGCCCTGCGGCTACCCCCTCCTGAGCGGCGCCTCGTGATTTCGCTCTGCTAACACATGAAGGGTCGCGCAGCGCTGGTACTGCCTTAGGATGTCTCCGTCGAGTCAGTTGACGGGCGGCATTTTATTCAATTCCCACCCATTATTCCGAGGCGCCTGATCGGTGTTCAGAGGATGACACATCACTCAGTGTTGCTTTTGCTTGTTGGTCTATCGCCAGATCTGACCGCAAGACGATTCTTTCGCTCTGGACACATTTGACAGGGCGTGATCCTGTTGGTGGACTACCAGATCTCCAATTGGTAGCCTTCGAGTGCATACTGCCACACAACGAGACTGCCACACAACGAGTCCTGCCCATCATCCCTCCACCGGTGAAATTGCATGCATACTGTCCGTGACCAGCTATGTTGCCCCTCATGCCCTTACGCCGCGATCTGCTCGTGCGGGCAGTCGAGCAGGCAGTCTGACGTCGCAGGGAAATAGTGCGCTGTGACCTGCGCACACCCACACAGCCATGAGCAACATCATAGCGAATCGCTACCCCATTCCCCAGAATTTGCAATGCCTGTCGGCACACGTTCACCAGACACGCGCAATATGCCCAAACACGCAGCAATGCGCTGACAGGTTCGCTCGAATCTCTCCCCTGCGTCACTGCATCGCCTGCATGCGTCAACACGAACGGCATGTGCAGCGTTCAGAAGCTACCTGCGGCGCGACGGGCGGCCCACTGTAGAAGGGCGGCAGCACGGCGGGCGTCGACTCGGCGCGAGCCGACACGCGCGAAGCCTGGATCAGGCTTCGCAGCAGCAGCTGCGTGCTGTGCGGCGACAGCACCTGCATCCGGACGGCCAGCGCCGCCGTCGTGATGCCTGCCCAGTCACAAGGTTAGAGTACTCATCCTGGGCCGCAATTCCAAGGTCAGCTGGAGAAGGCGTACCAATCTTCTGCATGCGCTTGGCAGCTCGTCCGCACGGCTCCGCATGCTACACAGCAGACTTCTTGACTGCTATGCAGCTGACAGGCATTCTGGGCTTTGGAATCAGAATTGTGATTGATCCTACTGACACTTGAAGGTGCCGAGAGCGCACCTGGGTTGCGCGTAACGAGCGCGAGCGCCTTGCGACTCAGCGAGCGCCACATGTCCGGCTGCAGCTGCCCCTCATAGTCCAGCCACGGCCGCCCCACCCAGGGCTCTAGCTTCGGCTCTGTTGCGTCAGCTGCCGCTTCGGGTGCCGCCGGCGCCGCATCGCCGGCTGCTGCGGCTGCCGGACTGGGCGGCGCGGCGCTGGGCACGTCGACGGCCATGGGCTGCGGGCCGCCGCTGTCGGTTGCCACGCCGCCGGCCGCGCCATGGCTGTCTGCAATTGCAGGCGCGGCCGCGGCAAGGCGGGGCACGAGGTCGGCGGCGGTGAGCCGCGGCGGGATCGCCGGCATCGCGGCGGGGGCGGCGGCGCCGCTGCCGCCGGCTGGCGGCACGGCAGCGGCGGAGGGGGTGGAGGTTGCGCCGACCAGCAGGGCAGCGGCGCTGCTGCCGGCTGCGGGCACAGCAGCGGCGGAGGGGGACGAGGCCGCGGCGGGAGCCGCGCCGGCTGCCAGGAACGGCCCGCAGTGCTCGGCGGCGACAAAAGTGTCCGCGTCCCACCCCGGCATGCGACGAGCCAGGCCGTACCGCTCCAGGGCCTCTGCGGCAGCCTCCGCCGCCTGCCGCTGCGCCGGCGAGGCCGTTGCCGCAGCCGCCGCCGAGCCGCCGGCGGCGGCCGCCGATGCCGCCAGGCGGGCCGCTAACGCGGCGGCTGTCAGGCCGTCCTGGCCGGCTGCACGGACCGCCGCCAGTGCCGCCAGCGACGCCCCACCGTCGAGCATTTCATCTGCCACCGCAGCTGCCAATGCAGGGTCTGCTGGGTCAGCAGCGGATCCGCCTGCCGCGAGGTAAGCCGCCTCGGCAGCGGCCCGAACCCCCGTGTCGCGCGCGACTGTGCCCGGCGCAAACACCGGCTGCGGGCGCGCGTGCGGCGGCGCCACTGTGGCGTCAGCCTCACGCATGCCGTCTGGCTCCAGCAGCCGCACCTGCGCATGGGCAAGCTTTCCTACAGGTCGTGGGCTCACAATGTAAGGCTTGTGCGGAAGCTCATCGCTCCACGGCGCCATGATCATCATGTGGCAGGCCGTCGATGCACATAAGGCAGGAGCCCTGCCGGTTGGCAGGCACAGCTGCATGCAGAAGATGCGGCTGCGCACCTGCACCAGCGCATTCACCGACTCTCCAGCTCCTCGGGCGCGCCGCCGCCGCCCCAAAGACATCGAATTAAGGTACAATACTGGATCAGAGCGTTCTTCTGCACCTGCACCGGCGCGTTGACCGACAGCGGCTGCAGCCCCTCCAGCTCCTCGGGTGCGCCGCCGTCGGCCTCCGGGCTTGTGCGTGCCATGACCGACACGTGGCCCAGTCCCACCGACGCGCGCTCCTCCACCAGCTGCGCGATGTGAAACAATTGCTCGGATTCATGCTCCATGACTGCAAGCCAAGTGTCACTTTCGACGGTGCCAAGCCCTCTCTGTCCCTCCCCGGCGCGCACTCCTCCACCAGCTGCACGAACACACATCTTCAGCATGGCATTGGGTCCACACCAGTCCCAGCAGGCGAGATTGTACAGCATGGACCTCCATGATCGTACGCTCCTGAGGGAGGTCCACAATCGTTGACACACAATCGTCAATCACAATCGTCAATCACAATCGTTACAATCGTTAATAGACACAACCGTTACACATTCGTTAATAATCGTTGAATCGTTGTGTTGGAACCCAGAAGAACACAGACATAAACGTACAAAGGATGTTACAGCATAGGCCTGCACCCACCAGGCCTAGCAGCTGCGCGACGAGGCCGCCGGTGAGCGCAAGGTCCGGCCCTACCACCTGCATACAGAACGTTTTGATCTGACATGCTTTGGTCTAGGTTGGTGAGTTGATGCTCAATTATAAATTGGTCTCATCCCACGGCCTAGCCTGTGCACAAGAGCACCGACATCAACTGGAGAGAAAACAGTTGCTGTAGCGGAGAATAGCAGCCAGAACAGCCGACCAGCGTGCGCATGAAACAATCCAGGACAGCAGCGGCTTTTCTATCGGCCTAGGAGCTGTCACCTGCAGCGAGCCGCGTCCGGCCGCGAGCGCCGCCTGCGCTGCGGCCGCCTCCTCCCACACATTGCTCGTGTAGTCGCACGCCTGCAGCCAGTCACGCCAAAATGTTGCAAATTGCAAAGTGGATATTGCGAATGCAAATCGAGGCATTCGTCGAATGCAGGCAGCTGCATCTGCAGATCACACCATCATTGTGCACCCAAGAGGCGAACTTCCCTCCAAGCTCCTGACAAGCGCCGCAGCGCTATGCTCCATCAATGCGTCACGGACTGTAGCTCGCGCCACAATCCAGTCCGCTTCACAACAGTGCCGCACCCGAACACTGGCGCGGAACTTGTCGCTCAGCTGGAACCCGCGACGCGCAGCGCCGTTGTTGACCAGCCCCATTTTCCGCAGGTGGCCAAACGCCGCGGCAACAACTGAAGTACCGAAATTCGAACGGTTTTGAGCCTCAGATTGTGCTCACACTGAAGGAGCATCTGCGGGATTGCAGGTGCATACCTCAGGGATGACAGGCGGTGCAGGTCATTTGACATCAGTTGAACCAAACGTCTTTACCGGCGGGCGGGAAGCGAGCCGGCAGCACCCGCGCCGCCGCCGCCGGCAGCCCGCCGCGAGCGTTGGCGGCGACCAGCGTGGACTTGATGAGGTCCATCGCAGCAGACACGGCGGCTCCAGGCCGCCCCAGCTGCTGCGCCAGTTCCTGTGCATAGGACCCCACGTCTGTGACACAGAGCAGGACTGAATGTGTGAAGCACAGTCTGACACCAGAACTCGCTCGGGATCCGGGTCGGGCGCAGCGGAGCCCCGCCGTCCGAGCTGCTACGCCGCCTCCTGCAGAAAATTTCAACAAGACAGCACTGTGGAGGCACAGTTGAACAGCAGAGCACATCTCAACTAAGCAGTTCTGCAAGACGGATACCAGAACTTGCAGAGCCTGTTGTTGATGTGGAGGCTGGTGATGATAGTGAAAGTCAGAACACATGCACAGCCAATGCCCTGGGCGATTGAACAATACGCAGACATGCAAGATGAACAAGTGCTTCCAAAATGGGCAGTACGCTGCGTCCAGTCTGGCTCCACCCTCGTACACTGCATGTGCGCATGGTGTGGCGCACACCACATACAGTGTCCGGCTGTGGCAACCGAGCAACGAGAGTGTGCCTTGCTGCTCGGGAGGTGCTCCTGGCCAGCATCTGATACAGGCTGATACAGGAAGCACGCTTACCTCCAGGCGGTGGGCATGAATGTCGGCCCGCGCGGACCAGTGCCGCACCAGCGTCCCGCTGTCGTTGCCCTGCTCCTGCAGCAGCGCCTCCGCCGCCTCCTCCCTGGTCAGCGCCCTGACGCGTAGCCGGGCCGGGGCCGGCTGCGGCGCCGCATTCGGCGTGCCACCAGGTGGTTCAGGACTTGCGGCTGCCGCCGCCGGCGCCGCCGCCGCGGCCCCTGTTGTTATGGGCTCCGGGCGGCGTGCAGCCGCGCGCGCAGCGATGCGTCCGGGCGGCTGCTTCCGAACCGGCTGCTGCTGCGGCACCGTCACCCGGATGAAGTGCCGCTGCGGGCAGGTTGCACAGCGAGCACTTCGGATTTTGCAAGTGGTCTGTGGGAAGCGGGCGAGGCGGGTGTTGCCCAACTTCCATGAACGCAGATCCGACCTCAGACAGCAACAGCAAGAGCGCAGCAAACTGCTGCTGAGTTGGGCACATGCGCAAGAGAAATTTCACATCTCTACCAGCTGGGGCACGAAAAGGGGGAAAACGGTCCCAGAGGACACACAATGATGAGGAGGTCCCTCCAGCCGCAGCTGGCAACTGGTCGGGATGCAGCGCACAAGCAAAGCATGCTTACTGTGCCATCTGGTGCAGCGCACAAGCAAATGATGCTTACTGTGCCATCTGAGCAAGCCGTACCTTGATGGTATGCAACCCCACTGGCTCGGGGGTTGGCGCGAACGGAGGCCTCCGCCGGCAGCAGCTCGCACCTCGTCAGAACGCCGGCACAATGCAAAACCATGTCCCCTGTATCACCGAGGGAGTTGTCGTCTGTTTCCCAGCAAACGCCACAGAAACCCTACCGGCTCGGGCAGATGGAGGCGGATGGGGGGCTCCGCCGGCAGCAGCGCCACGGCGGCCGCCTGCTGCGCCGCGAGCCCCGCTCGCGGCCGCGCCTCGGACGCCGCCGACCGCTCGCTCGGCCGCGCCGGCGCCGCCGCCACGATAGCGTCAATGAACTGCTGCGCCTCCTCCATTCCGGCGACGCATTCTGCGTCGCCCTCCAGCAGCGCCATCATCTCCTCGTCGCTCAAGTCTGCAGAGACGAATCAATCCTGTGAATCTCAAGGAATTACTGAGCTGCCGAGCCTTGTCCATGCCGGCAACAATTGTGCGTCGCCCTCCAGCAGCGCCCATCAGCTCCTCGTCGCTCAAGTCTGCAGAAAGGAGCAGATTTGTTTTGTTTGTTTGGCTTTATGAAGAATTTGTTCAGCATCGTCTGGATCAAGAGTTTCTTTGCTCAACACCACCACCGTCTCTGCATTGCCGAGATATTGAGATGGCAACACTAACCCTGCAAACCCTGCGATTTTCCATGAGTAGAACTGCGGGTTTGCGTCCTCCACCACTGCTGTTGCCTCAGTCACTCTCAGGTCTGCCTGCACGATGAGCGGGGGAGAGGCCTTCAAACTCAGCAGAGAACTGCAGCTGTTGACTTGCTGACCCACTCGTTCGTTTATGTCGACGGACTGCGCGTCCATCTGGAAGTGCATCACAGAGAGAGTTTGAAAGGCGCTGCCGCTGTGCCACCAGATGGCTCACCGTTGGGGCGCTGTACGTCCTCCATGTCCACATCAATGCCGCCGCCACCGCCGCTTCCTGCTTCCTCGTCGCTGGAGCTGTCGTCCTCCAGCCGCGGCGCCGGCGTGGCCTCCTGCGGCGTCGGCGCCTCCTGCGGGGCACGGCAGTCAGCCCCCCATGCATCACACTACTAATGGGCCTGTGATGGCATGACTCCATTACAGTTTTTCCTCCTGGCTCAGCCAGACCATGCAGGGCAGAAACCATCACTGTGTCTCGTGCATCTGCTGCGAGCGTGAAGCGCTGCCAATGGCATGTACACTTGGTGCAACGGTTTCTGGATGGCTGCGGCTCACCTCGTCAGAGGAAGAGCCGGCCTCGCCCGGCGACACGCCAAACGCGAGCATGCGCATGCGCTTGGTGCTGATTGGAGCCAGGCCGGGCGCCGGCTTCCGCTTGCGTTTTGGCACTGCGCCGCACATGCAGCATGTACTGTTAGCAAGCAGTGGTGACAAATGGAACGACTGTGGACGTGATCCAGATCATGCGACAGGAAAGGCAGAGATTGCACCTGGCTCTGGAGGGCCATCGTCCACAGGCGGTCGTGCAGGCAGACGGCAATTTGAGGACTTGAGTGAGACCACAGGATACACAGCGCACCCGGCTGCGGCGGGAAGGCAATACTCCACAGGTGGTCGTGCACTTTGGCGGCCAGATTCTGAGCAATTCGGTGGAACTTCCATGGAAACCAAGAGCTTCGATGGAAACCTAGAGCAACAAACGGCACACCCGGCTGCGGCGGGAAGGCGATCTTCCACAGGCGGTCGTGTACTTTGGTCGCCAGGTCCAGCAGCTGCGCCACCGCGTCCGCCGTGGCGCCGTCCGCCTTGAGCCTGGCAAAGCGCCGCGCTGCCTGCCGCTGCCGCGAGCTGACCTTGGCGCCGACGGCCGCCCAATCGACGAAGCCCGGCCCCATCAGCACTTTGCACCTGCGCCAGGGCATGCGCTGTTGCACGTTCGAATTGAGAGGGTATTATGTATTTGCGCAAGTAGTTCTTTGCGCCGATGGCCGCCCAGTCGACGAAGCCCGGCCCCATCAGCACCTTGCACCTGCGCCCGGCCGTGCAATGTTGAGGGCTGTTTCGCCTCTTCTTGAATTCTCAAGTTTGTTTTGTCTTGTGTTGCGAGCACGAGTTGACCTTTGCGCCGACGGGCGGACATCAGCGCCTTGCTGCTGCGGGGACCTGCATGTAAGCTCGTCCGATTGCGCCGTCCAGAGTCGTCCAGTCGGCCATCTCATCTTGCAGCTGGCGCGCAGATGCACAGATGTGCACTGGTGCACGTCTCCTCCGCAGCGTCTCGTCCCCCCAGCTTGACGTATTTTCCAGCGCGCAAACTCTCTGAACGAAACATTAGCTGCTGTTGCGATCTCACCGCAGCCAGCTCTCCAGCAGGGCCTCGTCCTCGTCGGCCACCCATGCCACTCTGCAGATCAGATGCATTCCATTCTCTTTGGTGCGAGAGACAATGCAAATATCGATCAAAGAACTGAGCGACCGCACCGCAGCCAGCTCTCCAGCAGCGCTTCGTCCTCCTCGGCCGTCCACGCATTCTTCATGGTCCACTTCTTGGGCTGCAGCCGGCGCGGCAGGACGCGAGCCGCCGCTGCGGCCGCCGCCTCCTCCGCAGCATCCTCCGCCGGCGCCTGCTTTTGTTTTGCACACTTCAGTGTGTCTCTACATGAAAACAGGGCGCTTGGAGACCGCACGTCAAGCACTGCATCGTGACTCTTCTAATAGAATCTAATAGAATAGATGCAGAAGAGACCAAGCATATGCAAGAGCAAGTCGTGATGCACCTCCTCCTCCTCTTCGTCGTCCGCGGGCGGCGAGGGCGACGCCGCGCCCCGGCCTGTCAGGTGCTGGAAGGACTGGTCCTGCAGAGCATGCGGCGCAATGCAGTCAGGTCGACAGGCTCCTTCTGAGATCCGGGCGGAAACAGCATGGCTGTGCCGTGGGTTGAAACTGGCCATCCTGAACAGCAGGTTCAGGGCCGTGCAGCCTGGGCTTCAGTCGTGCTCATCAGTCTCAGTCTTTACTTGTCACTGCGGTGTTGCGCGCGTGGTTTCACACGTCAAAGCCGCGTCTGAATTCGCAGTACGAGTACTTGAAGTTTGCCGTAGCTTTCAGCCGGCGTGCTGTGCAGCGGAAGTGGCCTTGTGCCGCCGAGCGATGCCTGGCACCTTTGGAGCATTGAAGACGAATGTGGAAGCAGGAACTACATGAAGTACCTTGAAACCGGCACGCTGTGCGGCGGAGGCGGCCTTGTGCCGCCACGCGACGTCCGGCACCTTTGGCGCCTTGACGGCCGAGCGCCTCCGCTTGTACTTGCGGATGCGCTCCTGTTTCTCCTCCTTCGTCTGGTGGACGCCTGCGCATACGTAACACACTCGCGTTTGGCTGCAGGATAGTTTCCCTCGTTATATGTGCGCCTCCCATGGTACTCGCGGATGTGCTCCCTCTTCTCCTCCGCCGTCTGGTGGACGCCTGCGCATACGCAGCTGGCTCCGGCTTGCTTCAACGAATGGGTCGTTATCTGCTTCTCTTCTCCTCCTCTTGTTTTGTTTCATGAAACCGTCGACAAAGCTGATGTCGCCGGGAAGCCCAGGCATTGTGTCGGCAAGTGGGCATGCGGGCATCAGCGGTGGCTGTGTAGGGCAAAAACGCACGGTTGGGGCGTGGCGTAACTGCCTGGCCGGTGCGGAGAGCCTCCAGCCGGAAGGTGGCGCGCCGGTTCCACATCAGCTTCGACACCTGCGGGGATCAGAGATACAACTCTTCTGTCAATTTAAGCTCTTTCAAAAAGAGCCATTGGGATCAGAGCCATTGCGTGTTGCTCCTCGAGGGACGATGACACTGCGAACGTTGCAGCCTGCCCTTGTGTGCAGTGCTCTCAGCGAGCGCATGGCGACTATGACAGCTCAACCAAAGCACAGGGCCAGGTGGATGACACAGCGCAGCAGGAGAGCCATTCGCCCATTTCGCCAGGCTCGGCCGAGCTGCCGGCTTGCTGCACTGTCTGTTCCTATCTTGGGGTGCGATGATACAGCTACCAGCATGATACAGCAGCACACACCTTGCCTTATTATCGCTGCACGTCACACCAGTGCCGGCTGAATGCAGCTTCAGACGGCTCGTGGTGCAGCTTCAGGCCGCTGCTCTGCATGACGAACTCAACCACTCTGCTCAGGCTCTGGGCAAAGGCCAGGGCGCACCTCCCGCTGATGCTCAGATGCTACCTGAGCCTTGTCCAGGCCGAGGTGGCCGGCAAACTCCTAGGTCCGCTGGGAGTCTGGGATTTCAAATGGATCTAAGACCACAGGAGAACGCTGAGGACTAAGTTACTTGAGCCTTGTGTGGGCCGAGACGGTCGGCGACCTCGTTGAGCTGTCGGGTCCTAAGATGGTTTCAAGTCGACTTTGGACCACTTGATTCAAAGCAGGAACTCCAATTTATATTAAATCCAGTTATCGGATTCATACCTGAATCTTGTCCAGGCCGAGGCGATCAGCGACCTGGTTGATCTGTCGCGAGTCCATGCCGGCGGGGCCGGCCGCCTGCATCGCGTCCTGCACGCCGTGCCACTGCACCACGCTCATCTGCCGTGCCGACGCCCAATTCTTCTTCTTGGACGCCTGACGCAGCAGAACAAGTAATGGGTTCAATACCAGGCGGTGCAAATACGAGTTCCGCCAATCATTCTGAGCAGTAGAGTTTGTGCCCACTGCCTGCACTATGCCCATCTGCCGCGCCAACGCCCAGTTCTTCTTCTTGAACGCCTGATGCCAAGAGGAAAGTATGAAGGTGAATGTGAGTTGTCTCAGACGTCTGGCTTGGACTGACGTGCCACTGCACGACTTTCATTGCCACGCCGGCGACCACATCTTCTTGCTGGGCTGGCGCAGCAGACTTGCAGATCAATGAGTGCCAGACAAAGCCAGCTGAACATGGCGAGTCTACTCATCAGGCGTGCTGGCTTGAGTCGCGTGCCGCTGCGCCCTTCGGCAGGCTCTGCTCTCGCTCCTTGTGTGGCCTGCTGTGCCAGTCAATGCACCTGACTAATGGACCACAGGAACACAAGCTAGCGTGCAGGCAGGCACGGCGCATGTCCGGGGCTTACGGCTGCAACAGCGCAGAAGGGCCACATCTTGTCGCCGCCCTCGCCTTGCGTCGCCAGAGACTGCAGCCGATCCCAGTAGGCGTCCAGCTCCTTTGCCTTATTCAGGTCGAAGTGCCGCGTTGTCGGCGGGCCGTCGTCTGTGCAACAAGGACAAGGCACCTAAGAGTATGATGAGAGCAACACAGATGGGTTCGGTAATTAGGCCCAATACGCGGCCAACTCCTTGGCCTTGCTCAGGTGAATAACCCCGCTTTGTCGGCAGGCCACCGTCTGTGAGAACCGCAACAAAGGTTGGGCAAACACAGTGGTTGTGAGGTGGTCCAGCTGCAGACGTGTTGTCTTGAAACGCTAAAAGTATTGAAAACAGGCGCGAGCTGCGTATTGTCTTAAATTATCGAAAGTGTCGAGGCGTGATACATGTTTAGGCCACCGCACCTGTGCCCGGCTCCATCAGCACCGCGGCGGTGTGCGTCATGTAGGACAGCGGCCCGACGGCAGCGCGGCCGGCGGCGGCGCCCGGCGTCTCCGTCACGACACGCCCGATGAGACCCAGGTCGCTCAGAACGGCCACCAGCCGCGGCAGCCGCACCTGCAGAGTGCGGCGCCGTCAGGTGCGGCAGGAAGGAACGGCTGCTTCATTAGAACCAAATAGCAGTCAACCTGCATTCGGCGCGGTGATCAAGGACCACGGCATGAATGTTGTCGTGGCTATTTCGAAATCGGGGTGTCCGTGACACTTCCACGGGCATTTGCTGGAGGTTCCAAAATGAACGGCGCAAAACATGCACCAGCCGGGGCAGCCGCATTGTGTGCCGCCTGGGAAATTTCTGACAGACAGCGCAAACATGCACCAGCCGGGGCAGCCGTACCGTGTGCGCCTGGGAGTCCACGAATTGGCGCTGCTCCTCCGCCGACACCTCGCCTATCAAAGCGACAGCATATGTTGTTGAGAGTTTGGAAGACAAATCGTGGAGGCTGAGTTCACAGTGTCCGCCTGCGAGTGCACGAAGTGGCGCTCAGAGACTCCTCAGTCCTCTGCCAGCATCTCGCTTGCCGCAAAGCAGGTCCGAGTCGGCATTTTGGCCGGTCCAAGGTGGGCTGTGCGCAAGCTCATGCTGCGTGCGCGATGCGCCTGCCCTCATGGAAACCTGCAAGCCTGGGGCCCCCGGCACCTCTTGCAGGCAGCAGCCTTGCCCAGAAAACGTACGGTCATGCCACTGTCGTTTTAGGCCACCCATTGTGCCTGCATGTTCAGGGAAGAGAGGAAGCCGCACCCCGCGTCTTGCCGGAGGCAGGCCATAGCGCTCCATGCCAACAAAACGTGTTGTTAAAGTTCAAATTTCAGGCAGCACTGACTTGATTTCGGACCACTCTGCCGCACCAAGGCTCTTGCCGGAGCGCACGAGGGCGCGCAGGCCTGAGTACTCCAGCGCGCTGCCCACAGCCTGCAAGAAGACGTCCATCGGCAGCGCCGCCCACAGCTGCGCCTGCATAGGGAGGCACGAATGAGGTTTTGCACAACTGATTAGCCTTGTGAGTGAACGGCCTGGTAAATCTGGCCGTGTCTCCTCAAGCGCAGAGACACAGCCTGATCTGCAGCTGCGCACAACGGGCATCGTGTGCAGCCAACTGCAATCGCTGCTGTGTCAGCAGATGCTGAGGCTGCTGCTGCGCAGCGGCCATGCAAAGCCTTCGGACTGTGCACCCCCGCGAGCTTGCGTGTCGCACCCACAAGTCGGTCAAACAACTGCCAGTGCGGCACTGCACGGTCAGCACAGCATGGCCCAGCACCGGCTTGGTCAAGGAGTACTGATGAAAAGCAAAAGGCAATGCGACGCACCAGGGAGAACAGGCGCGGGGACTCGGTGGCGGTGACGGGAATGCGGTCCGTCATTGCAGGCAGGTCGTCCTCTGCATCCCCCGCCTCCCTGCTCATAGGACGGGTTCAACATGAGATCCTGTTTTTCAGGACGGCAGGTATCATTGCTGTTGATCGCCGACAAGCACCCTGGCATATGCATCTGTGCAAGCAGCCCTTGCATGTACATGTGATACGACACATGTTATGTCATGGGGACGCAGCCCGGTGCTCCTGCTCTGCGCCCCGGCATGTTGAGGGGACACTCGCCTAGGACGCGCACGGAACACGTATGCGCTGGCTGCCTGGCCGTCGGCCGCCACGCCACCGCTGCCGGCATCGGAAGGCGCCGCCGCGTCGCCGCCGGCACCCAGCCCGCTGCCGCGAGCGCTGGAGGGCACGGCCGCAGCCGGCTGCAGTGACACATCCGGCTGGCCCTGTGCGACTGCCGGGAAGCCCGTCGGCGACCAGCCGGCCAGCCCTGCACAGAAGGGTTGGGAGTTCAGGATTTGTGAGGCACAGTTGCGACCAGAAATTGAGCAGACGCGGTTGCCAATGCGATGTCTCCACGTTCTTCAAGGTGCCCAACAATTGCACTCGCAGTCCAAGAATGGTGGTATGGGACGCTAGGCTGGATGGTGATTCTCCATACACCTCGACGTTTGCAGTACCACCAGTCTCATGCAAGTCGCTGGTTTTGCACCACACGAGGTCCTGATAGACAAGGTCATGACGCATGGCGCCGCTGTGCCCTGGCAGAGCAGCAGTGGCAGCAGGGGCGCGGAGAGCATGGCCTGTGCAGCTGTGAGGCCGCTGAAGCGTGAAATCTTGCTTGCGTGCTGGCTGGGCGACACTTCCCTGAAACCCTGAACCCCACCTGTGCGCTGGCACAGCAGGTGCAGCAGGCGCGCGCACAGCAACATGCCGACTAGCTGGGTGTGTTGGTATGGGTTTAGTCTTAAATCTCAGATTGACGTGCACCTGTGCGCTGGCACAGCAGCAAGTGCAGCAGGCGCGCACGCAGCATCATGCCGTTCAGCCAGCCGTTGTCGTACAGCGCCCGCTGCGTCAGCTTCCTGTTGTCGGCGCGCACCGCCGCCGGCCCGTCCAGGCACTTCCCATTCCGCTGCAGAGGGTCAAAACGAAACCATCAGTAGGGGCAAATGGCCCTGCACTCTGCGTCGGCTGCCTGTTGTCGGCGTGCACCGCCACCGGTTCTTTTAGGCGCTTCCCGGTGCGCTGCGTGATCAGCCAAAGCAGTGTTCAGACATGCAAATATGCTTCTGATGTTTTAGAGCCCAAGGAACTTAAGCTTTGACATTTCCTCAATGTAATGCAAGATAAGAATAGTGCATCTCATAGTGCCGTAAATTCATTCCGGTTGACAAACCTGTTGGCGTCACGAGGCTGCAGCACTTGTCGTGTGCAGTAAGCCAATGTTTTGAGCCTGACCCTCAAAACAGACACATGGCCCAACCTGGCAGCCCTACACATTGGTGAATCGGCTCACCATGCGGCTGTGGCTCTTGTGGATGATGTGCACACTCTCGGGCAGCTGCTCCAGGCCGTGGCCGTCCCGCAGCCGCTGCGCGATGCCCTCGGTGATGCGGCCATGGTAGCTGTGCACCGATCGCACGAACGCCGCGACGCTGTCCCTCATCTGCGGCAAGACCGCACATGTTTTCAGCGAGGCGCTTCGTAGCTTGTGCCACTGCGCGATGCCCGCGGTGATGCGGCCGTGGTAGCTGTGCACCGGGCGGCGAACGCCGCGACGCGCTCCTGCATCTGCAGCAAGAAAAGACATGCTTTTCGCACGATGCTTCGTACTTGTCGGCGCTGCGCGGTGCCCTCGGTGATGCGGCCGTGGGAGCTGTGCGCCAAACGCATGAATGCCGCGACGCAATCCCGCATCTGCGGCAGTGGATCAGGCACGGATCAGGGCATGCAGACCGGCGGCTCAGCACAGTCGTCATGCCACCAAGGCGCCGTTGAGGCACCGCTGGTAGCTGTGCGCCGAGCGGACCACGGCCACGATGTGCTGCCTCGCCTGATGTGCAGCAATCATCACAAACAAACAGGCTGGGACAGACAGCCGCAGCATGTCTTGCGGCTGCGTCACTTTCAGCAAGCACACTGCAGCCGCCGCCGCCATGTCTTTGTGCATGGGAGCAAAGAGACGTGTCAGCAGATGCCTTATCTCGAGCGCAGGTGGACTTCTGGTAGGTGGAGCTACATCATGCTGTGCATGATTCGAGGGCCCACAGCCGGAAAGCTCCTCACCTCCTTCTTGAGGGCGGGCGTGACGGGCAGCCCGGCCTGCAGCACCACGATGTGCAGCTGCGGCGTAGTGGCTTTGACGCCCGGCACCTCCAGGTCCAGCCGCGCCAGCACGCCCGCCTGCCGATTGCATGACACGAAGGGAATGTGAAGATCAGTTGTGCTGCCGAGGGAGTTGGAATTGGAATAGCAAGGGGGAATGCGAAGCGTCCTGCAACTTCTGCGGATTTTGTGGGGTCCTTGACGCCCGGCATCTCCAGGTCCAGCCGCGCCAGCACGCCCGCCTGCCGATTGCATGCCATGAAGGGAATGTGAAGATCAGTTGTGCTGCCGAGGGAGCTGGCAGTCGGAACGGCAAGGGCGAAAGCGAAGCGCCCTGCAGTTTCTGCGGATCCGTTCATCCTATCTTGTGGTGGCCTTGACGCCCGGCACCTCCAGGGCCAGCCGCGCCGGCACACCCGCCTGCCGGTCGAATAACACACAGCATTTCAATACCAACTCGAGTTGAATAACTCGTGGAAACTCAGCTGTGTGGCAAGCGAAGCGCACGGAGACCATGCGGCCCAGTATTGCGCGGTTTTGTGATGGCCTCAAGGCCCGGCACCTCCAGGTCCGAAACGTGCCAGCACGCTCGCCCGCCAATTGCATGTCACACATGCATGTTTGCTCATGGCACATGCAGTGTATTCACAACGACGAAAGCAGGTGAGCCATGAGTCTATGGCCGATATCAGCACCTATCGGCCCCAGCCAATCAGCCGCAGCAGCGACTGGGTGTCCATGCGCCCGTAGTCCAAGCCTTGGACCAGGAAACTGGATGTTTCAGCTATTTTCCGCACCTGCTGCCCCCAGCCGATCAGGCGCAGCAGACTCTTGTTGTCCATTCTCCCGTGGTCCACTCCTGAGGCATCCGTCTCCTGCGGCCGCAATACAAGGAGCGTATCAAGCCGAAAGGCAGAGCCACTCTGGGGATCTGTGGTGGCGGATCAGCGCATCCTTGCGTGGAGTACCAGGACCAGGCATCAGACTCTGCTCACACTACATCCTCAATGACATTATCAAACCTCTGAATCCCCAATAATAGCACTCGTACCACACCTTGAGGAAGTCGCGCAGCTCGGCACGCAGCATGAAGCGCCGCCGCTGCAGCTCCGCCGCGATGCGTTCGATGCGGCCCCGCGCCTCTACGGTCACCTGCGCTCCCCAGGACATGTCCGGCTTGAGGTTGCGATGCAATGCGCTCCCCGAGGCAAGTGCTATTTGCGGACCCGGCTTGACTGAGAAATTTTGCGCCAGTTGCCAGCAGGCGTCCTCTGCTGCTGTTGTGAATGCGCAGTGTCGTGTGGCACAGGCAGGGTCTCCGATCTAGCAATTCAATGCATGTATTTCGGGCATGTGGAGGAGGCTTTGCGGGCAGAAGAGGAACACACCTGGCCGGTCTTGCACAGCTGCTCCAGCTCCTTCAGGCGCGGCGCCGGCGGGCCCCTCTGCGCCACCTCGCCGTCGGCGGTGCTAGGCACCAGCGCCAGCGCTGCGTCGGCTGGATCAAGGTTCTGGGCGCTCCCCCCGGCACCGCCGGCGTCGCCGCCGCCGGGCGCCGCGCCGGTGTCGCCGCCATCCGAGCCGCCGCCGCCGCTGGAGCCGCCGGATGACGGTAGGGCGAGGATGTCTGACGCCGCTAGGCCCAGCACAGAGGCGGCACGAGAGGGTTCGCTGGCCGGCCGCCCGTCGCCGCCGCTGCCCTGCGGCTGCTCTGCTGCCGCACGTGGCGAGGCGGCCGCCCCTGCAGCATGAGGGCTGGCTTCACAGGCTGACGGGTTCGCGAAGGCAGAACATGGGAATCGGCCAGCTCATCTTGGCTGTGACCTCTGTATTGCTGCGCGTCAGTCTATGGGCCACCTGCCATGCCCTACGAACCCTATCGTCGCAAGCATCCCACCTTTGACCAGCGCCTGTGCCACACTATCCAGGAAGGACGAGCCGCCAACCGCCGAGGCCGTCAGCCGCAGCGGCGGCTGCGTGGCAAGCAGGGCGGCGGGGGCGGTGTAGTTCAGCAGCACATGCTTGCCCGCCTGCTTGCGCTCCACCTGGCGGCGACACAACTTGTATGTGTCGGTGGCGCATCCATGAGGGTCCACACGACTCCCTTGGCAAGAGATACTCTGCACTCGCTTGAGCAACAGCGAGGCGCTCTTTTGTTTGGGCCTTTCACCATGGCGTCGATACATCAGAATCAACAAAGCTGCCACTGGCATATTTGCGCACCCGTATGCCAGCAGCGTCCACCAGATTGCGGACGCGCCTCGCGTGTTTCTTGACCGGCAGATGCAGCCGCTTGAACAGGTCCACTTGCGTGATCCCGTCCGGCCCTGCACCCGAATGATAAACCACCCTTATGACAAATCACCCGATAGGAAACCTTCTGGGCAGGTGCAGCCGCGTGAACAGATTCACTCGCGTATCCCGTCCGGCCTCCAATCGGGTTGATGTGCTGGCTGATGGCGAGCCGCTCGTTGGTCACATTATACGTATTCGCATCAGCCGGGCCATCAGACAAGCACAAGAGAGTTTCAGAACAGCGGATTTTTTCGAGAATATCTCATGAAGGAAAGAGCCCGCACCTGTCTTGATGATCACGTCTAGAATCTGCCGATCTACGGTCTATCTGAGGGCTCAACTTGTTCCTTACAAAGTTTGCTTTTACAACACGAGTCCCAGCAGATCTCCTGGTAAGTTTTAGGGAGAGCCGCGCCTGCATCGATGATGGCGTCTAGGATCTGGCGATCCACGGTGCGCTCCGCAATGAGCACGTTTTCGCCGACGTCCTCCTCGTCATCCTGATTAACACAAAGCTGTTTAATTTCGACAGTGAAAAGATTTCCAGCAGGAAAGCGCTCGTCAGTATGTAAAAGCCTTCCAATATGAGACTGACCAGATCCAGAGCTGCATGCAGGCACTTGCACACACTGGAAGGCGAACAGCGCCGCAAGGGTTTCATCACCTCGTCGGCAACGTCGTCGTCGGCCGCCGCCAGCGCCGACTCCGGCTCCTTGAGCAGCCTGCGCTTGGCGAACAGCCAGGTCAACATACGCCGAGTCTACAGGTTGGCTTTGGGTGTGGCTCACCGCAAAGCAGTAGCAGCAGAAGCAGGTGCTCAAGAAAGCCAAGGTGGCTTTTGGCATCTTGTTGCAGGGGATGTATATGTTGGCTTCTCCTGGAGTGGTCCACCTGATGCAGACGACGGGCTTGTCGTCGACCTTGCCGATGACCTCCTTCACGCAGCCGGACGCCTCCAGCGCCAGGCGCAGCCGCCGGAAGGCGCGGTGCCCCGCCTTCATCCTGTAGCCCAGCTTCAGCTGCAGGGGTATAACAAGGGTCATGCATGCAGTCCCGAAGACGTATGAAGTCACAGAGAGTCAGGCGCAGCCGCCGGAAGGCGCGGTGCCCCGCCTTCATCCCGTAGCCCAGCTTCAGCTGCGGGCACACATTCGTTCGGCTAAGACAAGGCTGTCACGCCTCGCAAGACGCGCAAACGGCCGGTGTCACCTCCCAGATTTGCGCTGGCCTGCACTGTTTGTGCTGTGAGCTGGCCCCAGTGTCGACTGCTGAGTAGACAGGGTTTTGCAAATTAAAAACGCACGTCATGGCAACCAATGCCAGCCACTGGCCTAGAATCTGCAAAATGCAAATGCACCTTGAGGTCGGCTTGTGCTACGGTGCCGCCTGCAGCCTTCAGCTCCCTGATGATGCGCTTGACGTCCAGCTCCGTGTCCTCTATCTCGAACCTGGCATCGTTGTCGTCGCCGCCCACGACCGCCTGCATGGAACAAAACCCTGCCGTCACTCCTCGTCTTTGCTAGCTCCGTGTCTTCTATCTTGGCGTCTGTGCCGTCGCTGCCCGCAGCCGCCTGCACGCATGAGACGCTGCCGGCAGGCATCAAGCTGCCTTGACGGGACCCTAAATGGGACCGCGATCCAGCTGCCCGCGATCGCCCTCATGCGCAAAGAGTGTCCTCGGTGTGACTGCACGATCTGTGGTCCATAACGCGGGCGAGTCAGCAGACCGTGTTGGGCATGTGTGTGTGCTGAAGTACATGCTCAGCGAGCAGCAGCCGGGGGGGCTGCTGCTGCAAATGCACAAGCGCACCGGCTCCACTTGAAACTTTGAAGCAAGCACTGCAAAGCAGGAATCCGCACCCGCAGCCGCTGGCTGGGCTCCAAGGAGAGGACGGGCGCAAAGCGCGGCAGGTGCAGGATGGAGGTGTTTTGCTCTCGCGTCCCGCACGCCGGGTCCGCCGGCACGCATATCGGCTGTCGCACGACCAGCTGGCGGGACTTGAGCCGCTGCACAAAGAGGAAACCGCCCAGTCGCCTTCAGTCTGAGGTCCTCAAAACACGGCCCTGCCGTGCACAAAACGATAGCTGCCAGGCACACGAATATAGCGACGCTGTCTGGCGGGAAGGTTACGCCGCGATGGCACCTGCAACGTTGAAGCGAAGCATCGTTTATGCATGCAGGCATTGCCGATGTGGTTTCGGCGGCCAAGAGTTCAGCACCTTGACGACGAAGAAAAAGCTGCCGGCAGTCATGCTCAGGTCCGAGGCCATCTGCGACTGCAGTGTGCCGGCGCCGCGTGCCCTGCCGATCAGATCCAGCGCCCGCCTCTGCAAACACGGCATGACGATAATATGATCAATTTCACCAATATCATTGATTTTCAAGGAACGAATGACCCGGCTCCAGCAGTGGAAGCGTGTGGGCACCCAAGCATGGCATGTGGACCATGCACATAGGCATGGCAGGTATGCATGGGACGAGCTTGCAAGTGCTGCACCGCAGACTGGGCGGCGAATTTCAAAACTAAGCGTACCTGCACATTGCTGAGGGGGAACGGCCCGGTGTCGTCGTCATAAAGCCCCAGGGTGCAGCGCTGCATATCTTCCGAGGCCTGATGCATTTTGAAGGCTCAGATTATGGGTGCCAGAATAGAATATGAGCCGATATTTTGGTGGTGCGCTGCTGCATCTCCCACCATGAGAGGCATCTTTCCACTCCGTCTGCTTGCGCAGGCAGGTCTATGGCCGCACAGTATTATGATTGATGCTTCTTTGCGCTTAGCAGTGGGAATGCGTGGACACAAGTTGTGATATTCCTACCAGCAGGTGCGCAGCCTGCGCCTCTGCCTCCTGGAATGTCTTGCAGATCGCGCGTATGTCCTCGAACTGCAGCGCATCCCGCAGCACAAACATGAGAGGCTGGTGGCAGGAGGTTATTTGCACGGGTGTTCCACAGCATGCCGGCAGCAGCAGGAGGTTGGAGTGTTGAAGGCAAAGTGTTGCGCACCGCCTCGAGCGGCGTTGGCTGCTTGGGGTCGGCCCTGCGAAAAGGGCAGCGCTGGCAGGTGAATAATTTTGAACAGACCTCGGCTGCGTAGAGCTGCCGTGACATCTGCGAACTCCAGCAAAAATGTGCCAGCGGCGGGGTTCGAGGCCAGTGCACTCGCAGTGCCGCCAGCGGGATTTGAACCTGGGCCACCCTTTTTGCTCTCACCCTGCGTCTACGCCGGGCAGCCGACGCATGACGCCCACGTCCTGCGGCCGCTCCAACAGCAGCGCCCAGATGTAGCGCCTTACGCTGTCGTTGAGAGCAGTCACCCCAGCCACTGGCAGCCGCTCCCGCAGACGGTCCCAGAGGTGCATGACACCGCAACCTGCACGCAGAGGGCCAAATCCTGATCAGTTGGCTTCCAACTATCACTTGAGACCCTGCGCACCGCACTGTGACACACGATTGCAACGAGTCGCTCAAAGTCGTCTGGATGCTTCACCCTGGGACCCCTCCAGTGCGATTTCGTCCAGGGCGACGAAGAGGAGGTCCGTCATTTCTGCTACAGTTCTGAAGTGGCCTGTTTGAATCTTCTGTGTCGAAGTGTGTTTGCAGACTCAGGGCTGACAAGATGAGGCGGTGGCCATTTCGGAACGGCGAAATTGTTCAGCCGTCACGACTGCTTGCCGCTCTGTGCTTCCGCGATGCTTCACATGCATAGCTGAAGAAACGACTCCCGCTGCTTGGGTCATCTGACTGGAAAGGAATAGACCACGGGCCGTTGCATCGGAAGTTTCGTTTTCGTTCGTCATGCCCCTGTTTCGGAAGCTGTGCATTTTGGAGTCTGCATCCTGCTGCCTGCGAGCCACAGGCTGTGAGGTGTGCAGCCTGCAACCAAACATTTGCTCTTGCAACTGCATATCAATGATCGCCCTGACTTGACAAATAGCTCTGTACTGCGCAAATGCGACTGGTTTGCACTGAAATTGCCACTGAAGCCGGAGAGTCTAAACGCAGGATACTGGCCGTCTCAAGTCATGGCCACTGAGCACTGACTGACCCTCGTCGACTGGAAGGGTTCCCATCTAGACGGTCCACCAGTAGTTAACGCTGACGGATGGAGACGTAGCCCTGACGAAGTGCCACCAGCGCTTTGGGATGTACAGGATGTCGCCTATTCAGAAACAGCACATGCAAAATAAGTCATCGCTTCAAGTGGTAATCTGCAGCAGTTGATGCTTACACGACACCCGACTGTATACGAGCTTGACAGCTGACATTCTCCCAGTTGACGGCCCACCTTCGCCGATGGTGCACTCGCTGAAGGGGACCCGCAGGAACAGCGGGAAGCTGGTGGCGTCGACCGCTGCCACATCCACCTGCAGTAACCAGGCCAGATGGAAGGCTGATTCTCACACCGTAGGATTGTGGTATCTCCTATGCGTTGCCACAGTAACTGGCGCCTTGCAACTGCGATGCGTGCGCGGCCGGACACGAGCCTGAATGTGCGCACAAAATCTCAGCGGCGGCAGCTCACCTGTGAGGTGTTTCGCAGCACCATGGTCGTAAACGGGTACAGGTGCTGGCTCCAGTCGCTGTGGAACAGCTGCACGTGCTTCGACCCCTTGACCTGAAAGACAAATGTGGATGGCCGCTCCAATTGTCTGCTGCATTCCAACCCCACTTGAACACGTTTCGTTTCGGTTGCGCTTGCAAACGAGCAGCCATGCGTCAAACTATGTCAAGCCGAGAATGCGCTGCAGGGCCGCAAAGGCGTTCACGACTCACCTGGCACAGCGCGTTCCGATATGGGTCGCGATGCAAAGGTGTCGTGCAGCCTGCGAAGCATCAGTGAACGAGTCACAGCTCAACAGTGTCATGAAACTTGGCTGAAGCAAATGCTGCATTGGTTCAACAGAAGCATCCAGGCGGCGCAGTGCGCGAAGCCGCGCGTCAGCAATTGTGTACATTCAGGGTTTCCGAGATGATCACACCTGCCGGCCCCAGCCACGCGTTCCTCCTGTACAGGCGCTCCACCGCCTCTTGGAAGGGGGGCGGGCCGATATCCGCCTCTAATTCCGGCACCATCTGAAACAGGTCGTGCTGCGCCAGGCAGATGGTGGGCGCTTTCCTGTTCATGAAGGGACAGCTGGGAGTCGATGTCAGAGTATGGATGATCTCTGTGGAAGTGAGACAACGATGTGCGGCATGCAGGTGGCACTTGAAGTAGTTGCTGCTGATGTCACGTTGGCACGGCAGCTGCAGTGGCTGTTGTAGCAGCAAAACAGCAGTGGTGCCACCGCGCGATGCAGCCGCGAGCATGCAGTCTTTCGTTGATTTCGGTGCGCACTTGTCATCGCGGTGCGACTGGATGTGGTCCAGCAGCTCCCCGAAGGACACCAGCACGTCGGGACTGAAGCACCGCGGCGTGCAGCTCGGCGGCCGCGGCTGGTAAAGGTCCCGGTAGTCGCCGCCACCTCGGGAGCGCTCCACCGGCACATGCACATGGCCTGCGCGGCGATGTAAAGGCTTTAGTTTGAAGTAGGGGTATTTAACACATCAGCTTCAGCTATACTAAGGTCCCGGTAGTCGCCGCCGTTGCGGCAGCGCTCCACCAGCACCTGCACATGGCCTGAGCGATGACATGGTGGGACGAATTCGGCTGGCGGCAGGCTGCGGCTTCGCAGCAGTTGATTAGTCGATACACCGGGGGCAATTGGGCCGGCAGGGCGGTTTCACACATGCAAGAAATGCGGCAGGCACGCGTTGCAGCAGACGGGCTCACCGTGCTGCCGCTTCAGGTCAGCGAGGTCCCAGTCCCGCGCCGCCCAGCCTTCCATGGCGCCTGCACGGCTCAGTAGATAATGGGTTGCCGCCGGTGTCATGACATGACAGGACACCGTCTGCAAAACTGCATCAGTGAAGCAGACCAGCAAACGCCGTGAGCGGCGCACCCTCAAGCACGAACGGCCTGTCGGGGCACTCCCGAAGCGACGCCTGCGCCTCCTCCAGGCCCATCCTGGGCACCTGCTGGCCCCGCACCCGCTCTTTGTTTCCATCTTGCTGCGCCGCAAGCGTTGCCAATCTACAGCCGTCGAAGGAGTTGGGCCGAGCCCGCAGGACGGTCTGGGAGCTGGCAATCGTCATATCAAGGTGCGGCGCAGCCGAAGCATCCGAGAGCAAGGCTGCGAGGCTGCGAGTGCTGCGAGCGCGCATACCCTGAAGATCAGACCAGGGGCAAATCCGCTGGCGCCACAAGCGACTCGCCGCTATCAGCTCAGCGGGCAGAGCACTGATTCTGATACACGCAGTACTATATGCAAACAGAGCAAGTCTGGCCGGATTGCCGATTTTGGCTCGATTTTTGGCTCGATTTTGGCCTAGTCAGGAACACGGGTCGCACGTGACGGCAACACAGGGCGGGCAAAAGTCGACACGACCGGAAATCTAACCGAGTGCCGCATGGCGGGCCGAGACCAGCGAAGAGCCAACTCAACCGTCATTCACAGCTTTGTTTGCTGCCGTTCACAACGAGTTTTCAAGGAGGCGTCATTTACCATTGGGCTAACGACAAGCCGTCCTGCGAACGCAGCAGCGAAATCCTGTTGTGCAACGTTCGAGAGGCATCATTTCGTGAACGCTTGTCTGAAGATGTCTCGATAGAACGTTAGTTGAAGACTTCAGTTCATACTGGCTTAGCATCTCTGACACCATTTCGGACGAACCACAGCTGCTTGGAAAATACATCCCAACGTGGGCGGCAGCATGGGAGACGTCAAGTATGCCGCAGAAGTCAGCGATTTGACCAGAGTGGAGCGCATCGGCGCCCACAGTCACATCAGAGGCTTGGGCTTGGATGACGCGCTGGACGCTCGCAACGTGTCACAGGGCATGGTCGGCCAGATCGCCGCCCGCAAGGTGCAGCCGTGACAGTGGCCGTGATACATTGCCCACAATCGATCCATGTCCTGCGTCGAGGTCCTGCGTTACGATGCTAATTTGCGCTTCTGAAGCAAGGGATGGGATAGCTTGAGCCGCGGCTCCACGGAAGAATTTTGGCATGACGTCGCCATGCCGTCGAGGTGGTCTGTCAGGGTGGGTCTCCATTACGGGGCGCATCAGCAGGCAGCACGCCTCGCATTTGCGTATGTGGGCCCTAGCTTAGGGGCCACAACGCATGGGCTTGGACCTCAGATCGTCTCTCCAAATCCTGCGTTCCGAGCGCAATGGCCGCCTGGAACGTTGACGCCCAATGCAACCCTGCCGCCGCAGGCAGCCGGCGTCATCCTGCGCATGATCAAGGCCGGCAAGATCGCAGGGCGCGCGGTGCTGCTGGCGGGGCAGCCGGGCACTGGCAAGACCGCCATTGCCATGGGCATGGCCAAGGCGCTTGGCGAGGAGACGCCTTTTGCGATGATGGCCGCCAGCGAAATCTTCTCGCTGGAGATGTCTAAGACCGAGGCGCTCACGCAGGCAAGTCGAGCTCGTGCGTCCCGCCGCGGCCTGCAGAACATGCGTGACCTCTGGCTGTAAAGGTGCAGAAATCAGGCAGCTCTATCGTCACCACGGAGCAGCGTCAGCATCGTGTCTTTGCCTGCGCTGCGAGAGGCCGCCCTTGGGAGCTCGCGCGCCGGTGGCACTGCGCTGACGGGAATGCAAGCCTGGTGCTGTTAGCTACTGCATAAATGATGCAATGCGCAGGCGTTCCGGAAAGCCATTGGCGTGCGCATCAAAGAGGAGACGGAGGTCATCGAGGGCGAGGTCGTGGAAATCGAAATTGACCGCCCCGTCAGCGGCACCGCCGCCAAGACGGTGTGTATCATTACTGCCCCTGCAGATGTCAGTGCACAGGGAAAGAATACCATGCGAGGTGGATATAGATGGATCGCCCCGTCAGCGGTACCGCCGCCAAATCGGCCAGTCTTGTCGTGTTGGATGCTTGTCAGTTGCCACCCGCACCGGCCAGATATGCACCGTTCGGTGGGCCTCAGATACGTAGGTGCAGCAGGCGGGAGTTGACAGCGGGGCCTGCCAGAATGCTGCCTTCGCAGGCTGCTGTGTGCTGTGGCCAACCGGCGGCTGTTTTTTGCTGCAGGGCAAGCTGACGCTGAAGACGACGGAGATGGAGACCATCTACGACCTGGGCACCAAGATGATCGAGGCGCTCACAAAAGAAAAGGTAGGGGCCGTCTGTGATACCGCAGCACCTTGAGGAGTTTGCAGCGAGGGGCGGAAGCGCACAGCTGCTTGTGTCTCTGCCGGCACAGTTGTGTCCAATGCCTTCACCGCCAGCTGCTACAGAGCACATCCGGACAAGAGAACCCTTTTTTGTATTTTACAGGTGGCAGCGGGGGACATCATCTCGATAGACAAGGCCAGCGGCAAGATCACGCGCCTGGGCCGCTCCTTCTCCCGCTCCCGCGACTTTGACGCCATGGGTGCGCACCCTTCGCCTGCTAGCACACTGGCGGCAGATCAGCTCTCCGATGCCGACTTCCATCTTCGGTCTTTCATCTCGCAGATGTGTGCAGCTTGTCTGCACCATGCAATCAGCACCAATCCTGCAAGACGAGCGGAGGTAGCACGTTGCTTGATGCCTGCAGCTACCTGTCGCCTGCAGGCCCAGCAACGCGCTTCGTGCAGTGCCTGGACGGGGAGCTGCTGCGGCAGCGGCACACACTTTTCTCCATGTCTCGTGAGCATTCTTCCTTAGTTGCTCTTCGATTTTATGACGCTTGCCCCCCAGGTCCAGCGACGCGCTTCGTGCAGTGCCCGGACGGGGAGCTGCAGCGGCGGCGGGAGGTGGTGCACGTCGTCTCGCTGCACGAGATCGACGTCATCAACAGCCGCACCCAGGTGCCCGTTACCTGCTCCTAACCACGTACATAACGCCAAGAATGTTTTTGTTGGGCTAATCGTGCTTTGGGTTCCAGTATCCTTTTGCCGTCTGGCTGTACTGCTGGTGCGGCGTTAGCTGGGGGCGCTGCAGCGGCCACTGCATGCGGGCACGGCGCTTCCGAGGCTTGACGGATCCTCTCGCCTTGCTGCAGGGCTTCCTGGCGCTGTTTGCGGGTGACACGGGCGAGATCCGGCATGAGGTTCGAGAGCAGATCGATGCCAAGGTATGTGCTGCAGTATCATGCCAAGCGCAACCTGGAATTCTCACGAACTGTCTTGCGTCGCAGTGTTCACCACCGCCTACCCGGCAGCACATGCCTGAACGTTTCTGAATGCGTTCATGTACATCTACAGGTGGCGGAGTGGCGGGAAGAGGGCAAAGCGGAGATCGTGCCCGGCGTGCTGTTCATCGACGAGGTGAGCATCCAGTTCAATTTCAAATCCAAAATCAGTCCCGCAGGCAACACGTCCTCCTTGGCTTCGCTCTGTGTTTCGGATGATGTATTGTGAGCCGGACGATTGCATCTGAAAGGCTTTCAAGTCTCCTTCAAACTTTTGCGATTACAGCCGAGCCCTAAGCTTGGTACCCTAAAGCCGCCGCCCAAAAGCGCAAAAGTGCATGCTGGTGCATGCGTGCATACTCAGCGTGCAGAGCGGCGCTTGTGCTGACGCTCGCGAGCTTTCACATGCCATGCTCTCCTGTCAAAGTTCAGCAAACACTCAACGGAGCCCGCAACCCGCCTAGCATGCGCTCTGCCGTGAAATTGGTGCAGTCCGCCGGTATACCTGATTCTCACCTGTCCGCTTATCTGTTCCACGCTCTGGGCTCGCCACATTGAGGGTCACCATCAAGCACATCATGCGTGCGCATTTTCTCTGTTGCGCGCCCTCGGCGCTCAGAAAGAGGGATAGAATCGGCCGCACTGCACCTTTTCACAGAGCCTGTGCCAGACATGCGCCGATTGGATAGTCCACAGCGCACCACGTCGTCCAGCTTTGAATTCAGTTTGTATTCGAACACCAAACCCTATTCCTCTCGTCCGAGGGCTACGTGTATCCAGAAGCGAAGCGCTGCTCTCGGCCTGATCAGACGCCTGCAACCGTGACGTTCCACAAGCAAAGCGCCGTCCCTGTGCGCGGACAGGTGCACATGCTGGACATAGAGTGCTTTGCTTGGCTGGGACGGGCGCTGGAGACAGACATGGCGCCTGTCCTCGTGGCCGCCACCAATCGCGGCATCACCAAGATCCGCGGCACCGACTACATGTGCGGCCTGATTCAAATATTCAGCCCTGTGCCTTTCCTACCCCTGCGCGCACCCTTGCCACTGCCCGCTGCACCATGTCTGATGACACCACATGCCAGCCCTCACAGGCTGGAACCGGACTTGATCCTGGGCCGCTCACTGGCACTGCTGGTCATCATCAAAGAAGGCGGATGGCGTTGCTTGTATGCACCTGCTGTCCCTTTTGCAGGAACCCGCACACCACGCGGTGAACCTGTTGAAACTTGTCTGACGGACGCACAGTGAGCCCCTCAACGACAGGTTGATTCATACATCTGCAGGAGCCCGCACAGCACACCAGTGGCCCCGATAGAATGGCTGCGTTTGCTCGTCACCATTTCCATATCATCTCGTTTCTTCCATGTCGTTCACTCAATATCTGCGCAGGAGCCCTCACGGCATACCGGTGGACCTGCTGGACCGGCTGCTGATCGTCAGCACCAGCCCCTACTCCGAGGATGAGATGCGCACCATCATCTGCATCCGGGTGCGCCACAACCTCCACTCGTCTGTGTCGCTCCATCTTGGCGCCTGGCCTTGCATCAAGCGCTGTGGGAGGCAGCGTTCCAGAATTCCAGATGGAATTCCAGATGGAATTCCAGATGGAACCGGAATATCAAGGCCGTGCCTTCCTGTGCAAACAAGGTGTTGCAGGTGTGTTGATGCTATCTGTTGCAGCTGTGGTGAATCATGTGCACAGCAGAAGAGAGCAGGGATCTGGCAGACGACGTGGCTGCGATGTTCACGCCCGCATCGGATTTAGCTCTTGTGTGGGGAAACGATGCTATGACCCTTTGTCCACACGCAGGCGGAGGAGGAGGACACGGATCTGGCGGAGGATGCGGCGGCGCTGCTGACGCGCATCGGGCAGGAGACCAGCCTGCGGTACGCCATCCACCTCATCACCGCCGCCTCCCTCGTCGCCCACAAGCGCAAGGTGCGCACTGCCTTGGAGTCTACAGCGATGCAGAAGGGCAACATGTGGATGCTGAAGCTGTAAGAGCTACGAGCTGTGCCCTTGCATAGTCGGCCAGAGGGTGCGACTCGCATGCTCTTGAGGCCTTCAGGGCTCCCCCGTGGACTCTGATGTTGCCTGCCTCTCAATTTATGCTGTTGCTGGACTGCACTTGCTTACGCTGAAACTCCGCGGGCGGCGCAGGTGGGCGTGGAAGACATGAGCCAAGCCGACAATGCTTCAGGCGACAGCGCATGATAGCCATAAACAGATGCACTATTGAAGCGTTTCACTTCATGGCGCTGCAGGCGGCGCAGGTGGGCGTGGAGGACGTGAGCCGGGCGTACACGCTGTTCCTGGACGTGCAGCGCTCCACCCAGTTCATGGTGGACAACGCCGATCAGGTGACGTCCTTTGTTGTGACCAGTTTCTGTTGCATGTTCATGCTGCTGCAATGAAAAGAAAGTGTGAGACTGCCATTCGGTTACAAGCGCTGAGGCAGCGCTAACACTGGGCAAGGAAAATCATTTTGCAACATGCAAGTCGGCTGGTGGGGGTGGGTCTTGCTAGGGGCCGGCAGTTCCGGCGCCAAGAGGGTCCGTGTAATGTGCACGGATGTACCCTTGCAGGTCTGATGCTGTTTGACATGAAATGGTTGACGTTTCTTCGTGTTTCTGCACAACAGTATTTGTACAACGAGCTGCCCGAGGGGGCGGGAGGCGAAAGCGCCGACGCAGGCAACAGTGCCCCCATGGAGGCTGCTTGACAACACAGCGGCGTGTCTCCATGTGGTGGCGGGCATGTGCAAGGTTGAAAGCAAAGTCCGGCGGCATTGCAACGATGTTGGCCACACAGCGACGCCAGACAAAAATGACATCCGAGTAGGCCTAGGTCGATGGATGAAACAGTAACCTCGAGTGTGCCAAGCGCTGTGTGTTACGGCTGCAGTCTCGAGTCTTTTCTTGCACTCAAACAAAGTGGGAAACAGGAATAGGGTGAGAGTGTCCTGCACCCTGAGAGTGTCACGCAGCCACCTTGCTAGGTGCATTAGGTCGGCTATGAGTGATCTGCATGGATGCAGATAGAGGACTGATGGCTGGTGTGCAGGCTTCGGGACCTCTTCGGGACCTCTGTCAGATAAGTTGTCTGACAGCCTCGCGATGAGGTTCACGTGGAGCCCTTGGAAGGGTCCCACGTGGGCAGGACAGGGCACGGAGTGTTACTGTCCTGCCACCATGAAGTAACGGTGATTTTAATCACCACCCAACGTTTGGAACAACAACGCTACACACCTAGTGCCTAGTAGAAGGAAAACACAGTTGTGACAGTGGTTTCGGTGCAGTCGCTTTAGGACGCACAACAGCATGGCCGCGGGGGCGCCCCTTAACGACGGGGATGCTCTGGCTGAGCGGCTGTCCACTTTGGGCACCGCCGAGGGCGGGACGAACGACCACGAGGCTGGTCCGTCGTCTATGAACGCCGATGAGCCTGCGTCTGCCAGTGTGCACTTTGACGTGTCAGATCCGGAGGAGTTCGGTGTGCACCTCAGCTCGTGGGCGACCTCCACGCAGCAGCGGTTCGACCAGCTGCAGAGGCAGCTCAGCGAGGTGCTCACGGTAGAGCTGGAGGCCTACCGCACGCCGACTTCCTCACCGACGCCAGGCTCGCGCAGATCCTGCAGGACGAGGGTAGGATGACTCCTCGCACTCCTGCTCCCGTTCCTGTTCCTGACTGATCTGATGCTAGGG